>CESM01117308.1_pt1 | contig 16420 bp, 14 predicted proteins | sample 361421 | NCBI WGS metagenome assembly CESM01 (sample SAMEA2622219, study PRJEB7988) | marine metagenome | isolation source: saline water (ENVO:00002010), including | reverse complement strand
AGGAATTGTTGTAGTTGTAGTTGTGTCACTAGGAATTGTTGTAGTTGTAGTGTTGTATGTATTAACCTTTTCCTCACACCCAGTCCAACTATTCATTTTTTCTATAGTATTAGGCCCTACGTCTCCATCGGGATTTAAACCAGCATATGCCTGAAATTCCCTAATAGCTTCAGATGTTTGTTGTCCAAGATATCCATCTTCTTCGCCTGCATTGAAGCCATATTTATTTAAAAATATTTGTACATTTTTAGTTATTTCAAGATTTATAGTTGTATTGTCATCTTCAACACATTCGGTATTAGCATTTATAATTGTTGTTGTTGTTTCTTCTATATAAATAGAGGTAGTAGTGTCTAAAATATTGCTATCAATTTCTGTAGGAATTGTTTCTAAAGCCTCATCACTTGAACCACAGGATAAAAAAACTAATACAACTAATAAAGATTTAAGAAAATTTTTTAACATCCAATACTATTTTAAAGAAATTTTTTATATTTATTAAGAAATAAGTCACTATTTGTTGATTTTTTAATTCTATAATTAACATTGTTAATGTCAGACCTAAGACCTAAAACTTATTATTATATATCGTCTTTTTTTTCAATTGTTATTTTCACACCAATGTACATAAGTTCAGTTATTGGTTCTGATTGGGATTCTTATGCTTTAATTGGTACTTATAAAAATTATTTAACATCAGGAGTTTATTTTCCATCAAGACCGCCGGGATTTCCACTTTATGAGTATTTTATTGGATCTTTAATTAAATTTTCAGAATTTTTACCAATAACAATGGAGCAAATAATGATTGTCTTTCAATTATTTTTGCTTTTATCTCTCAACTATCTTATTTATAAGTTTTTTAATAAAACCAATGCCCCAAATTATTTAATTTATTTAATTATTGTTTGTTCTCCTATATATTTAATTGCAGGACTTTCAGTCATTGATTACTTCTTGGGCTCCTTGTTTGGATTTTCTGCAATTTATCTTGTATTTTATAATAAATCAATAAACCCTCTTGCTATTTCTTTACTTCTTACGGGAGCAATAACAACTCGACTTAGTAATTTAATTTTCCTTTTTGTAATAATTTTGTATTTATACCTAAATGATGAAAATATAAGGTCTGCAATAATTATCTCTGTTGCAACAGTTGTTTTTTCAGGTTTCGTTTATTTTATTTTCTATGAGAATCTATTCTCTTTTTATAAATCAACAGGCATATATGAAAATTGGTCTGAACTGCTGTGTCTTTTTAATCTAACAAATACTGATCATACGTTTGTCGGAAGACTTGGGAGATTTGTTTTGAAGCAAGTTCCCTACCTAGGAACAGTAGGGGCTGTATTGCTGATTGTGAATGTAAGAAAATTTAAAATAGACTTACAAAATAAAAATTTTTATTTATTCTTAATATTTTTATTATTTGAATTAAGTTTTCTGAGGCTACCAACTGAAGAAGGCCATCTACTACCTGCTTTTATTGCGTTTATGATGTTGTTGACTTCTAGAAAAAAGAACTTAATAACTGCAATTTTCATTGCTGTCATATTAAGTAATTTTGTTGATATAAAATTATATTCAGTAGATGAAGTGGACAGTGCTTCGTCTATTAATATAACATTTGATTTAGCTCATGGCTTTTTAATTGAAGATTTCAATGAAAGAAATTTAAAAGGTGAAGAAAAAGAATTCCATTATGATAATTCCCAAATTACTCTAAATACTGCATGGTTAAGTGGGTGTCCTAATTAATGAAAAGTAAGATAGCAATAATTCTTTATGCAAGGTTTCCCTCAGAAATGGCCTATGGGAACCATATAATTCAAATAGCCAATAGTTATATTGACAATGGATTTGAAGTAAATATTTACTACCCTGAAACATATAATGCTAAATCTATCTATCAAGATCCTGAACAATATTACAAATCACGAGATGGTATAAAATTTAAAAAAATTAATAATTTTGATATCACAAGTTTTGCATTTTATGAAATATTACCAAATTTATTTAAAAAGATAATTTATACAGGGATGACTATATTGTGGTGTTTTAAACTATCAAAAAGCTTTGAGAATGAAGAGTATGTCTGGTCTACGAATCCCAATATATTATTAATAGTCAAAAAATATTTTAAATTTATCATTTATGAAAAACATGGTGCTGCAAGATTTATACAAAAATATTCAATTTCAAGATTGAAGAAAGACAAAAAATCATTTCTAGTTGGTGTTACTAAAAAATCTGTTCAAGAACTTCATGGATCTATCAACATTCCTTTATATCTTCCAAACGGAGTAGATGAAAAGTTATTTTTTCCTAAACCAAGAAATAATGATTCGCCAACTATTGGATATGTTGGACTTCTAGAAACTTATGGGGCGGATAAGGGTGTGATAAACGCAGTTAATGAAATCATAAAAATAAATAAATACTCAAACAGTAGAACGATTATTGTTGGTGGTCCAGAATTTAAATTAGACGAAATAAGAGAGCTCGTCAAAACAAAGAAGCAAGAAAATAATTTTCAAATTTTAAAATTCATGGAGCATGAAAAAGTTGCGGAATTAATGAAAAGTTTAGACATAGGAATAGTACCTTATCCAAAAGAAAATCATATGAATCTATATGCATCCCCATTAAAAATTTTTGAGCTTGCAGCTTCTGGAGTACCAATACTTGCATCTAATATAGATTCTCATCTTGAATTAAATGATTTGAATCTTGGTATACAGTATTTTGAACACAATAATTTTGATGACTTTAGAGAAAAGCTTCATGAACTTATTGACAACACTGAATTGAGAGATTCTTTATCTAAAAAGTCACTTGAAAATATCCAAAAATTGTTTTGGGTAAATAGAACAGAAAATATTATACAAAGCGTCCGTAGCTCAATTGGATAGAGCACCTGACTTCGGATCAGGGGGTTGAGGGTTCGAGTCCTTCCGGGCGCGCAAAGTTAAATATATAGTTCTATAATTTTCTTTACTCTATTTGACATTGAATAAACATCTAAATCCTTAGGAATAGAAGTTTTTGTATCAAATGCTTTTAGTACAGCATCAATAAAAGATTTCTCATCTTGCCTAGTAAAGTAAAACAGTTTTTCGTCAAATGGTAATTTTTTGTGAGATTCATTTTCTGTAGCAACAACATTTAAGCCAGAACTTATATATTCAAAATATTTTAATGGAGATGTATACTTTTCTGCATGTTGAGATTCGTTGTTAATTAATAAACCGACTGAACATTCTTGAAAAAGATTTGAAATCTCTTCGCGATTGAGGTTTGAGTAAAAATCAATTTCATCATCCTTGATATTTGTAAATTGACTTAAATTCTCAATATCATTTGCTACAACAATAAGTTTTATATCGTAGTCTTTTAATTTATCTGAAAGCTTTAATATACTTTCGACTCCTCTACTTATTCCAAATCTAAAGAAAGAGCCAACATATATAATTTTTTTTGAAACAGTTTCTTTTTCGTTATAAAAAAATATATCTTCATCATAAGCACTTGATAAAACAATAGCTTGGCGGTTGTCTGTATTGTTTAGCTCTTTTGACATCGAACTGTTTAATAATATTAGTTTGGAGTTTTTATTTTTTGTACTTTTTGTTATTAGTTTTTTTTTGAGATTTGTTAATTGATGGCATTCGTAAACCACCCTACAATTTTTTCTTGAGAGAAAGTAAAATACCCACTCTGAACGAGTAAAAAATTTATCAATACTATTTTTTTTTATTTTTCTAGTAACAGCATACGACCAAATTAAATGACTAATCAAGTAATTAAATTTTTCAAAGATAGTAATTTTTTTAAACGGTAAGGGATGGACTGTTCCGTGAACATCAAAATCATATTTGATTTGATAAAAATTTTTTAAATCTTCCAAGTTATCATTAGATTCTTTATTCCTTAAGGGGTAAATCAATTTGACTTTCCAATTTAATTTAGAAAAATGCTTTATGTGTGTCATGGTTTGAATCGAATTTGCGGTATGTGCTGGAAAAGTTTGATAAGTGATATAAGTGATATTTTTTTCCATACATATATTATATTATGAAAAAATTGCATATAATTTTAAAAATAATATACGATTTAAACATGTTAAGTGATCCAGGATATTTTGGCCCAAATTCAATGATGTGGAAAGTCAACAAAGAAATTACAGTTTTGTTTGGGGGAGCAAGAGCTTTGCTAATGCATGCTGCTCATCCCCTTATTGCCGCAGGTGCAAGACAAACATCTTTTTATCAAAGAGATCCTTGGAAAAGGTTAATAAGAACGTTGTCACTTCAAAATTCTGTAACATTTGGAACCAAGGAAGAAGCCGATGAAAGCGCTCACAGAATAAATAAGCTTCATGAAGTAATAAAAGGTGAAGATGAGGTAACCGGTCTTATATATGATGCGCTTGACCATGAACAATTGTTATGGGTTCATGCTTGTTTACAAATATCTTCAATCTTTTTTTACGAAAAGACCGTTAAGAAATTAAGTTCTGATGAAAAGGATACGTATCATAGAGAAAATATGAAAGCTGCTGGTTTAGTTTTAGTTGATACAGATAAAATGCCGAAGACTCATGATGGATTAAAACAGTGGGTCATTGAAAAATCAAAAGAAAAAGATTATTTAATCAATACTGATGTTGCTGAAGATGTTAAAGATATTATTGCTGGCGGTCCAGTACCGGGTCACATTAAACCAATATGGCCATTTATTTCATTTACAGCATTCAATACCCTTCCTAAAGAATTTAAGGAAATTTATGGAATTAAAGACTCAAAATATAAAAAATTTATAGTCTCTTTCAATCTTTTCATTCTGAAATTTACAAGGCCTCTTTTACCACCATTTTTTAGATTAATTGCTCCAGCTAGATGGGCTAAACAAAGGCTAACAAAAAATCCTAATCTTAAATTTAAAGACAAGGCAAAATTCTAAATAACTATAATTAAAATATGGAAGAAAATAAATGGAAAGATATATCAGATGATATTTCAGAAATAAAATCTGAAATTAAAGACAGCTTAAATGTTAACAACATTACAGATGACTTAAAAGAATCACTTAAAGAAACTGTAAATTCTTCCAAAAGTACACTAAGTGAACTTATAAACAATCTAGAGATGACCATATCAGATGATCAAATAAAAGAAGATGTTAAAGCGATTAGAAGAGACATTACATCTGAATTAGATAAGACTATTAAAAGTATGTCAGAAAAGTTACTTTCTTTTGTAAATCTAAAAGAATCTTCTGAAGAAGAATAAATTAAGCAGTTTTAAATTTTTTATTTTTTGTAATTATTAAACCAAAAATTGATGCGAAAGATAAATAAAGCATTATTTTGTTAGCAAATGGGGCTCTATCATCTAGAAATTTGTCATTATTTCGATAGTATCCACCTTCAACGTAATTTAAACATTCTGCGTATCCATTTACAGTAACTTTGTATCCTGAGTCATCTTTAAGGTTTAGTGGTGTAAAAAATTCATCATTCTGAAATATTAAATATCCATCTTCATGCTCTACCGGTTTAGAATATTGGTCGTAGTAACCACATGTAGCAATATGTTTAGTTAAGCATTGTATTTTATTATCTGAAATAGTATCAAAATAAATAGAAGATAGGTTACATGAAATTGTTGTGGGTAACTTATTACCAATTGAGGATAGATATTCAGAATTGTAATCCTTTGGAAATCCATAAATAAAAAGAGAAATTAAAAAAAAGAAAACTACAAAAGTAATTTTTAATATGTATTTTTTTCCTGATAAGTATTCAATTGTCAGAATTAAAAAAGATATTGCTAGGAGATAAAAATAGTAGTGTGTTTTTAAAGTATCGCCTTTTGAGGGATTGAAATGCAATCCAAAAAATCCGAGAGAAGTTAATGCTAAAACAAATATTCCAATTAAATATATTCTTTTGTATTTTTTTAATGGAGAATTTCTCTTGAATAGAATAGACGACGATACAAAGACTACTGAAAAAACTAGTCCTATGTTTCTGCGAGGATAGGGCAAGAGAGATAATAAATCTTGTCTATTGGCAACAAAAAGACTTCTAGTGTGATCCCAGTAACGGTTAAAATAATCTCCAAAAATATCTAAAAGTGTAATACCTATAAGAGAATTCGCATGTTGATTTCTAAAAGGATTATTTAATAAATCATTTAAATTTATATTATACAAAAAACTTAACGGTGCTTTAAACAAATATTGATCGAGCTCCGGGTGAAAAAGCAAACTTACTGAGTTAATATTCAAGTTTTCAATATAAAGTACTGAAGATAATAAGATGAAAAGAACTGCTGAAATTAAAAGGTCGAAAATTTTAATTTCTTTAATTGATGTGAAGTAAATATATATCAAGGAAGAGATAAGAAGAAATGCAATTGTACCTTTACTTGTAATCAACACAGCTACCAGTGGGGTAGTTAGAATAAGATTTATTAATTTTTTGTTTTCAAAATATTGATCAAGGCCTATAAGAATCCATGGAATAAAAGCAAATGCTAAAATTTCAGGTTTCATTATTAACCTCCCTCCAAAAAGTGGGGGGAAAAAGTTTAACATAGCAAATGAAAGAAAAATATTGTTTTTATCTATTTTCATACCAATTAGCCAAATATATAAACCCAGAAGTCCAAATAAGTAAAGTAAGAAATTACCAGCTTGTATTGCTGTACTATAAATAAACTCCCAGAGGCTAGGAACATAAAAAGCCTGTGCGGCCTCAATAAAAAGAGAAATATACATGAAATAAAATAGTCCTTGTTCTCGAGAAGGAGTTTCTATAGACCCCTCAAAGTACTCAATATATCGAAAATATCGATAAAAGTCTGTTCCATCGATTGAATTGTAAAAAATTTCTCCAAGAGTAAACGATGAAATTAGTGAAAATAGAAATACTAAAAATGAGATGATAGTCTTGAATCTTGATTCAATTTTCATTATTTTTTGCATTCAAGATTGAGACTAACGTGAATGCCATTTTCTTTATCCATGTGAGGAAAGTAAGCTTGTGAATGATCATCATACCCAGGTTGATCTGCAAATACTTCTCTCCAGTCCCAAAGTTTAATGTCTTTAAAACCTGCACTCTGTAAAAGTAATGACAAGCTTTTTTTGTCGTAAATTGTTTTATGATATATATGTTCTGAATTATTTATTTTCCACTTACCAAATATTGGCCCTAATATATTTTGAATATCATTTGTTTTTTTATATATATCAAATAATGTCTGCATGTTTGGTACAGCAATTCGTAAAATTCCACCTTTTTTAAGAACTCGTTTCCACTCACCTAAGACAACTAGAGCTTCTTCTCTATCAAAGTATTCAAGAACGTGTGATGCATATATTTCTTTAACGGCATTGTCATCAATTTCTTTTAAGTCTGATACAGATGTTTTGATATCTATATGTTCGTAATCACTTATGTCTACATGTACATAACCATTTAAATACCGATTCCCAGATCCTAAATGTAACTTTAAATTTTTATCCATAGTAAAAACATACCTTTTAAAATTTTATAACCATCAATTAAAGCATTTACTTTTGTTACGCCAGCGTACCTTTCTCTTTCTTGACTTAAAATTTCTGTGTATTTTAATTTATTTATTTGTACCAATGCGGGTAACTCTAAACAAAGGGTAAAATCTTCAGAGGTTAGATTTATTTCTTCTAAAATTTCTTTTTTAAATAGTGGATAAAAAAATAATGCATCTGTTATTTTGCATTTAAATAAGACTTGAACGAGAAATGTAAAGATTTTGTTTCCCAAAGCTCTTATAACTGTATCGTCAGGACTTTTAGTACCATTTTTATATCTTGATGAAAAAACTGCATCATAGTCCTTGATTAAGGACTTCATTTCTAAGATTGCTAAAGGATTATAGGAACCGTCTCCATCCATATAAGTTACATACTTACCACTAGAGTATTCAATCCCTTGTAAAACTGCACTACCCCACCCCTTCTTGGTTTGTGAAATAAATTTAGTATTATATTTACCTACTATCGTTTCAGTATTATCTGTTGAGTTGCCGTCAACTACAATTATCTCTTTGAAGTTATAATCTATAATTTCATCTAAAACATAAGCTATAGATTGCTCTTCATTAAAAGTTGCAATAATTAAAGAAACCTCTTCTAAAGATACTTCAGGATTATTCATTTCTTAAAGATAGTCTTACTTTTCAAAAAAAGAATTAATTTGGTGAGAAATATATTCTATATTTTCATTTGATAAATTTGTTGATGAAGGAAGCCACAATATGTTTTCCGAAATTTGCTCAGAGTAGCCTAAATTAGCTTTGTTAATATTTTTTAAATAATTTTGTGAGCTTAGTGCGGGATAGGAGAATCGTGTTTCTATATTTTGCTTATTTAAAAATTCTGATAAATCTCTTCTTTGTTTTTTATTATCACAAAATAAATCTATAAACCAGGGAGTTTCATTTTCAGTAAAACTTTTAAGCAAACCATTTTTTAACAAATTTGAATACTGTTTGTAAATATCTTTTTTTAATTTAATAAATTTTTCTAAATTGTTAAATTGAGAAAGACCAAGAGATGCTTGCAAATCAGTAATCTTAAAATTAAGACCAAAGCCTTTATGAACATCACTTTTATCTTTTTCTCTATTAAACGTTTTTATATCTATTAATTTTTGAAAGGTATCTGGATCATCTAAAAGTACCATCCCCCCCTGCCCCATAGTAATTATTTTGTGAGGAGTAAAAGATAGAATGCTAGTGCTTCCTAATGAGCCACACTTTGAATCAATATAAGATGACCCAAGAGCATGAGCAGAGTCTTCTATTAAGATAATATTTTTAGTTTTACAATAATTCTCGATCTCTTTTGCATTATTAGTTCTACCATTTAATGGAACATAAATTACAGCATCAATATTTTTTACACTTTGCAATGACTCTAGGGACATGCATAAGCTTTCATCTACATCAATTATTACTGGATCAGCACCTGCCCAAATAATTGCATTAATAGTAGCTATCATCGTTATATTTGGCACTGCTACTTTTTGACCCTTCTCAATACCATTTACTAGTAAAGCTAGATAAATTGCAATTGTTCCGTTGGGTACTGCTACGGCATATTTTCTATCTACATATGTTGAAATACTATTTTCTAACTCTTGTGTGACCTTATGTTCTGTTATCCAGGAATTCGAATGTAGATATTCATTAATTTTTTCTATATCTGTATTAGATATATTTGGTTCAACTTGATTAATTTTTTCTGACATTAACTCTAGTTCTATCTTTTTCCGGTCCAAAATAAGGACCATTTTTTACTTCTAGTATTTTTGAATCTTTTTCTATCTCATATTCGTGAATTCCTTGATATTGAATAATAAGATGGTTTTTTTCAATCTTCTCAGAGGTAATAAATTCACCTTGTTGGGTATACAAATTACAAGTTATCATTCCATCAAGTACAAATACTATTTCCTGTGTTCTAAATGCTTTTCTCTCAAACTCATTATGAAAGTGAGCGTCTAATATCTTTCCCTTTTTGTAATTCCAAGTTCCTACTTGTATAAATGATTCATCATTGGTTAGAAAATCAAGACCCTCTTTAATATTCTCTGTATCAAAAATTGTTGAATAAAGTTCATTATTATGAGTAATATTTCTTATTGCGCTATTCATTGTTATTAATGTACCAATCTACAGTTTTGCTAATTCCCAAAGTCAAATCTACTTCAGGTTTCCAGTTTAATTTCTTCTGTCCAAGTGTTCCATCAACTTTTTTTTCTAATACACCATCTGGCTTAGATGTATCAAGTACAAATTTACCATTCCAGCCAAACTCTTCTTTAATTATCTCTGCTAGGTCTAATACTGATATTCCCTTTTTTACGCCGACATTAAAAAAGTGGTGGCCCTTATTTAGTTGAATTGAATTTATAAGTGCATCTGCTCCATCTTCTACATAAAGCCATTCCCTAATAGGCCTTCCCGTTCCCCATAAAACTACTTCATCAAAATTATTTTTCTTTGCTTCATAAACTTTTTTAATTATTGCGCCCAAGGCATGAGATCTTTCTTCATCAAAATGATCATTTGGGCCATACATATTAGAAACAATGACGTTGGCTGAAGAAAAGTTGTACTCCTTGGAAAAACTTTTGCCAAGTTGTACATATAACCTCTTTGAAATTCCATAATTGTAAACTGACTCATCAGGAGGACCGATAAAAAAGTCTTCTTCTTTGTAGGTAGTTATATCACCTGGATATGCACAATTTGAAATCGGGTTGATAAGCTTTTTAATACCGTTTTCATAAGATGCTTTATACAAATTTAGTGCCATTATTGAGTTTATATGTAGCATCTGAGCAGGATATTTATACCCATATGAAATACCTCCAACAAATGCTGCACAATTAATCACTATTTCTGGTTTATTGGAATCTAGGTATGAATTCAAATCTTTAATGTTTAAAATATCAACTTGATCTTTTCCTCTTATTTCGAGAACATCATAATTTTCATTATTCTTTAGTTTTTCAGTTACGTGAGATCCTAAAAATCCTCTTGAACCAACTATTAATATTTTCATATTTATTTAACTATTGGGTGTTCCCATGTGGGAGAAATTAAATTATCATTTAATAAAGTGACATCTTTTTTAGCTTCATTTATATCAAACTCAACCATTATTTTTACAAGCTCTTTAAACTCTACTTCAGGTTTCCAATTCAAAATTTTTCTTGCCTTACTCGAGTCACCTAATAAATAGTCTACTTCGTTTGGCCTAAGGTATTTTTCTGAAGTAATCACATAGTCTTCCATATTTAAATTAACTAATTTAAATGCTTCTTCAGCAAATTCTTTTACTGTTTTGGTGGTTCCAGTTGCCAAAATCCAGTCCTCAGGTTGGTCGTGTTGCATCATTAACCACATTCCCCTAACGTAGTCTTTCGCATACCCCCAATCTCTACTTGCATCTAAATTTCCTAAAGTTAATTTAGACTGTATACCAGCTGCAATTCTTCCAACAGCTTTTGAGATTTTTCTTGTTACAAAAGTCTCACCTCTAAGGGGAGATTCATGATTAAATAGTATTCCATTAACTCCAAAAACATTGTAAGACTCCCTGTAGATTTTTGTTATTTCATGAGCAAAAACTTTAGAGGCACCATATGGGCTTTTTGCGTCAAAAGCTGATTTTTCATTCAACAGATCTTTTGAACTACCACCAAACATTTCTGATGAGGAAGCCTGGTAAAACTTTACATCTTTACCAAGATGCCTAATAGCTTCTAAAATAGTAATTGATCCAAGTGTTCCCAGCTGTGTTGTTAATATGGGGTTTTGAAATGATACCGCCACGTGGGACTGAGCACCGAGGTTATAAACCTCATCTGGTTTAATGTTGTTAATTAAGTTTGTTATTGATGATGAATCTAAAAGGTCAGAGTAGTGTAACTGAAGCTTGTTGTCCTCAGCATGTGTAGAAATTAGGTTATCAATTCTTGCTGTATTAAATGACGATGATCGTCTAACAATACCATGAACTTCATAACCTTTAGATAATAAGAGTTCAGAAAGATAAGCCCCGTCTTGTCCTGTTATCCCTGATATCAAAGCTTTCATCTCTATAAATATTCTACTTTGTAGAAAAAGATTCATCTCTTTTTAATTTAAATTAAAAAATCTAGTTATCTTTTTTTGGAATAAATTTAAGTAATAAAGATATATTTACTAGGTTAAATAAAAATACAAAAACTCCGTCTGTAAGCATTAATGAATCAGTTTTTAATTCCAAACTAAATAATATTGAGAAAATAAATAACATTAAAATTCTAGAGCCTGTACTTAGAGCAATAAAATTACTAAATAAAAACTTGAGTAATCCATAAACTAAAAGTATCAGACCTAATATCCCAAACCTATTTAAAACCTGCAGGATCATTGAGTGAGGCCCTGAAGCTATATCACGTTCAGTAAACTTAATAATATTTAAATATCCTCCAGAACCATGTCCAAATAGGAGTTCAATAGTATTTGGATTATAGCCCGATGCAAACATTGCCCAAGGAAGGGTACGATTAAGCCTATCGCTAATGATCTCAAAACCAAATTCATTGCTAATAGTGGTATCTACTTCAGGAGACTCCTGTGCAGTGCTTTCATTAATAAAAAATGGCTCATTCCTTTCGAAAATTGGAATAAATTGAAAAATAAGAGAAGTAATTGCAATAATTATTACTAATTCTTTTATAAACGATTTGTAAAAGATGATCAATAATACAGAAAGTAATATAAATAATACCAAAGCATTAAATCTTGACTGAGATAATAAGGTCGAAAGTATTGAAAAAATTAGAAATGAATAATTTTTAAATGATTTAGAAAGATAATAGTTTAATAAAAAAAAGCAAAAACAAAATAACTGTAAATTTCCAAATATCTCATAATGTGTATTAATTCCTCGCCACGTTTGAATCTCTCCAAAGTTGATGATTTCTGCACCCCTTGTTAAAAAAAATAAGAGTTCGGAGAATGAATTAAAGAAATTACTTATTCCCAAAAAAATTGATAGCAATGGATAGAAAATTAAAATATTCGCACAGCTACTAATTTCTTCTCTTAAATCGTCTATGCTTTTTGACTTAATTTGATAGAGAACTTCAAAAAATAAAAAGAAGGAAACTAGGTACCATAAGGCACTCGGGATATGAAAGTTAAAATCAGGAAGATATGAAACCATGATTCCCCATCTGTTTGGATAATTTATGTCTTTGAAGTTTTTTGATAGACTTATTACATTAGAATTCAACTCTTCCTGATTAAAACTAGTTATATTATCTCTAAGAAATCGTATATCCTTATTTTCTAAATAGGTTTGCTTGTTGTTTTCAAAATCAACATTATCAATAATGTTTTCAAACTCTTCAGGATTATTAATAATACTACTCTCAATGCTTGGAGAAATTAATATCGGTGAAACAAAACTTAAAATTAGGCATGAAACTAAAAGTAGAAAAACTGAGTTTCTTTTATAATATTTATATTTTTTAAAAAAATTAAAAATAAAGTAATATATCAAAAAATCAAAAAGCCAAGGAATACCATACCCTGTACTAAAAAATGGAAACAAACAAAGAATGAATAGTTTTAAATGATTTGGTGAATTATTCAAGTAGTTAAAAATAATAAAAGATTTTAATAATGAAAAAATTAAATATATATAAATATAAATATTTTGTTCAAAATTTACATAAAGAGAAACTACAAAATAACTTAATGCACTACCAAAAATTGTAATGAGAGTAAATTCTGTGTTCAGATTGTAAAATAATTTTTTTATTTTTATATTTCGAAATAGTATCCATGAGAATAATAAAAATATTAATGACTGCTGTAATACTATCCTGATTAGCCTTGGTAAATACAGTTGATACAACTCTGGATCTCCATATTGATTATTAATTACCTCAGTTACTGTTAAATAGCATCGTGTATTTTGATTTGTGCTAGAAACAAATTGGGAATCGATGATAATAGATTGAAAGCTATTAAAGCTAGCAAACTTTATTTTAAAGTATTCAAAAAATACAAAACTATTACATTCGTAAAGATTATAAAGGATTATTAGTAAAAATATTATTAATAAAAATACTCTGTTAACTTTTAAAAAAAAATTTTTTAAATTCATTTTTCAAATAAGTAATCAACACAAATTACATCAGAAAAGAGGTGAGTTGTGTAGTGTTTCTTTTTTGATGTAAGGCTGTATTCAACAGAATTGAGGAAGTCAATAATTTCACTTTCCCTAATATCAAACTCTGTCTTTTTTGATAAAACTTCAACTTGTAAAATTGGTGAATTGTTTAGTAAAAATTCTTTTGCACCTTTTAATACTTGAAAACTAAACCCTTCTACATCTATTTTTAATAAATTAATATTTTGCACCTTGTTAAATAAATTATCAAGAGTATCTACTTCAACACTTATGGTGGATGTGTGTAAATCCTTTTTACCAAATGGATCAATTATAAGTTTTCTACTCTTGTACCAAAATGAATCTTCCAATATGTTTACAATAGACGACCCAGAAGATGGAAATGCTTTTAAAATCGTAAAATTTTCTTTCTTGGCAAACTCACCAATTGCTTTATTGCTATGGTGCCATTCAAAATTATTTCTGTCGTGAAATTTTTTAAACTCGCTTAGAATTGTTTTCTCATTAGGATCAAAACTATATACTTTAATTAAGATATCTTTATTCAGCTTCACTACCTTACTTACGATATTTCTTGTAAAACTTCCTTTGTAAAAGCCTATATCGACAATATTTAAATATTCAGATCCTGAAAACTTATCTGCTATATATTTGTCAAAATTAGGAGATAAATAGGTGACAAGTTTATATAAAAGTGTTTTATACATCACTAAATCTTATTAGTGCTTGTTAGATTAATCAACAAAGTAGATGTAATCATAAATAGATATCCTTGAATAATATGTCTTGGAAAATAAGTGTGTACTTGGTAAAAAATATGAGGGCCTAAAAAACTTAATGGAATTAAGAAATAGAACAAGTTTTGTAAATTTTTATTTTTTAGAATAAAGAAAAAGATCCATTGAATAATAATGACTGAAATAGTCAGTGGAAATATTTTTCCTGACATAACCCTTACTCCATCAGATAGAGGGTTAGCTAATAAGTAATTTAATTGAAAGATGAGCTTGTCGGAAACTTCATTAAATTTAAAAAGTAAATCTAATGGGGATAAGTAAAAATAACCCGAAATAAACACATCTTGATTAAGTACAAATTTGCCACCATAAATAAAGTTATGGAGAAATGGGAGAAATATGAAAACCGGAAAGAATGATAGAAGTTTAATGAAAGATTTTTTATCTTTTTTTAAATAAATAATCAAAAAAATTAAATACAGTAATCCTGGTAACTGATTCTCTCTAATTAAAAAACAAGTTCCTAATAAAAACGACATTAGATATAAATTTTTAGAATTATAATCTTTACTGAGTAATAATCTAATAATAATTAGACCTATTATCCATGTCGGCCACTCAGACAGTGAAGAAAATAAATTTAATTTAGAACTATACGTTGATAAAAATACATAGGTCAAAATAAAATTAAAACCTAGGAAATATACTTGTTCATTATATTTTTTAAAAAGTTTTAAAAATATTGAAAATAACAAAAAAACTATTATGAATCTAAAGAATATAACTATCGACAAATGACTGTCCCCAAAAAATAAATGGAATAGAGATAACAAGTATCTGTATCCAGGCTGATAGAGGTAGATGTCTTCTCCTCCTTGTAATGATTGTAAAAAAACTATCTGTTGAGACCAACTTTCATATTTAAGTGGATCAGACCCTCCAAGGGAATATAGAACATTATTATTCAAATTCAAGTTTTTTACTGACAAAATAGAGATTATTAATATAGATGGAAGAAAGTTTTGAACCTTATACTCCTGTTTAATCGCAATAAAGGTGACTGCAGATAAAATTAATAAAATTTCTACGATGTCTGCATATGAATTAGGTAAAAACTCTAAAAATAAAATTCCAACAAGTCCAATAATAAAGTTAAGACCCAGGATTCTATTTTTTGAATATATAAAATAGAAGTTCAAAAGAATAATAGATAGAAAAATAATTGAAGAGATAAGATCAAATATTCTTGAAGTGGTAGATTCATAAATATTAATAGGATTGTCATCTAAATCAGTTAGATTAAAAGAAGCATATGGAATGCTAGGGATACTATTAATTAGTCCATTAAACCGATAAAAATAATCAAATTCAACTTCTGCTCCAACAGGTACAAGTAAAATATGGCTTTTTGATTTTGTGTAAGATGGTTCTAAATTTATTTCTTCACCATTAACAGTAACCGTAACTTCACCAACATAAGAAATTTTCATTTGTTCTCTAAATTCGTTATAACTTTCAGACGACCAATTTACCCCAAAAGAAAGCCAGCTTCTAGAGGGTTCTATAGGAAGGATCAAATTAGTAAATCCATATTCGTATTCTTGAACGTCCTCTTTCTTTTTAATTTCAACATATTCGTTATAAGTGACTCTTGAGTAGTTATCATCTTTTGATATCCAATGAATAGGTATGTCTAAATCATTACTTCCCCCGTAGAAACTCTTTTCATAAAAATTAAATCCAGTTTGATTTAAAAAATATAAATTCCAATTTGTATATTCAATGCTTTTATTATTTTTGGGGTCTTGATTAAAATTTAAAAAATAATCACTACGTGTAATACTTTTATCAAAGGGCTTGTCAAAACTAAATTGACAACTGTCCGCAGTGTTAAAATTCATTTCAAAATTGGATGTGGGGGTAAATTCAGTTTT
>CESM01013056.1_pt1 | contig 16430 bp, 18 predicted proteins | sample 361421 | NCBI WGS metagenome assembly CESM01 (sample SAMEA2622219, study PRJEB7988) | marine metagenome | isolation source: saline water (ENVO:00002010), including | reverse complement strand
ATTAATTTCATCCATATCATTAATTTTATTACTAAGTTGTGATACAAATCCTCTTTTTTTAATTTCCTCTTCAGTCCATCTAATATATTCAAATCCATCTTTTTCGTGTTTGTTTTTCCAAGTATCCATAAATTTAGTTGGAGGTGTTTTTGGTCCTATCCATATTTGGTGAATTATTTTTGGTATAGACATTTAGATAATATTATTTTATGTTTTTAATATTATTTATTTTGTATTATTTTTTAATTAATATAAATGTGCAATTAACATAAACATATATTATTTATTTAATTAAATGAAAATTTTAGTTACAGGAAGTTGTGGATTTATTGGTACAAATATATGTTTAAATTTATTAGAAAAAGAAGAAAATATTGTTTATGGTATTGATAATTTTACGGACAATTATGATGTTAATTATAAAAAGGAAAATCATGAAGAATTAAAAAGGTATGATAACTTTCATTTTTTTAATGAGAGTATATTAGGAAGTAAGATTATTCAAGAAACACTACCTGATATTGTAGTTCATCTTGCATCTATTCCTGGTGTTAGAAAAAGCCTTCAAGATCCATTATATTATATTGAAAATAATATTTCTACTTTTGTTTATTTATTAGAAGAGTGTAAGAAATATAGTATAAATAAGGTTATATATGCTAGCAGTAGTAGTGTATATGGAGCAAATAAAAAAGTGCCTTTTGAAGAAAGCGATGAAATAACTAGTTTAAAATCGTCATATGCTTGTAGTAAAAAATGTATGGAGGTTTATGGAAAATACTATAATGATGTATTTAATATTAAAACAATAGGTTTCCGTTTCTTTACCGTATATGGGGAAAGGGGAAGACCAGATATGGCACCATATAAGTTTGTAAAAAATATAGCAGAAAATAAAGAAATACTGCAATTTGGAGATGGAACATCTTATAGGGATTATACATATGTCAAAGATATTGTAAATGGAATAAGTTCAGTAATATATGGTAAAGGTAAATGGGGGGAAATATATAATTTGGGAAACGAAACCCCAATTGATTTATTAGGTTTTATAAAATTATGTGAAAAAATAACATGTAAAAAAGCAATAATAAAAGTAGTAGAAAATCAATTAGGAGATGTTCCTAGAACTTATGCAAATATAACCAAGGCAAAACAAGATTTAGATTATAGTCCATCTACAAAATTAGAACAAGGTTTAAAAAATATGTTTGAATGGATGAAATCAAATAATAGAATTAGTATTTAAAAAAATTATTTTATATATATTCAAATGAATAATCTATATAAAATAGAAGGATCGTATCATAATTCAGGAGGAAAAGAATATTTGAAAGATGCCAATTTTTTTCCGCAATTTCAAGAACGATTAGCAGAATTCAAAAAACAAGTTGTTAGAGAAGTAGAAAACAATGAAGGTAAATCCTATGTTCATTTTGGAGACGGTGATTATTTTTTTTTAAAAAATGTTCCAGTTGGTAGTGCAAAACCTGGTAAAAGAGCTCTATCGATACCATATCATAAATTTAATATACAACCATTTAGAGTTGGATGGGCTAACGCAGATTATCATTGTGTAGAATATTTAGAAAAGGGTATGCCAGAAAAGTTAAATGAATTATATCCAGGACAAAAAACAATACCTACTGAATACTTATATGGTTTGACAAGTAATAGATGGTTTTTTAGAACATTTAAAGGTAAAATAGGTTTGATAGGGGCTGGTCCAAAATTAGATTTAATAAAGGAATTAATGAAGAATGAGAAGTATCAAGAATATCTTGGATTAGAAAAGTTTAATGATTATATCAAAATACCACAAAAATTTGCATGTGATAATTTGGAAGGTACAATTACTATGGTAAAAGAACAGTTAGAAAAGGCAGACCCTGATACTAGAGTATATTTATATGGCGTAGGTCATGTAAAATCAGGATTAATGCATCATTTGCCTAATATAAAAAAAGCTATATATTTGGATGTGGGAGCAGGAATAGATGGGATTGCAGGACTATTAGACCCGGATAGACCATATGCAAAAGGGTGGATTAATCATAGATTGAGAAATTATGATTATAGTGCAATGGATTTATTAAATTATAATCAGTATAATGATAAAAATATAGTATATTTATAAATTTTATATTTAATTTGAATATATAGTTAAATATAAAGTTGCATATGACGTGTATATGACAATAAGTGTTACAATGTCCGGTCGCTTAGGAAATCAGCTGTTTCAATATGCAGTTTTAAGGAATATAGGGTTACTTAAAAATTATGATATTAATTATCAAACTGGCTTTACATGGCATGAACAGAAATGTTTATTAGAACATTTTAAATTGAAAAAACCATCTTCAAACTGTAATATATTATATCATTATAATCAAAAACAAAATAATAATAAACATGTAAGTAAAGGGGGTGGATGTTCAACATTTGATGAAAGTATTTTTAATATTAAAGATAACACATTATTACAAGGTCATTTTGTTAATGAAAAATATTTTTTTGAAAATAGGGAAATAATCAAAAATGAGCTAACAGTAAAAGGAGAAATAAATAATAAATGTGAAGAGCATATAAATGACTTATATAGAAAATATCCAGACACTAAAATAGTAGGAATACATATCAGACGAGGTGATAATGTTTCTCAAAATTTGTTCGCATTTGAAGAAACAGATAATTTTATATTAAAATCATTAAAAAAAATAAAAGAGAAAGAAAAAAAAATATATTTAATATTTTTTACTGGAGGTGCAACAAAAAAACGTCATTCAAATTGGATAAATAATAGTCATGATGATGATATTAATTGGCTGGATAATTATATAAAAAAATTTTCAGAAAAATATGAAATATCATCGGGTACAAATAAAAATAATGAATTATATGATTACAGTTTATTAAGTAAATGTGATTATAATATCTTACCTCATGGTTCTAGTTTTAGTTGGATGGCGTGTTATGTAAATAAAAAAAATGATAATAAAGTTTATGTTAATATAAATAGTCAGGCAAATTTTTATAAACCACCAGATAAATTTATAATATTATAAATAAATTTCATTTAAATATAATATAATTATTTTATTTCATATTCAAAAATATTACCATATTCTTTTATTACTTCATCTATCATATGCGATTCATCTTTAATAATTACTTTTTTCCCAGCTTTAACTAAATTTTTTGCTATTTTTAATTTTGCACTTTCCTCTATAATGGGTATTTTACTACCTTCCTTATAACAAATATCTTCAATAACATATTCTTCTTTTCCTTCTTTTAATATTTGGTTTGTTTGGAATATGGAATGTTCTTCATTATATTTTGTTGTTGCTATTAATAAGTCACTATTAATATTAACAGAATCAATTATTTGTTTTAAAGCTTTTGTATCTCTTGGAAAGCAGGGTCCACCGAATGAATATCCTGGACTAAAATATTTATTTCCAATACGAGAATCACCACCAACAGATTTAAGAACCACATTTTTGTTAGCACCTAATTTATCACAAACATCTGAAATCATATTAGCAAATGATAATTTTGTAGTTATAAAACCATTAATAGATATTTTAACCATTTCTGCTTCTATTGGTTTTAAAATACAATATCTTGGATTTGTTTGAGCAATATTTTTATAGATTTCTTTTAATTTGTCTCCTAGAGTTTCATCATTAGTACCGATTAAAATAATATCTGGATTTCTGAATCCCTTTACAATTTCTCCTTGTGCAATGAATTCTGGATTATAATTAATAGTTGTATTTTCACAATCTTTAATAAGTAAATTAGCAATATCTCTAATATATCCAGGCATAACAGTGCATCCAATTATCAAACTTTTATTTTTAACTTTATGTTTATTTATTTTTAATAATAGATTTGATAAAATAGAATGATCATAAAATCGTTCACCTCCTCCATTTGGTGTAGGAACAATAATAAATATAATATTAGAATGATTTAATCCTTTTTGTAGGTCAGTAGTAGCTTCAAAATTTGTACTGTTTTTAAGTAACAATTCATATTCGGGTTCTTTTGTTTTAAAAGTTTTATCGTTTAATGATTTTACATAACTTGGAGATATATCCACGCCGCATACATTGTATCCAGCTTTTTCAATTAGTAATGCTAAACCTAATCCTAGTCTACCTATACCGACAACTGTTATATTTTTATTTTGCATTATACAAAAATATATAAAATATTTTTAAATTATTTTATAACCATAATGTTTTGTGTGGAATTTCATCAACATTATCTGTTGGATATTTGGTATAATACCATAAATTAAAAGATTTCCTACATTTATCAGATGTTATTTTTGAAAATCCATGTGGAGTATTATTATTTGATTTAAAAATAAATATTGTATTTTTAATAGGACTTATTGAGTATTTATTATTATTAGTATCATATAATTCAAGATTACCACCATCAATATCTTCCCAGTCTTTATTTAAATAGATAATTAAATTTACAGCTCTATATAATTGTATATCTGAATTAAAATTAAAATCAATATGTTTTTGGAGATGTGCACCAGGAGGAGATATAGTTAAACCTCCTCCAAACATTTTATTATCAATAATTAAATTATCTATATCTGTCAAACTTTCTAGTTTCTTAACAAATGATTCAGATATTAGATAATCAAAAATTTGTTTTAAACCTTTGGGAAACTTATAATAGTCATTTATTTCTTTCTTTTTTGTATAATTATTAAAAAAGATTTTTGAATCATTCCAATAATTACTATCGATATCTCCAATAGAATCACAAATATCATCTATCATTTTATAATCAAACATATCCTTTATTATAATATGTTCATATGGTTTTGAAATATTATCTATAGAATAAATTTCATTTAAAATATTTCTTTTTTTACAAGTAATACATAAATGCCAACCTAAATTATTTTCTAAACAATTAAATAATTCATCAGGCATACTATTAAAATAATCTTTTTTTTTATATTCATAATTCTTATATTCAGGAATTTTATATGGGAAAATATGTTTTTGTTTAATATCAATATCATCAAAATCTTTTAATAAATTATAAACATCATCATGGCTATATACATCTGCTATAGGAACACCTGATTGTGCCTCATAACGGTCTAATCCATCTTTAATACAGAAATATTTCCAAGAATTCTTAGCGTATAACATTAATTTAAAAGTGCCATCCGGTTTTAATAAATCATAAATATTTCTAATAGCTTTTGGTGTATCTGGAGTATGATGAAGAACACCAAAACTATAAATTAAATCAAATTGTTCTTGAGTAGAATAATTTTCTATATTTTCTTCTTCTATAATACCATTTAAATTAAATATTTTTAATCGTTGTTTTGCTATTTTAACAGATTCTTTTGATAAATCTATACCTTTATATATGGCGCCATTTTCAATAAATGAATGGGCCGCTGTCCCGATACCACATCCTACTTCTAATACTTTTTTATTGCACCATTTATCAAACTGAGCAAATTCTAAAATATGCGGTTCAACAAGATATTTTCTATTACTTACTTCATTAAAATATTCTTTAGTTCCTATTTCTTTATTAGAATGTTTGATATTACACGGGCGATTATCCCAATAATCTGATACTTCTTTAATACTCATTTATAAATAATTTATTATATATTATTTAAATTATTTATGCTATTATATTTATGTAAATACATACCAACTCCAATAATCATTCACAATTGGGTCTGGATTTTTTTGATTTGAATTGTGTAATTTGATATTATGTTTATTGATAAATTCCTGAACAGATTTTTTCACAGGAGGATAGAAATAGTCATCGCCTGCAAAAACTCCATTTTTTTTCATTTTAGGGTACCATAACTTAATATCTTGAGAAACTTGAGGATATTCATGACCTGCATCAATAAATATCAAATCAAAATATTCGTTTTCAAATTCATGAACAACTTTATTAGTAAATCCAATTTCAAACTTAACATTTGAATTATCATGGTATGCTAACTTTAAATTATTATATATCATAAGTCCGTTGTTTTTCATTAATTCATATGAACCATCCATATTTTCTTCATAGCAATCAAATAAATCAACACCGACATATTGTTCAACATTAAAATTGTTCAAAAATATAGGTATAGATTCTCCTCTTAAAACACCTAATTCTGCTATCTTTATAGGTTTGTTTCCAAAATGTTTTTTCAACTCAGGAAGTATATGTTTTATAGACATTTATAAATTAAAATAAATTTTATATTTAAATAACTATTATTTAAATATATAAATAAAATATATAATTATATGAACCCCTTTATAATATCTTTAACTAGTTATAAAGATAACCGAGGAGAATTTTATGAGTCATATAAAGACTTATTGTTAAAAAATCATAACATAGATTTTAAAATAGTACAAGAAAATACTTGTATTTCAAATAAAAATGTTATTAGGGGTTTTCATTATCAAGAAAAACCTTATCAACAGGCAAAATTATTACAGGTATTAAATGGTAAAATTAAAGATGTTTTGATAGATGTTAGAAAAGGAGATTCATATGGAAAAATTTGGGAATTTAATTTGGATTCAAAAAATAAACAATTGTTATACATTCCAGAGGGATTTGCACACGGATATAGTATATATGAAGATAATACTATAGTATCATATAAAACGAATGCTTTATATAATAAAGAAAGTGAAAAAGGAATAAATCCGTTATCTGTAAATATAAATTGGAAAATAGATAGTCCTATAATATCAAATAAAGATTTAGATTTAAAATATTGGTCTTAATAATTCGGTGACTCTTTTACGATTTAAACTATCATTGCTTACTGTTAAATTTACATTATGAACAAATATATCATTAATTTTTCCAGATATTGGATATTTATTTTTTGAATTGAAATAAATAGTTAATATATCTATTTTTTTATTAGGATATTTATTAGATAGAAATTTTTTGAGTTCGATTAAATCATTATGATATTTATCTTCATTTTCTTTCAGTTCTTTTTCAAAATTAGCATCTTTGCACGAATTAATAGTATATTCTGTTGAATAAATAAATAAAATAGATTCTTTTGTATCTAATAGATTATTGATTCTCGTAATTCTTCTTTCATATTTTGTTCTATTATCTTGATATATTGATAAACTATCATCAGAAATATTATTTTCACAATGAAAATCGTTTGCTTCAGCCATTTTATGATGTCTTTCCCAATAGAATTCTTGACCCAAATAATTAACTGTTGCTGTTTTGTTGGGTAAATAATAATTTTCAAAATTAGTTTTAAAATATTTTAATATATATTCGGGTGAACTAATAACCCAATCAACAGGATATGCTTTTTCTCTTAATTTTAAGTTATTTAATAACATTGCAGTAAAACAATTATATCCTATTGAAATGTAGTTGTCATATTTATCTAGTTTGAAAGACATTATATATATTACAATTAATTTTTTAAATTATAATATATAATTATAAATATATTAATTTTTCATATTACTGAAAAAAGTTTGCACCCAATAAATAACATAATCAATATCTTCATTCGTCATATTTAAATGAACAGGTAATGTTATAATTTTTAACCATTCTTTATCAGCAATAGGAAATGATGTATCGTCTTTAAATTGTGTAAATAAATGTAATGGTCTATAATGAACAGAAGTATGTATATTTTTGTCTTTTAAAAAATCAATTAACACATCTCTTTTATCAGGAGAAACTTTAATTACATAATGTTGAACAGTATAAGAAAAAGGAGGTAATGTAATTTCATCAATAGAATTAAAAGCCTCGTTGTATTTGGCTTGAATAAATTGTCTTCTTTTGAGAGTAGTTTCTAGTTTTTCCATTTGTGATAAACCGATAGCAGCAGTTAAATCAATCATATAATATTTATAACCTAAAATGTCAATATCATATTTCCATCTATAAACTGAATTGCTTCCAGGATTATCTTTTTGTTTTTTCACTCTATCATATGTTGATTCAATACCAAACCAATATAGTTTTCTAATTTTTTCCATAATTTCTTTATTATCAGTTGTAATCATACCACCATCACCAGTAGGCATAGTTTTAACCGCTTGAAATGACCATACTGCTATATCTGCCCTTGAACCTGCACCAGGTGTATAACAAGCATGAGCACAATCTTCTATAATTAATCCTTTATAGAATTTTCTAATTTCATCAACTGGTGCTAAAATACCAGCAAGATTAACACATATAATAGCCTTTGTTTTTTTAGTTAATTTTTTTTGAACATCATTAGGACAAATATTCATATTAGTTTTATCAACATCGCAAAGAATATTATTGCAATTATTCCACTGAGGAACTGCGGTTGTTGTAGCAAATGACATTGTTGGACTAAGAACATCACAATTTGAAATGTCATATGCTTTTAAGATTAAATCAAGTCCGTGTGTATTGCTAGTAACAGCAATAGCATATTTTTTTCCAACCATTTTTGCAAATTTTTCTTCAAATTCTTTTACTTTGGGACCATTGATCCACCACCCACTTTTTATTACTTCATTTACATATTTACAATCTAAATCATCACCCATTGGACATAAAACTGGTAAGGTTTTTTCTCTAATATTCATTATATAATTTATTTTAATGATAAATATTTAAATAAATTGTATTAATAAATATATAATGAATTTTTCTGAAGCATATACAGAACATTCAAGTAAACATAGAGATTATTTTCCTATTTATGATAATATATTTTCTAATAATAATATTGATAGATTTGAATCATATAAAATTTTGGAAATAGGTATTGATACTGGACATGGATTGAGAGCATTAAAAAAGTATTTTCCAAATAGTGAGATTTATGGATTGGATATAAAAGATGAATGTAAAAAACACGAAGAAGAGAATATTAATATAATAATAGGTTCTCAAGTAGATGATAAGATATTAGAGGAATTATCAAATAAAGAATTTGATATAATAATTGATGATGGTAGTCATCATAATAATCATGTATTTAAAACATTTGATAGTTTATTTAAGTCTTTGAGTAATAATAAGGTTGGATTATATGTTGTGGAAGATATACATACAGCTTATTGGCCATATTATGGTGGTGGTTACAAAAATCCAAATTCATCAATAGAAAAATTTAAAAATTTAATAGATCACCAACATATATGGTGCATTAGAGATCCAATAGCGTGTCATATACCACCATATAAAGGTTCTGGAATAGAATCAACATATTATGAAAAATGGTTAGGATTTATTCAATTTTATGAAAATATAATAGTTATGAAGAAAAGAAAAAAAGAAGCAAGATGTTCAAAACCTATTTAAAATTATAACAAAATATCAAAGTATAATGAATAATTTAATATTTTGTTCAGCAGCTTTTCATATTTCTCATTATTCTAATGAAAAAAGGGAAAATGAATATTATTATTGTTTAAAACAACTAAAACGAGTAATTCCAGATAATTTTACTATTGTTGTTTGTGATAATACAGTAAAAGATATAAATGATATAAAAAATCAACAATTAAAGGACTTATTAAAAACAGTTATATTTTTATGTTTAGAACGAAATATAGGAACACAAAATATAGGTATGGGAGAACTAGACGAGTTAATATATACATCACAAAAAATAAATTTTAATGATTATGATAAAGTAGTTTATTTTACATTAAGAAAAATAGTAACTAATCCTTGGATTTTTGAAAAAGTAAATGCTATGAAAAAAGATGCACTACTTTGTAATCCAGAATTTCTTCATTTATCTAATAATTATAATTTTAGATTTTCTAGTGCAACACCTAATTTGTATAATGATATGTTTTTTTGTTTAGCATCAAAATTAATGTTGGAATATGTAGAATATTCTAAAAACAATATATTATACAATTTACAAAACAGTATAGGATCAGAGCAAAATTTATATAAATTTATTAATGAAAGAAAAATAGATTATCAATGGTTAAAATGTTTAGGATTATTAAGGATTGATTATAAAAAAAATAATGAAATACAATTAGTATAGTTTAAACACAAATTATATATTATTTTATAAAATGCATAAAGTTTATAAACTAAAAAAGAACAAAATGAAAACTATTTTATTAAATTGTTATGAAAAAAAATTTGGAATAGATAAATTTGAAAACATTCATTCACTTTTGGATACAAACAAGTTAAATGAAGATGAAAAAAACTTTTATAATGTTCCAATACAATTATTTGGTAAAACTGATAGAGACAGTCCTTTTGTTAAATATTTTTATAACTTATTTGATACAGATTATAATATATTATATGAATATTTGCATTTTATAACAAAATATATCAAACCATTATATCCAAAGGAAGAATATCTAGTTATTCAAAAAACACCAAATATCAGATTTCATTTACCAGGATATTCAAATATAGGGTCTAGAGATAAAGATGAATCAAAAGAGATTATAGGATTACATCATGATGGCGAGTTTGGTCATCCAGAAACAGAAATAAATGTAATATTGCCAATAACTGAAATGTTTGATACAAATAGTATTTATTATGAATCAACACCTAATTCAAACTTAGATTATAATATATATAATAATTTAAGATTAAAAGAAAATGATTTTTTTATGGGTTACTTCAATAAATGTAATCATTATAATAAAATAAATAAAACAAATATAACGAGAGTAAGTTTAGATTTTAGAATAATACCATATTCAAAATATAAAGACAACAATAAACTATCTGCAACAAGCAAAACAAAATTCGAAATAGGAAAATATTATATGGTAATATAGATAATTATATTAATTTAGTATAATTTAAACATAAATTATATATTATTTTATAAATGAAGATATTGTTTGTATGCCCGTTTTTTAACAATGCTCATTTTATGGAGTCAATAGTTAAATTATTAAAAAAAAATATTAAAAATGACGAATACAAATTTATTTGTTTGAATGACGCACCAGATATAGATAATGGAGACGAAAATTATTTAAATATTATATCAATATTAAGTGAAAATACAAATTGTTATAAAGAAATATATGATGAGTGTAAATTTAATAATATTGAACATATAAAAATTCCGCAAGATATTCATATTAAAGACAGACCTAACCATGGTAGTCAGCGACATGGTGAATTATGTAATTGGTTCCTTAGAAATATTGATTCAATATATCCTAATTACAAAGAATATGATTTTTTATGTTTTTACGATGCTGATTTATTTTTAGTAGAAGAAACCGATTTTGAAAAAGAATTGAATAATTATGATTTTGTTTGTCCGTTAATTCATTTTAATCATAATCCAGGATTGAGTATAATTGTTCCTCAACCATCCGTTTTTTTTATCAATTTAAATACAGTTATAAATTTTAAAGAATTAGATTTTAGTATAGATTCTAGATGGGGAAATGATATGGGTTCAGCCGTATATAATTTTTGGAAAAATAATCCACAATGTAGAAGAATTAGAGAGATAGGAACATTTAATGGATTTCAAAATCAAAGTTTTGAAACAGAATCTAAAACAATTAAAAAAATAGACGACCATTATTATGATTATTGGATGAACGGTTCATTAGTGCATTTAAGATGGGGATGGGGTGGTGGTGCAGGTGAAAAAAGACATCGCAATGAGGAAAATTTTAATAAATATTTGCAAAAAATAAAAAAAGTGTTTAAAAAGTATAATATCCCAATGGATTTTGAAAAATGGTTAAATTAATAGTTAAGTTCATATATTAAAATAATTAGTAATAGATTGAACAATATACTCTTTTTCTTCATCAGTAAGCCACCATCCAACAGGTATACACACTAATTCTTTTTCAAGCAAATCTAAATTTACTAATTTTTCTTTATAAATTTCAACACAGGAATTAATATCATTTCTATTATGCACCTGACTAACCATTATACCCAACGTTTTCATTTTTTTTATAAAGTTGTCTTTCTTGTTATTTAAAATACGAAGAGAATATAACCAATAAACAGATTTAGATTTCGGGTGACTGGTTAATAATTTTATTCCTTTAATATTGCTTAATTTTTCATCATAGAATTTCGCGTTATTTATATTTTTTTCGATTAATTTATTAATATGAGGTAAATTATATAACCCAATAGTTGCATTAATATCGTTCATATGAAATTTGTATCCATATTCTAAAATGTCATTTTCTAATCTTAAATCTTTACCTTTATAATTTCTTTTATCGCGATCTATACCAAACCATCTTAATAATTTACATCTGTTATATAATGATTTATTTGGCAATGTTATAATACCACCATCTCCAGTTGTTAAATGTTTTATAGCTTGTGTGCTATATACGCATATATTTTGATGATTTCCTAATTTTTTATTATTAAATTCAGCACCAAAAGCATGAGCACAATCTTCTACAACCATAGGTTTGAATCCATATTTTGTCTTATGTAGATTACAAATTTCATCTATTTTTTGTAAATTTACAGGAGTTCCACCCCAATGAACTAAATAAATAATTTTAGTTTTTTCGTTTAATTTTTGTTGTAAATCGTTTAAGTCAATATTAGCAGTATTTAAGTCTACATCTAACCACCGGAGTTTCATATTATTCGCTAAAATTCCACATGTAGTAGCGAAACAAGTCAATGCAGGAGTAAGTATAACATCGTCGTCATTTAATCCAGGCCAATTAAAAGATTCATCTTTATTTTTTAATAGTCTTGTAGCTAACGTTAATCCAGACGTAGCTGAATTTAATGTTAATATTTTATCATTATTTAAAAATTGTTTTAATGCCTTTTCATATTTATCTACTTGTTGTCCTTGAGTAACATACCCTGACATAAGAACATTATTGAGAGGTTGTAAAACATCTTCACTCATAAAAACTTTAAATAAAGAAATATTCATTTAAATATATAATAATAATTATCTTTATATGAATTCATCTTATAAAAATAATTTAGAATACGGAAATGTATTTGAAAGTATTTTATTCATAGTAAAGCCTAAGTCAATTGTCGAATTTGGAATTTTAGATGGGTACTCATTAGGTTATTTTTTGAATAACACAACAAAAGAAACAAAAATAGATGCATATGATATATTTGATAAGTTTAATGGTAATCATGCAAAACGAACTGTAATAGAGAAATATAAAAAAAATGATAATGTTAGTATTAGATATGGTGATTTTTATACTAAACATACGGATATAGATGACAATTCTGTAGATATATTACATATAGATATAGCAAATACGGGTGAAACTTATATACACGCTTTTGAATTTTATTTAAATAAATTAACAAAAAACGGTATAATGATATTAGAAGGAGGGTCAACTAAAAGAGATAATGTATATTGGATGAAAAAATATGATAAACCTAAAATAATTAAGGTTTTAGAACAATATAAAGATAAAATAAATATAAAAACAATTGGTGATTTTCCATCAATTACACTAGTAACTAAATTATAATTTTATAATTATATTAAAATTATAATTCATCTAACCATTCTTGATTTTTAAGAGTCCATAATACTGTTTTCTTGATACTATCTTCGAAATTTATAGGTAATTCCCAACCCATATCAAACATTTTACTGCCATCTAATCCATATCTTAAATCGTGGCCTGGACGGTCACTATGAAAATCAACCATTTTATAATTTAATTCTTTATTCATTGTTTTGGATATAATTTGCGCCATTTCTAAATTAGAAACCTCTCTTTCCCCTGTTAAATTATAACTTTCTCCAATATTTCCATTTTCTAATAAAAACAAAACACCAGCTGCAATATTTCTAGCATGAATATAAAATCTAGTTCCGGATCTTTTTTTATCTGGATAACTATGAATTTCAACAGTTTCATTATTTAATACTTTTTTAATTACTTTTGGTATAAATTTCTCAACATGTTGTTTTTCACCAAATGCGTTCATAACATTAATTCGAATAATAGGGATTTTATAAGTATTATTATAAGCAACACATAATTGTTCGGCTCCGGATTTAGATGCAGAGTAAGGATTTGTTGGATTATGTCTTTCATCTTCTTTATAAAGTTTTTCACCTAGTGCCGGACCATATACTTCATCAGTACTGAAATAAAAAAAAGTTCTTAAATTTTTTAGATTTCTAGAATACTCTAATAAATGTAGTGTTGACATAATATTATTTTTTACAAATGGTACAGGGTTCTTAATACTATTATCAACATGTGTTTCAGCTGCCATATGAACAATAATATTTATTTCTCCTAATTCCTTGATTAAACCTATTGAAAACGGACATGATAAATCCCAAGTTATAACTTTTAATCTCTTGTTAATAATAGCTTTATTGAAAATATCTTCCTCAAATCGTTTAAATCCCATACTTGCATATGTCAATTTATCAATAACTACAATATTCCAATTAGTATTGTTAATGATATGTTCAACAAAATGATGTCCAATAAAACCACAACCTCCGGTAATTAAAATATTTACCATTTATAATATTTAATATAATATATCTTTAAATAATATTTATTTATAAAGGGTTTTGAAATTTTCAGCACATTTTTCAACACTTAAATTCTCTAATACAAACTCTCTTGGTTTATATGTATCTAATTTACTTATAAAATTATTATACTTTGTTTCAAATTCTGTTTTATTATAAAAGTATTCTCCACATCTTTCATCCCAATATGGTATTGAAGTTGCTTTTATATCAGGATAATTTACCCCTTCTTCTTGATTCATAGATGATACATTCCAAACTAATAATGGAATATTACAAGAAAGAGCTTCTTCTATTGCAAATCCTTGACTTTCATGAGCATCAACTATTATACCATATTTACATGTTTTAAGATACGAAAGATAATCACTTTCTTCATATCTTTTAACATAATCAAATACTCTATAATTAATGTCTTTATAATCTAAAAAATCTTTAATATACTTTAATTCACTTGGTTTTCTCCGTTTCATATATATAAAAACATTATTCTTTTCATTATTTCCAGGGTTAAATTTGTCAGTATTAACAGGAAAATACATTTTTTTTATAGGTAATATACTATCAACATTAAATGTTTTCCATAAATTAATAACCCAATTACTTGGTTGTATATAACAACTATTATTACAATTATTATTGATATGTGATAATTTATTATCAGGAAAAACCGAAAAGTGTGGTCCAAATATAAACTTTTTTTTAGGGAATAGACTAGTATTAATAGGTTTACTTGGAGAATAAATAATATCAAAATTTCTAATCTCATCTATAGTACCCGCTCCATATTTATAGTTCCATTTTAAATACTTTAATATCATCTCTATTCCTTTTCTATTTTTATGATGAAGATTACCAATAATCAGTATTTTCATTTAATAATTATATTATGTTTAATATTTAAATACATAATGTAATTAAATTCTATAATGTTAATACCATTACATTTATTGATTGAGCATTTTAAGTTAAACATGCGTGGAGTATTACATATTGGAGCACATGAATGTGAAGAAATGGCTGCATATACACATGCCGGGGTAGAAGGGGAAAATATATTTTGGATTGAAGCAATGGAAGATAAAGTCAAATTAATGAAGGAAAGAAATAATAAGTTAAATATTTATCAAGCGGTAATTGATGAAGTTAATAATAAAGAAGTTATATTTAATATTGCAGATAATGGTCAAAGTTCATCTATTCTAGAGTTTGGAACTCATGCAAAACATCATCCTCATGTCAAAATGATTAATAAAGTAAAATTAGAAACAATACGATTAGATAAATTAATAAAGGAGAAAAAAATTCCAATTGAAAAATTAAATTTTATGAATTTAGATATTCAAGGAAAGGAATTGGATGCATTAAAAAGTATGGGCGATTATATACAGTATGTTCAATATATTTATACAGAAGTAAATACAGAAAAAGTGTATAAAGATTGTGCTTTATTACCAGAAATAGATGAATTTTTAAACGAAAAAGGATTTACAAGGGTAGCCTGTAATATTTATCATGAACATGGTAAATCTTGTGGATGGGGAGATGCTTTTTATATTAGACAATAATTTTAACCCAATCGTCCAAAAATAAATCATTGGTTTGATTTTGTAATTCATTACCAAACCAACGACTGGGATAACATACAATTTTATCATTATTTTCATTCAAATATGCACTCCACCAACTAAAACTACTATTTGCTATAATATTATGATTACAACAACTCATAGATATCATTTCTTCCCAATCGCTTAATGTCTGATCACATTTTTCAAAGGTTAAATTGTCAAAATGTGATTTTATTTTATTTACTTTTTCAGTTACTTCGTTTGTGTCTTTTTTTTCAAAAAAATATACAACTTTCCAATTATCTTTGTTA
>CESM01225491.1_pt1 | contig 16468 bp, 16 predicted proteins | sample 361421 | NCBI WGS metagenome assembly CESM01 (sample SAMEA2622219, study PRJEB7988) | marine metagenome | isolation source: saline water (ENVO:00002010), including | reverse complement strand
TAAATGAATTTGCCTTCTTAAATATTGATGGCTTTTCCTTCTTAGACATTGATGAATTTTCCTTATTCTTACCCGTCTTACTAGCCGCACCACCACGCTGTTTTCTATATGTCCTTCTTAATTTTCTATATTTTGTTTTACGCGTTCTTCTCATATTCAAATACTTATATTATAGTAATATTTTATTCTACTATTTTTAGTTTTTGTTTTACAGGTTTAACTTTTTCTATAATTTTCAACTTATATTTCTTTTTAGGTTTAATATTATCTAATAAAAATGTCAAAATATCGCGCGGATTTTCTAAATCTTTTTCTATATTCTCTCTTAAATCTTTTGAAACAACATCTATATTAATCTTTAAATTATTGTTTAAAGATAATAATTTATAAACAGGAAAATCATTTTTCTTTACGCGAGTAACAATGCTAGGTACTTTAATAAAATACCATTTATCAGTTTTTATTTTATTAGGAATTATTATTGTATCTGGTAATAATTTATCTACAATTGGCATGCTACTTATTATAATAACTGGTAAATTATAATATTTTGCAATAAGTATCATATCTATGTATGTTAAATAATATTCATCACTTAATAACATTTCATCCATATTTACAACTTGGTCGAGAACGCGTTCAAGGATAACTTTTTTATTTAATTCTATTAATAGTATTATTAAAAGTTTTATATTGTCTTTATAATATTTATATATTTCAACTACATTCTTTTTAAAATCCAAAATAGATAGTCTTGAAAATTTTCCATCATAATCTCTCAAAATATTTAAAATTATTTCATATGTACATATAGAATTAGGTGTTCTATAATATATTTCATATGTTTTTGGTGGAAACTGTTCTTGTAAATATCCGATAAGTAATTTTTTTGTTAAACTACACCCGCTATCGCTAATTTCTATTAAATCTTCAGAATCTTCAATACCATAATCATCACCTCTGTATTGTTCCATTCTAGCCTCATTAGTATAAAATTTAGTTTTTAAAGGATTTATACTATCATATGTTGTATAATTAGTATGAGTATTAGGGGTTATGGCTGTTAAATTTTGGAAAAAACTATTATTTAATAGAGATTGAATAATTAAAATTTCATATTCTTTTATATCGTAATCTATTTTTGAGAGACTTAAATAGTTGTCAGAATTAATTATAAACTGTTGAATTTTATTATAACGTATTAATTCATCAGCAATTTTTGCATAATATAATTCATTATTATCTAAACCATTAATTAAATTCTTAATTGGTAATATTTGTACACATTTTTCCCCCGTTGTTAGCATACAATAATTTAAATCTGAACAATTTTTTTGTTTTTCATTACAGTTTATAATTTCTTTTATATTTGAAAATACTCCTTCGCCAATTTCACTAAAAACCACACTATTTTCCATAACTTCTCGGATAATTTTATTTAATTTTTCTAATTTATCTATATATAGGTTAGCCTTATCGTGTATTATGTTTTTTATTAAATCTTTATCTTTTAAATATTCTCTCTTTTTTAGATTATTTCTCAGTATATTTCTGAACATATTATAAAATGATTCTTCTAATTCAATATTACGAATAGTGTCTTTTCTAATATTGCTTTCAATTGTTGGGTCTTGTATTTTTAAATCTGCTTTTATATAATCTCGTTCTTCTTGTATAATTAATTCATCTTTATATTTATCAACTACTGGGTTATCTAGTTTAACAAATTGATTACCATTAGTTAGTATACCTACAATCATTTTATCTTCTAGTATTTTAACTTGTGGTAAACAAGCTATTCTTTCTTTAGATTCAATATAAACAGTTTCTAAAAATAATTTTGTAGTATCATAATTATTCCATTCAACATCATCCATAAATTTAATCGGATATTCATATTCTGTATTTATAGCTGATGGATATGTTGGTAAATATCCAAATACATCGTCTCTAGTAATGTATATACCAATAACTTTATTATTATAGTCAATAACTTGATAATCTACTTCAAATTTTAAACTTAATATAATATTTAATATTTTTTCTAAAGAAATGTTCTTTTTAAAATTAACAACATTTACACTAGATTTTGGTGTACATTTATCTGTTAATGATTTTGAAATAGTGATAAGAGTTTTTTTTAGTTCTGGTAAAAAATCTTTATTTTTTAGATTAAATAACTTAGTAATACTAAATTTTAATTTAGTATCTTCAACAGCATATATAGGCTCATAATATTTATCTTGTTTTATTAAAAGTATTGTTTTTTTATCTGGGTCAAAAAAGTTATTACTATAGTTATTAGTAGGACATACAATATTTACATTATCAGTAAAATCATTTTGATTTATTTCAAAAATAATAATATTAACTCCTTGAATAAATATATTTTTATCAGGACTACATATAATATCCCATATATAAGTATGATCTATAATAGAAGTATCACTATTTAAGAATGATATATAATTAGAAAAAGATTGAATGGCAGTTTTTAAATATTTACTATGTTTAGGATTAGAAATATCTATACTATTATATATTTTAGTATCACTGTATTGAGATATATCTATATCTTTTAATTTATCAATATCTTCTACTTTATTTCTAAATAATTGTAGTAGATTTCCATTATTATATCTTACAAATTTATCAATTGTAATTGATGATACTAATAATTTTATAAATTCTTTTGCTGTCATATTTTCGCGATAAATATTTGCAATCGCGCTTATGAAGCTATTTTTACTATTTTGTTCTATACCTCTTCTAATTAAACAAGGCATAAAAGGTTTTAAATTTGTATTTAGTTTACTTATATAACATTTTCGAGTGTCAAAATCTAACAAATATTGTATAGCAAGTGGAATATACCCCCATTTATTTACTTCAAGTGGAAATTTTTCAGGACCTTTTATATATTCATCTATTTTTTTTGATTTACTATCAAGTGCCCCAATAAATTCTTCATCTTGAACTTCTTCATCTTGTAAAATATCTGTTTCTTGTTCTACAATATCATTTTGACTTTCACCTTCTGGAACTCTAGTATTTACATCAATTTTGTCTTTTTCTTTTGTTTCTGTATCTTTTTTAGTTTTAGTTTTTTTATCTTTATTAATTTCTGAAATACCTGTTTCACATTCTTGTCTACGTTTTAGTTGACTAGGAGTATCCCATGTTTTAAAACAACATGGAATACATTTTCCATCAGGATGTTTACTAGATTCCATATATCCGGGATAAAGATTTTTATACTCTTTATTTTTATCTTTATGATATGTACTATTAAATTCATATATATTACCACCTGGCGGAACAATTTTAGAATCATGTGGTATTATACTGCCATAATCACCAGAATCCACTTGTTCTTGTGTTAGACTAACATTATCTCTAAGACTCCAATATCTTGGACATATATACCAATATTGTTTATCAGGTGAGCTACCATATTTTATAGCTTTTGTATATGAACCTGGATGTTGTTTATCTATTTTATCTTTTTCTTCATCAGTTAATAATACAGGTTGACGTTTTAAGTTAGAAGGACAAATTCTAGAATAGGCATTAAATTTGCTATCATTTTCTGTTAAGAATAATGTAGGTTCATATTCTTTTAATTTTTTAAAGAATGGAGAAGGATTTGCTATATTTTTACCAGTTATATCTTTAAAATCATCATCAATAACTCCTGCAATTTGTGTTTTGCTACTATCATCACTATCATCATCTATCTCATCTTCATCATCGCTTTCGCCTAGAAAAAAATCCATCAATTCTTTATCATCATGTATTTTATCCATTTCATCTATTTCGGCTATTTCGTCAATTTTATCAATTTTATCATCATCAAAGATTATTTCCTCAGTATCAAGTTTAATTTCTGCATTTTCAGCATATTCTTTTTCATTATGTGCTACAATATCATCTATATATTTTTCTTCTTTAACAATTTTATTTTTACATAATTCACTTATTTGTTGTGTTTCTCGTTCTGAAATAGATTTTTTTTGTGTAATTTTAATGATACTATTTATAAAAGTTGTTATATTATCAATATATTCTAGACTATCTATATTATACATATTAATATAGATTATATTTTTGAATTTATCTTTGTCAATAGTTGTTAAAAATCCAGGATTATTTTTAATCTTAATTTTATTAGTCCTATATAAATTTTGTACAAGTTGTAAATTATTTATTACACTAGTAATTTTTTCTTTAGCTAGTTCTTCTGAAATTTTATAATTATCTACTATATTTTTGATTATTTCAATTTCTCTATATTGAAGTTTTATAAGTTCAACAATACTACTATCTATAGCATTCATCTCATTATAATTAGACACGCGCTTATATCTCATTGAAATTCCAGATGTTAAATTATAATTTTTTATATTAAAAATATTTGAAATACAACTCTTTATTTGTGTCAAATTTATATTATTATCAACTTTTATTTCACTATAATATTGTACATTTATTATCTCAACATTTTTATCAAGAATATTATCAAAGTAATTAAATTTATATCCTGTATCTTGTAGTTTCTCTTGTAGTATTTTAATAATAGGATTTAATGTATAAATTATACGTTCTTGTATAAATTGTAAATTTACGGGTTTATTATTCATTATTTTTATATTAATTATACCATCACTATTAAATTGAAATATAATAGGTATTTTTTCTTTTCCATAGTTATATATTGTTACACTTTTTTTTGTACCTATGGTTTTCATTAATTGAAATATTAATGTTTTTTTAAGAAATGGTATTTTTTTCCCATTAATACTTTTTCGTTCAGTATATAGTCTATAAACATTTTCTTGGCCTTTACCAGGATTAAATTTAATTAACGGTGCTTCTTTAGAAGATGATATAAGTTTAAATATAACATCTATTGGAAAATTAAAAGTATTATTTGGATGTAAATTTAATTCTATATTTTTTAATCCAATTTTATTATATTTAATATTATCGTTATGTGATAATTTATTTAAAAGAGATATACTAGAATTATATTGTGTAAAAGATGGAGAATGTAATATTTTTTCCGTACGCGAATAATATTTACTTTTATTAAGTATATATGTTTCAAAATCTTCAATATCATCATTATAAATATATGGATAGTATACTTTTATTAAACTAGACATAGTAATTACATCACTTACTATAGATTCTATATCTTCTAATAGTATAAAATATATAATATTGTTAACCAATCCATATTCAAATAATAGATTTTTATTACTTGTACTTACTATATCTTGGGAGTATTTTTGTAATATTGAGTCAACTGTTATAGTATTAAATGGGTCTATTACATAAGATAATTCTTTTTCAGTAGTTATAAATTTTTGTCCTAATGCAACTTTAATTAAATTTTCATCAGTTAATGGTAAATTATAAAAATCCTCTAAATCATAATTTTCCTTGGTTGGTAATGTATCTATAAGTTCTTGTTTGCCTATGTTATTTAAAAAATTTGATAATATAATTTTTGTCATAGGTATATTATTATTGTTTGTAAGTTCATTGTAAATTATTTGTCTATCTACTTTATATTCGGTAAATCCATACATATAGAGTTCTTCATAACTATAGTTTCTTAATTCTTTTAATAATTTAAATTTTACGTTTTCAATAGTATCATCATTATATATATTATCATCTACAAAAATGACTTCTATTTTATTTTTAACAATTTTTTGTAATTCATCAGGAAAAAATATACTATTAATTATTTTACTATCTCTATCGGTTGTATACAGAGTTTCTAGTTCACTAATAGATATATTTTCATTAAATATTAAATCTCCTACAAATATATATATTTTTTGTATTTTTCCTGTATTATGATATAATTTATATATATTTGACATTTATATAAATTAAATACATATTATATTTATATAAATGTTTAATATTTTATATATATAATGAAAATAAATATAATTGTAGCTTTTTCTAAAAATAGAGGCATTGGTATTAATAACACTCTTCCATGGAATATTTCTAGCGATTTAAAAAAATTTAAAAATTTAACAATTGGTGATAATAATAATGCTGTTATTATGGGAAAAAATACATGGGATAGTATACCAATTAAATATTTATCTCATAGAGATAATCTTATTTTATCTAGTAAATTAATATTAGATGTAAAATATGAAAATAAAAATAATAGTTATGATATAGTAAAATCTTTTACGACAATAGATAATTTATTAGATTTCTGTAATAATAAAAAATATGATATTGTATGGATAATAGGAGGTTCGCAAATTTACAATTTATTTATGGAAAATAAAAATATTTGTATTGATGAAATATATGTTACATACATAGATTCAGATTTTAAATGTGATACATTTTTTCCTAAGATAGATGTTAATGATTATTCAAATGTAACACAAAAAAAACATTCTTTAAATGATTCTTCTATAAAGTATGATGTTTATGATAGAATATATAAATATAAATCAAAATAATATAATTTACTTATCAAAGTATGGATTATCTGTTATATTCATACCACAATAACGTACCGGTTTTTTTTTATAATCAATTGGATTATATATATTAATAGATGCAGCTACTTCTAATAAAAATTTATAATTATCCCAAAATTCTTTAGTATGACCAATAGATTCAGTCATTACATGTGCTAGTTCATGAAGTGCTACATATGTTAATGTATTAAGATCAACTAGATTACCTTTACCATTTTCTTTTTCAGTTTCAACACAAAAAGCTATTTTCTCTCCCTTATTTTCACTGTATGCAGTATATTCACTTGTAGGTAGAATTTCATATATTTTTTTAGGATTAAAACCATCAATTAATCGTTTAACATTTTTTTTATCACCATATTCTTCTTTACATTTTTTTACAACAGCTTTCATATTATTAGTTGTAAGTGCTAATTGGTCAGCTACTAATTCTAATTTAGCTCTTTCTCTTACACAATATTTATTTCCATCTACATCTGAAATAATACATTTAAGTTGGAAATTATCACTTTCTACATATAACTTAATACAAATTATAACTATTAATCCTATTAATATATATGTAAGCAAATCTTCCTTCATATATATTAATAATATATTATTAACAATCTACATTTAATCCTCCACCACCCATCTCAGAAGTTATATTTGATTGGAATTGACAAGGAGGTCCTTGATTAACTGGAATAACTGGGTCTTTTCTAATTGTCTGATTAGCATTTCTTAATACTTGACTTTGCATTCCAATTGAAAGTTCTCTAGAATTTAAGAAATTTCCTGATAGTTGTTGACCTGCACTACCAGATGGTAATAAATCAGATGGGTTTATAGGTTGAACCGAAACTGAACCAGGAGTAGTTGGTACGGGAGCAATTTGACTACTAGATACTTGTGAAAAACTGGATGGAGAATTTAAACTGTTAGGGCTGTCTGACATTGGGTCTATTGGTGGAACCATTCCTTGTGAAACTTTATTATTTACAGGTCCCGAATTAGGTTTAGACACAGGAGCAACAGGTGCAGCTGCACTAATGTAGTTTTTACCTCCTTGATAGTTATTTATTAATCTGTTTTGTCTTCCAGAATATTCATATATAACATAACCTAAAACTAAGAGTCCTAAAAAAGTCAAAATATGCCAATCTTTAATCTGTTTATCTAAATTTTTAAAAAAACTTGCCATTTATATAAAATAAACTATAAAATATTTTTCAATAAATAATAATAATTAAATAAATATAAATTATTATTATTATTTTTCGAAACATTTGTAATATATATTTTTAATGTTTAATAAATCTAACCTAAACTATTAACTTCTTCTATATATTCATCTTCATCATCTATATCTAAATCTAGTTCTTCTAAATTATATTTTGATTTAATATTCTTTGCATTTAAAAATGCCTGAATTGTATTTCGTTTTAAAGTATTAGCTTTAATTAAAGCATTTTTATATATTTCATAATATATTTCGGTAGGTTCTTTTATATTTATTTCAGAAATATTATTATTTACTTCTTCTTCTATAGATAATGTATCAAGATCTACTTCATCTAAATTATCTAAATTTGCTAAATCATTAGTATTATCTAGATTAATACTTTCATTTACTTTGTCATTATCATTTATTTTATTATCAATTTCTAATAATATATTATTGTCTAGATTTTCTTTACTATTTTTTATATCATATGATTTATTAGTATCTATTTTATCTAAATCTATATTTTCGATAAATAATTCAGAGTCATTTTTAGCTTCATTTATTTCTAAATGTTCTGGATTATTATTTTTTGTAATTATATTCATATCTTGAATATTTTTTTCTAAAGGTAATTGTTTTGATTTAAAATCTTGATTATCAATATCTAATGGAACTTTATTTTTGTTAATTAAATTATTATTATTTAATTGTGTTAAACTTAAACTATCTAAAGAATCTTTTATTATTGTTTTTTTTGTAGATTTTATTAGACAATTTTTTTCTAAATCATCCTTACTTGATAAAATCATAATTTGTGTCAAGTTTAATTCAATAGTAAAATTTTTACTTGAAAATTTTATACCATTTACTGATATTAAAGGTATTATTTCTTTATCATTAGTAAAATTATCTAAATTTAATAATATTTCATTTTCATCATACACACTACATTTATGATTTTTTATATTACATCTCACTAATATATTTTTCCCAGATTTATATGATCGCATTAACGGAGTCATTAATTCTTGAATATCATCTAAATCTATATCAGTATCGAACCATTGTTCTTTTTTTTTATAAATTAGATTTTGTAAATATATTTCAAAATTCTCTAACCAATTTATTATTCTATTATCTGATGCTGAAAATATTAAATCCGTATAACATTTATTGTTATTTTTTACACAACCTGCTTTAGTTATACATTTAGGCAATTGTATATATAATGGTTTATCTCTATCGCCAATAGTAATATTAGTATAATAATTATTACCATTTTGTATTGATGGATTTGATAATTTAATATTGTTATAATCGTAGTTTTCTAAATTATTTATTTCTAAAATATTGTCCATTAATCAAAATAGAGAAAAATAAAGACTAAATATCACGCAATAATTTTAAATTTATAATATTTTATATATTATTAAAATGGATTTTAATTCTATTTGTAATTCTTTACATAAGAATGATAAAATGAAAAATACTATATTTGAATTAATAAAACCATACCTAAATATTTTGGCGGATAAGTTAACGTTTTATCTTATTATATTTATACTTTTTGTACTTATAAGTTTTTTACTTAATTTAGGAGTATTAATAATATTAATAAAATATCTAAATAATATTAATAAAATATCTTAATATTAAATAATTTTTATATTATTACAATATATAATATGATTGGCGGTAAAAGAAAAGGTCGTTCACGTAGAGGCGGTAGAAAATCTAGAGGAGGTTCTATGGCAGGTCGTTTAGCTGTTCCTGCTGGCCTTCTCATTTTACAGAAAATGATGCATTCTAGAAAACATAAAAAACATAGTTCAAATAAACATAGAACTATGCGTAGAAGAAAAGGTTCTAGACGTAGATAAATATAATATTAAATAATTTAGATGTATATTTGTTAAATTATTTAATATTACATGACATTTAGCGATAATATAAAAAAATGGGTTAGTATAGATGATGAAATAAAAGCGTTAAACAATAAACTTAAAGAAAAACGTGAACAACGTACATGTATTTTAAGAGAACTTATAAATTATAAAAATAATAATAATTTAGATGGTAAAATTATAAAATATAATTCGGAAAGTTTTAAATTTAATATTTATCGACAGTATCAAACTGTTACTTATGATTTTATAAAAAAATGTTTAGTAGAAATTATCAATGATATGGATTATGTTGAATATGTAATTAAATATATTAAAGAAAAAAGATCGTATAAAAATGTAGAAGATATAAAAAGATTTTATGTATAAACTATAATAATGAATATACAAATTTTTAATTTAATAGAAAGCAATAAAATTCAAAAATTAGATAAAAATTTATCGATTCCTTCTGTACTACACTATCAATCTCATCATAATACTAAAAATTTAAATAATATTATTAGTAATTTTACTTGTAATAAAAAAGATTACTGTATTGATAAAAATCTATATACATGTTTATTAAATAATATTAAACCTAATAAAGAAGAAAATAAAAGTTATACTAAACAAATGACAAAACGTAAAAATAAAAAACATAAATCTACTAGAAAAACCAGTAAGAAATTAGTAGAAACTAAATAGATATATTTATTATATTCTTGTCCAAGTATCTCTATTAAATGGTGATATTAATATATCATTTATATTAGTATTTCTAAATTGTTGAACCCTTTTATCTATTTCTACATCATTCATTGTTTGAGGTACTAATTGTTGATTTTGCATAAGTTTACTCTCTTTAGTAGTTATTTTGGGTTTAGCACCAAAGCAATTAACTCCAAATCTTACATTTGGATTAGCAATATAACCTCCATTTATTCCTATCCTTCCACAATCATTTTCGTGACCTTTTTCATTTTGTAATTTTTCCCATGTATTTTTTTGTGTTGGAAAAAATGCCATTTGATTTTCTGACCATCCATAATTACACCATTCAGCCCCATTTTTATATGCATCAAATATTTGTTCATATGTTGCCAACTCACTATCATATGCTTTGCACAAGGCTTGTGCATCTAAATATGTATATTCATTTCCTGGTATATTAAATACTTCTTCTGATGATATACCTACTCTAGATGAAGTATTGCCTAATGAAGTATTGCCTAATGTATTATCACTATTATTTTTATTACTACCTATATCACCTACTTTATTGTTTACATTAACAGAAATTTCTGGAGTATCGGAAAATATATTTTTAATAGAAGATGATATATCTATATTGAAAAAATATGTTACACCATTTAATAATATTAATACTATAAATAGTCCCCATAGTAGTGCTTCTATAAATACAACACTCCCTTCTCCATAATTTCCATCACTACTTTTATTTCCTAAAAGTGCAAAAAATAGATAATAAACTCCTATTATTACTACCAGTACTATTATTACAACTGGATTTGTGCCTATATCATTCATTAAATCAAACGATTGTTGTGGGAAATTAGTCATATTTGAAACATTAAATTCCATTATATATAATTATATATTATTAATTATTTTTTTTGAATGAAAAAAAAACAATATGCATTATTGGTGATTATTTGTTTATTTTCTATACTTGTAATTACTTGGTCATTAAATTCATACCATTTATTGTTAGCATTTTTTATAAAAGCAGTATAATGTCCACTAAAAGCATTTCCTATATGATTACTAACACCAAAAAGATCATATACATATTTATCGCTATTATAACCTATTACATATTTACTCAAGTCTAAATTTGTTAATGGAACATCAATGCGTTTATTTATTTTTTTAATATTATTATCAAATCTTTTTAAATCAATGATTAATATTTCTGGCAAATTCCAAAAACTTATTCCTTTTTTAACATCTTCATACCTATTTGTTTTTTCATTAAACCATGCATTTTCATCACTCATAGTTTCATATAAACAATACTCATCTAAACAATCATAAATTGTATTTGAAGATTTATTTATTGATAAATTTATTAAACAATATGGTTCTGTAGCTACACTTAGTAACTTAGAATTATTTATAGAAATAATTTTAGTTACTTGTACACCGTAAAATTTATTAACAATATCTGAATAATTATCATTAAAATGTATTTTTAAGGTTTCATAACATTTTTTTGCTAATTTGTCTATATCAGTCTTAACATTACCTTTTATTTTTATATCAACTTGCCTTTTTAATGAATAATGAAAACACTCTAAAATAAATATTAAAAATTCTGGAAAATCATTTTGTACAAATCCTGTAAACAATTCTTTATTTTTTTTTTGTGATATTTTTTGAACTGCATTAACAAATCTATTAGGGGATACTATGCAATTTTTCGACCACATTAATTCGCGTAAATTATTCCATTCTATAAGTAAAACAGAATCTAATGTATTATTTATTTTATTATTATTTATAGAAGTTTGTATAATTTCATTTAAAATATGACAATGTGAAAGTATTTGCATACATGAATTTAGATAACAAGTATTGCCTAAATTTACTAAACCAGTTAAACCTTTATTAGCATACTTACTATAATCTGTCATAATAATAAGATTTATTATTATATATTTAAACAAATTTATATAATATATAATAATATGGAACAAAACGATCAAAACTATTATACTTATATTACTAATATAAATAATTCTATAAATATAATTTTAGATATTTATCGGATGCAACATCAAACTATTATAAACAATAATTTATATAGTAATCATTCAAATAATCCATATAATAATCCATATAATAATCAATATAATAATCCTTATTTTGTACCAATTTTAAATAATTCACATTTTTATAGTAATAATACCCATCATTACCAACAACATAATGCAGATTATCAACAAAATAACTTAGAAAATAATATTCATAATAATAATGATAATAATGATAATAATGATAATAATGATGATAATAATAATGATAATAATAATGATGATAATGATGATAATGATGAAATATTTGAAAGACAATTTCAAGATTTTATAGATAATTTAATAAGTGAAAATTTAACTGAAGAATTATTTTGTAATATTGATAATCCTATTAATTTAGAATGTCCTATAACACAAGAAACATTTAGAAATTATGACCGCGTAGGAGTTATAAATAATTGTAAACATATATTTAATTATGATGCAATTAATAGATGGTTAAGACAAAGTTATGTTTGTCCTATGTGTAGACATGATATTCGTGGATTACCAGAAAATAGTAATGTTGAACAATTAACAATTAATGAAGTAATAGAAAGAATTAATAATTTTTTAAACAATTCCAATGAAAGTAATAGAAATAGAAGTTTAATAATTAGATATAATATACCAAATTCTAATAGTAATGTTAATGATAATTCTAATCCTAACAATAATTCTAATCCTAACAATATAAGTTAGTTATCGTCTATATTTTCATAAATATTATTCATAATATCAAGTCTTTCTATAGTTTTATTTAAATTACTTTTTTCGACACCATTAAATAGATAATCTGTTTTTGGCGACGTTTCATTTTTTTTTACTTGTAAATATATAGAATTAATTTTTTTCATTATATTTTCTATCATATCTTTTTTTTCTGATATCGGTATTTCATAATCTATATTTTCTGTTAATAAAGATATTGCAAAATAAATTATATGTTTTCTCTTTTTTTTTGTACTAATACTATATTTTATTTTAAACAGTTCTAATAGAGACTTAATAATTTTATTTGACATTTTTGAATAAAATGAAGAAAAATCTAAAAGAAGTTCCCATACTATCCATATTATATCTTTTTGATAATCATTTGTAGCAAAATCTCTTCTGTTTGCAGATAGTTTTATTTTCTTTTTTTTACATAAATTTTCATATTCAATTATCCATTCGACCCAATAACATGAATTAATAGTATTTTTTTTTATAATGGAATATGCTAATTCATTTATAGGTATAAGTAATTGTTTTGGATCATCATCCTTAAAAAAATGATTTCCATATTCTATTGATGGTGCTATTAATTTATTTTCTATATTAGTTAAAATAAATTCTTCATCAGTATTAATTTTAATACCTTCATAACTATGAGTTTTTTTAGAATAACATAATACGCATATACATTCACAAAATAAATCTCTTATTTTTTTATTATTACGCAACTCAAGTATATTATTATTAAATCCATTATTTACAATATCAATAAATATATCAAAACGCATTTTTAAATAAATAGGTAATTTAGGATTACTAATATGTACATATTTTGACATATAGTATATTATTATATCCCACAATTCCGAATAATGTCCTGCACATATTAATTCTACTGACCAATAACAACTATTCTCTATTTTACAATTATATATACAATCTATCAACTCTTTTTTTACTCTAGATTTTTGATAACCAGAAAAACTTATATTTTTAAAATTATCTCTTATATCACTTATACTATTTGGGTCCATTAAAAATATTAATATATTGTTTATGTATAAAAAATATATTAATATTACATAATATAAATGCTTAATATAATATCTGGATTAAAAAAAAAAGTCCTAGAAGATAATCTAACTAAAATTATGATTATAATTGCTGTTATTGCTTTACTATATTTTTATAAAAATAACTCAAATAATGAACCTTTTAATAATATAGGTAACTATACTAGTCTAACTAATGATAATATTTTTAATAATGAAAAATATATAACTTTATATGAAAATGTTTTACTCGATAAAAATAAAAATCAATATTATCTCAACTCTATAATGAAGAATACTAATATTGTTGATAATGGTATAATTGTTAATATTGGTTGTAAAACTGGTAGTTTTAATAAATTATTAGATAATCAAAATATAAATTCAATCGGTTTAGACCGTTCTAGTGAAGTAATAAACTATTGTAGAAATAATTATTCAAATATGAATTTTGATATATTTAATATAAATATACTCGAAAATGTAGGTATTAATTATAGTCAACCTATTACACATATAGTTTGTTTAGATATGGAAATATATTATATAGATGATATTGATTTATTTTTTAAACAATCATATAATCTTCTTAATAGTAATGGGTATATTATTATACATTTAGTAGATCATAAAAAATATAATAATACAAGTCTTTATTCTAGAATAAATAATTTTAATCCTAATAATTTATCTATTAAAAAAGTAAATGATTCTATAATTAAATTTAATGATATTATTTATAATACTAAATATAGAATATATCCAAATGATTTTGGTAATAAAAAAATATGGTTTACAGAAACTATAGAACATATAAATGATAATAGTATTTATGAAAATATTCATAATTTAAATTATATTTCTAGTAATAATATACAAACAATTGCTTCTAAAAATGAATTTGAATTAATAAATATAATAGATATAGATTTACAACATTATAACGATGAATATTTATATATTTTTAAAAAAAATACTTATAAATAATTATATTAAATATATTTATATTAAATATAATTATAAAATGCTTAATAATAATAATATAAATGATGAAGAATCAAGACAGAATGAAGAATTAGATTATGCAGCCGAAATTATCCAAAACGCAAGTTTTTTATATTTACAAAAAAAACGTCAAAATGAAGATAAAGATAAACAATTAAAACTCTTAAAAACAAATATACACGATATACTTTTTGAAAATAAATCCATTATTCAAGAAGGTATATATTTAAAATTAATGAATTTAATTAAATATTAAAATCTTATCTAGTATATTTAGTAGGTTTATTAAATTTATCTAATACAAAAATAATAAATATTCCTAAAAATATATATAATATAATTTCTTCTGTTACATAATTCGATTTTTGTGCTTTTTGGTCTTCTAATAAATATATAACATAATTTAATCTATCTAATAATTCTTCGTTACTATTGTACAAATTATTTTTTTTTTCTACATTAGTTAAATTACTTACATTTCCTATTTGTGTATTTAAATTTGAACCTATATTACTAGCACTTGTATTTGGAACAAACTCTGATAATTTTATATTTTCTGTATTACTATTATTATAGTTCCTATTACTATTATTACTGCTTTCTTTATTATTATCTTTATTAAAATTTATATCAAAAATAGTATCATTATTAATTTCTTCATTATTTTGTTTAAAAATACTAATTACATCATTTACATTATTTATTTTATTTAAAATCTTTTCATTATTATTTTCATTATTATTTTCATTATTATTTTCATTATTATTAATATTCATATTGTTTTGTGATTTTATAGCATTTTGCTCTTTAATATTATTATCAGAATCTATATTAATATTTTTTATATTTTTAATAGTTTTATTAAATTGTTTTTTTGTATTAATATTGCAATTATTATCTAATAATGCAGGATTTAATGGTTGCATTCTATAAAAATAAAAGATATTATTATTTATTAAAAGTACTTATTTATTTTTGAAATATTTAATAAATATTAAATTATTCATAAATAAATATTTACTAAATATATATTATAATTATGAAAAAAAATACTCGAAATAATACTATTAAAAATAATAACAATAATAACAATAATAATAAAAGAATAATTCAAGGAAATATTACGAATACAAATATAAATGCAGATATTTTTAAATCATTCAGTAATAATAAATTGATAATTGGTATAGTAGCTATATTTGTTAATATAGGTTCTAGATATATACCTATAAATTTAACAAAAAATCAAGAGGCTCTTCTTAAA
>CESM01034948.1_pt1 | contig 16476 bp, 14 predicted proteins | sample 361421 | NCBI WGS metagenome assembly CESM01 (sample SAMEA2622219, study PRJEB7988) | marine metagenome | isolation source: saline water (ENVO:00002010), including | reverse complement strand
TTACTTACGTTTTTGCGTTCGAAGGATACGATGATAATTTCGATTGACCGTAGCTACCGTCGAAGTTTGTCATATTCAAGACTTCCTGATTGTACTTCACGATCCTTTCTTTGCCTCCTGGCAGTTTGCATATCAATGAATTGATAAGTTCCAGCAGTTTTTGTGATGCTTTAGAATATGTTAGAGTAATGCGTGCACTTGTGAACATTACATAGATGTACTTACCACGTCTGCCTGTAGAGAAAATTGCAATCTCGCAATTCTCTACACTGTATAAGTATGCACTACAGAACTTTAGTAGGTTGTTAGTTACGAAATGCTTTGTTTTATTTAGGAACTGCTGCACTTTTACTTACCATACCAACACTCATGGTTTTACCAAAACGTCGAGGTGTCATGCATAAACATTGCTGCTTCAGCGATTTCCATTGATTCTGCTTCATCACTCTAGCAAGATCTACATCCACGTCGTCTCGAAATAAATGCATGGCAGTAGCTTGGAGGAAGGCATGGTGGAAGCGCTTCTGCATTTTAGTCCTCTCGAACCCTGTGAACGAATCTAAGGCTCTACGAATTGTCATCAATCGACGCCAACCCTTTGTAATCATGCCTTTGCTTTTTTGTTGTGAGATCACATCTAGCATGCCACTCAAACGTCTGCGTTTGATAGATTGTACTAGTTTGTTTTGGTGACTGCTTAATAAAGTCTCAAACACTTTATTGTATGAAATTTCCTTTGCCATAGTATGTATATCTACGATTGAAGGCAAACTATATACATAATGCTGTAATGGCATTGTACATCGACAATTGTCGAATGAGTTTTAGGTACGTCCCTGATAGCGTAAATTTGTATTGTGTAAGCACAATCATATTTTTTAGACCGTGGGTGGATTTAAAGGTAGTATTTGGTAATCAGGTATGCTATAGTGGCTATCTCTATTTTTACGAAACATATAAAAAAATAAATACAGAATTTGGTATATTAAAAATACAGGTATTATTAAGTAGTTCGTACCCCTTTATCACGCATCATTTCATCTTAAAACCAAGTATTTGCAAATAATAGTGATTTTAGACCATGCCAATCAATGAGATTCTAAGCGAAAATACCTTACAATACGATTACCAAAAAACCTTGTGTGTTGGTGATATTGTATACATGAAACCATTTTACAGAACCGATCAGAGCGAAGTGGAATGGGCAAACGATGCCAAAATCCTTGGTTTTGAATACGATTATCAAATATCCGAAATTAGTAATTGCGACAGATACCGAGTCCTTGTTCAATTTGAAAGTGGCACTAAAGTAGAAAGTTTTCTTCCATTCGTTTTTAATATACGAACAACACCTAACGTGGAGCAAAGTAGAGAAGATTAAAAAGCAATAGCATTAAATAGCCTATAATTATCAAAACAAGTGTTTTTAGACCTTTAAACCCTAAACCTAACCCGAACTATGCCGCGCGTAACAGCAAATCCAGCAAATACCACTGCACCATTAGTATGGACAAATGTATCGAATGTTGATACACCATTAAAAATAGGTACTAAACTACAGCTTCTCCCTGTTCAACCTACCGAGGAACACAAAACGCTCATGGATACTGAAACTATTGTGAAAGAGTTTTACGAACCATTTAAAAATGATATTGATTACAGCGTACACGCTACGGTTGTTGGACGATGTCATCTATATGGGACGATATCATCCCCATTCCAACACGAACTTGTGAAGCTTTTGTTCAAAATGAACGGCGACGACGACGTTTGGAAAACATTCTTATTTCTAGATGTGAATGTTGCAAGGGATAGAGCAACAGAAGCCAAACATCAAAAATTATTGGCTGAGTTGCCAGAATGGGCAAAGGTTAAAGCCTCGCCAACTGCAAATCCAAGAATTTACAGAGTAACGAAAGAACATCGTAAATTTGGTGCACCACTACGAAAAAAAGTGGATCGCGTGTTCAGTAAAACGTGGAGAGACTTACGAAGTATCGGCTTTGATTTCGATCCGAAAAGAGGAGCAAGTAACCATTACCACAAACGATGCATCGACGAGACCATGCTACCAATGATGAGGTACTTTAAGCGTAGTTTGAATGTATATGCACAATCATTTATCGACGATTGCACGGACGACAGAGTATACGAGAAAGATGATGTTTGGTTCCGTGGTCAGCTCGGTACCGATGCGTATTTTGAAGACGAGAAATCATTTGTCGGTGATAAAACAACAATTGTTTAAAATGAGAGTGGAGTGTATAACCTTTAAAAGTTATTTAAAGTATAATAAGTGTTACGAACTATTGAAATTATGTCTGAAGCTGCTATTAAAGAATTAACAGAAGAAATGCTTGATCAAGTTATTACCGAGCATCTCGACGACGAAACAAAATCCAAAGAAACAAAATCCAATCCACCAAAACCGCCCGCAGAGGAAAACGTCGAAATCAAATACAAAGCAGCTTCGGATGGCAATCGCGAGCGCCCATGGGTAATTAGCAATAAGATGATTACCATTGGTGAATTAAAAGGAAAACGATTACCCCTACTGAGTCTCTTTGAAAGTGATCCTTCGACGCTTCCTTTGAAAAGATGGACGATTATGACAATCGAAAAGAAAGAATATATGGTGTGCAAGAAATCATTCTTTTTCATGACGAATGGAGCCTGTCAGCTTTTGCATGACGTCACAGATACTGTAGTCACGCATGTGATGGTACACTCCGAATTTGATAAAGGCACAGAGGAGAACAAAGCGTATTGGAAACGGCAATTTGCAAAATATATGAAAGTGGGAAGCATGACGTGGGAAGAAGTGGACGAACAATGGAACATCGATGATAAAAGCAACACCGAAATCAAAAAAGTGGAAGATAAATTACAGCAATTAGCAGTGGAATAGGTAGTGTATAAAAATAAAATAAACTCCTTAAATATAGGCAAATTTACCCTGCTATTTACATATTCTATTTTAGGGTCTTTCCCTTAAGCGTCTTTTAAAAATCCTGTTCTAGGTGCTGTGGCCTGCTATTTGTCTAAACTCCTTAAATTACGTAATGCTAAACCTATGCTAAGCAAAACCCTTAAGGATTAAACAAATTAAGTGTTCAGCTTTTTTTTTATGGGGGGGGTCTATGTTTTAAAAAAAAGTGCCACTGTCGGCGGAAACTTAACTTACAACACGTCATTAATATTCATTTCGTGCATTTTTCTACTTGCTATTCCCATGGTAGGACAACGTGGTTTTTCTAATGCTGTGCCTTCGCTATCATACCCGTCCAACATTTTTACTAATGCTTGGACTTCGCAGTCGTGAATACCATCGTGCAGCTCGCCACAGGAATCGCATTGTAGTTTTGTTGTTTCTTTTATTGCTTTTTTTACTGCTTCTATTGCTTTTTTTGTTTTCTTTTTCTTTTCCCCGCCAAATATATCCTTACCCGCTTGAATCACATCATTTAATATATCTCCAGCAGGCTCGTGAGGGGCGTCGTGGGTCTTGCATTTCATTTGACTCTTGCCAAAGTATGGTCCTTTACCCCTGATTGGATATTTAGACGTTTTGTATTTTTTAATAAATTTTTGTTTTAATTCCTCCCTTTCCTCCATGCATGCCCTCTTTTGCCTTGCATAAAAGTCTGGTTTCTTTAATTTGTATGGCTTTGGAGCACCTTCATATTCGTATCGATCCCATTTTGTCCTTGATTCATTTTCTTGAGCAGCCAGCTGGCTGCATCTATTGTACATCTTTTGATCCAGGTCTTGGTACTCAGGGTCACTGTCTAAAGCTTTCTCTATTTCTTCGGGACTCATGTCTGCGTGCGCATGTTCTGTTTCGTGACTTTTGCACGCCACGGGTTCTACTTTCATGGCTTTGCCACACTTCATTGGTTGCACCGCTTGGACATGCACGTCGTCTGCTAAGGTTTCCATAGCAGGTTCTGCCAGTTCTACTTTTTCCATCGAGGTTTGCATATGCAATTTCTGCATGTGCAGCTGTGGTGGAGCAGGCTTCATGACGAACGGGTGCAAATCGTCCATGCTGGCTTGTGGTGACTTGTTAAACTCCAGTTCATTACTTGTTGGAGCATCTTTAAAGTCATCATCATCAACATCATCGTCACCATCAACTTCTTCTGTAATTTGCTGTAATTCCTTTTTTAATTCTTGATTCGCCTTTGTAAGTTTTCCATTTGTTTCTGTAAGAGCCTGTGCTTCCTTTATTACTTCTTCTAATTTTGTCTCTGTTTTTTCTTTTTCTGCATTAACTGCATCTAATTCCTTTTGTAAAATATCATTAACGCCAATTGTAACTCCTTGTACGTTTTTTGCGTCTTCTAATTGTTTTGTCAACCTCTCTGCTTCTGTGCTTTGCTCGTTAATTCGTTTTTTTAATTTATCTATTTTTTTCTTACATTTGTCTTTTTCAGCTTTTATATCATCTTTTCGTATTTGTTTTAGTGCTGTTTCGCGTTTTTCGGCTTCCTCTTTTACTTCTTTTAATGCCTTCTCTGATTGTTTTTTTTCTCGTTGTAGTCGTGCTTCTGCCTCTCTTTTTAACCGTTGTTGTTCTTCCATTATTCGCTTCTTGTCAGCTGCCTGTTGGTGTTTGGCATCATTTGCTCGCTCCTTCTCCTCTCTTTTTTGTTTTCTTTTAGAACTATTTGCATAATATTTGGCATCATTTCTGCCATCCCTCGGGTCACCTGGATTCCAGTGGTTGATATTGGTGTCCATCGTGGGTATATGTATATTTTTAGTGACATTGGTAATATATACCGAAATTAATTTATGTCAGGTGCATTAAGTGTTATAGACCATGATGGATGCCAATACGTGACTTTTGCCGAACTTGAAAATCATATCCAACAAAATTTTTACAGCTTGGTCCGCAGCTGCGAAGGTGCCTTAGGCAAGCGTTTGACGTACAATGAGGATTCGATTTACGTGGATTCATTGGTGGAGATGCTGAAATGGTACATGTCTGAGTACACCGAGAATGCCGAGACTGCATCTGCAATGATAAAAGGTTTAACAAAAAAGAAAAACAAACGTGCTTATTCGACGACGCATCGCATCGAAATAGCGTATGCAACAAAGTACCACTGCGGGTTGTGCTGGAAGTTACTGCCACCTACGTTTGAGATAGATCATATTGTGGAATTACGGTATGGTGGGGAAGATGTATGTAGCAATCTGGTGGCATTGTGCCCAAATTGCCATGCAAAGAAGACTCGTGCAAATACATTGAAGAAAGACAACGCGTTTGCAAAACATTTTGGTCGTCGTGTGAAGGAAATGGAAGAGAGTATATTTGAAAACTTGAAGTACGGTAAAACTAGTAAGTACTTTACCTAAGTGTTATGAACAAAGCAAAATGTCATATTATAAAATGGGAATGGGAAGTCTTATCGTATTGTATGTTGCCATTTTTGCAAACGTTGGATTTAATTCGATTGCAACGAGTTAGCACAGGGTTCAAGGAGTGTGTAGATATCGGATTAAATGATAGTAACTTGGTTCTCGGAGCTAGGTCACACAAAAATGCAGGCATTCAAATCATGTGGAAGTTTATCAATCCTAGGTTTCAAACGGCGCTATTGAAAAAGTCAATGCTAGAGCGTTTTTCCTCTATTTCTAAGAAAGGTTTAAGCACAAATTACAAATCCGAACATTCTGTCTTTTGTAACGATGAAGCTAGCGTGTGTATTCTACTATTTTATCTTCGACAACAAAAACCTCGCATTTTAAACCACTTGCTGCATTGTATTGTACCACGGTGGGCACCTATCAACAGGCGGCTTTTTCGACAGATGCATTTGCGGATAGAAATGTACTACAACAACTTACAACATACAAAAAAGAGTATAAAACAAAGTAAAAGACGAAAACAAACTTGTATGAGCAATCCTAGCAATTCTAGCATTACAAGTGTTTTAAACGAGTGCAAAAACGAACTCTCTCCTATTCAAAGTTTAACAGAAGCAAATCTTAGGCGACACGACGACGATCGCAAACGCAAACGCAGTAATTCAAATCGGAAAATAAAAAAACCTAAATTGTATGCAGAAGAGTATCAAAAAGACGTAGTAGTACAAGACGATTTTAAGGAATATTCTGACGATTCACCAGTGGTAGTGCCTTTGCCTTTAGAAGCTCGATCTGTTGATTCACGAAGCGAAGGTTCATTGGTTGATTTTATTGTCAACGATGATGAAGAACTTTCAAGTGTTTCCAGTTCAAGTTCCGAAAAAGAAATTGACTACCCCGATGATGAGAGCGACAACAGCAGTCAATGCACAAGCGACTTGTCAGGGGTCTACAGTGACGAAGATTGATAAGGTTGGCATTGAACGTTTTTTTCGCGTGTTTAAACCTTTTGCGCCTGGAAGAGAATTGCAGGACTGTCTGGCAAAAGCCAATTCAAACACCCTGTTTAGCTTATACAATACGCTGTTGGAAGAGCGTTACATTCCGTTGAAAAAGCAGTCTGACATCTACTATCCAATGCAACGTTCGAAAGAGTGGTTCAGTGAGCGTAAAAAAGTCCCTTCAACTATTACAGGTAGTCGTCCATCAGGTTGGTTTTTTGGTATTAAATCACAAGACGGTTACGATGAGCATTTAGGGTACGTGCACTTAGGAATCAAGCAAAAATTTACAGCCGAGGCGATCAAACGAATGAATTTTGGAACGCAATTTGAGGATTACGCACAGCAATGTTTTTTGGAATATATGTTGAGTCTTGGCAAAAACATGTACATCTACGAGACAGGCTTCCAACGTAACACTGAAGTGCCATACTTGGGTAGCTCTCCTGATGGGTTGATTTCGGAATGGGTTGCAGGTAAGATTATTGCCGAAACCAATTCACATCAATTCAAAGGCGAAAAGGATTATTTAATCTCTTGTTTTAATTACAAAAACGAATTGGATACGTACGTTATTCATGGAAACGAACGAATCCAATTTGCAATAAACAAGGGAAAGGAATTATCGGATACAGAAAAAGCAAAATGCAACCGTGTGTTATTGGAGTATCCCGCTGATTCACAATGGGAAGATTGCCCGTACAAAGGAACAATGGTGTACGGTGCTAAATTTAGTATCCTTGAAATTAAATGTCCAGAAGCAAAGATTTATTCAAGTATTCCTGCATATTACTTATGCCAGCTGCATTCGGAGATGGCAGCATACAATATGAACAAATGCTACTTTACCTGTTGGCATCAAAAAGATGGTCAAGAGAGATTACGAGCATGGGAATTGACATTTAACAATGTATTTTGGAGAGACTTTGTACATATTGTAGATTTATTTAGAATGAAAAATATGGACGGCTCAAGAGGCGTATCGTGGGTTATTTTTAAAGAACATTGGTTTCATTTTAAACGAAAGTACAGTAGTGTAGGTGCATGGGAACCATTTGTTACCAAATTTTTCGAGCCGCGTAAATATTGCATTCAACGACCTTACACCTTGCCAAAAAAAACTTCCACGTCGTGAGCACAAGCTATAACGACAGACAAGGCGTCTTCCGTTAAATGGCACTGGCTTAGGACTTGGATATTTTCCATTTCTATCGGTTCATCTTTGAAAAAACACAATAAGAGAGACAATGCAAACGCACATTTTTTGCGGTTGAATACCCGCGAATTGTTAATGTGCTTCATAAAATAATTTAATAATATATCCATGTTGTTTAAAGTCGTACCCAGTAATGAAAAAAATAATGTAGACATGAATTTCCAATGAATAAGGTGATATATCATTTCTGTCAATTCCTCTTTAACGGGAATTTTACGTAGCTGCAACCATACATCTAAGACCTTATCCACGTAGACGCATTTTTGCCAATTTCGCGGATCTTTGAATATGAGTGGATAATATAATGGTTTGGATAATTGCACTATTTTTACAAACGACCAAAAAGCTAAATACTCTTGCTTCTCGTACATTCGCAACAAGGGTATCAATATCAGCAACATACCTTGCAAGTATCCAATGTTTTTCTCGTAGACTAAAAAGCATTGAAAGACTTCATAAATTTTCTTTTTGTTGGCATTGATGCTAACCCATTTAGACGTTGGAAACGAGCGTGGTATATCCTTTGCTATTTCTTCGCGCGTCTTTTCAAATAGATCTACAAATATTTTTTTGGACTTGCATGTTCGTCTTAATGCATTGTATTCTTTTAAAAGAGAAGGAAGACTTTGTTTTAGTACCGTAGTCATAGTTACTAATACTATAATTATAATTATATACTTTTATCTCACACCCACGTTCCACGTGACACATCGTTTGCATGTTGCAACATGCAACTAGTCAATGTACTGTTTGGTATCATAGAAAAAGGCACCAAATCCATACCTTTTTTACCACGTATCAATACTAACTCATCGCGCGTCACTTTTTGTTCTATTGTAGAGTACGATTCGACGCAATTTATTTTACGTACTTCGTCTGTTTTGACTACTTCTAAATTATAATAAAATTCTTGTGTAGCACAAATCATAAAACAAGGACTGAACAGGGGAACATTGTTCAATTGAACGTTGTGACAAAATAAAATATCAAAGTCTTGATGCGCTGAACAATGATCTTCCAGCAATTGAATGGTATGCCTTCGCACAGTATCTGCTTCTACCCACTTATTCGGAGCCCGTAGTTGGGGAGATTTTGCTAAATCCGATTCTAATGGTAGATGCAATGCGAAATGATCGGGTGTAAAACTAAAAAACAGGTAAATCAATATAATAAATACTGGAACAGCAATGAGTTTCATTAAAACACCCTTTAATTTCATTTTCTTCAAATCTTTATATGTCATACCTTGACCAAACATATCCATTTTCGTCCATGTAACATTGCTAAAAACACTTGAAGGTTTCTTTCGAGACCTCATTGTTGTTCACTAAAAATAGATTCCTATATAGGCTGGCATGTAAAGTAAGAAAGATCAATACATGGATAAACGATTACGAGCTGGTGTTATAGAAAGAAATGTTGATGGTACTATTAGAAGAAACCACGACAACAAAATTTGGCAAATATTAACAGACTATGTTAATGCTGCAACAATAGATCAAACTGTAAACGACGAATTGATTGCTTTATTAGACTTTGAGAAAAGTAAAGTAATTAAATACAAAACGGCATCCGCGCCATTTGATATATCAAGTACCCAATACGATAAATTTCAAAGTTGCATCAACCGATTGAAAGGCACAAAGAAAGATGGACCATTGAAGTTTAGTCGTAAAAATGCAAAAGGCATTGACGACGGCGATTTAGGCGACGGCGAGAAAATTGAAGAGATCATGATGGAAATACAAAACTTATTCTCGTTGCACAAAGTTACAATCCATGGAAAAGAATTAAAATTAAAAGATTTTCCCGACACAGCTGATGCTGGCGTACCTGATAAAGTCCCTGATATCCCTGCGGTATTAACGATTAAGTATGTTTTGGGTAAAAAAGAATTAGGTATTCATTGGGATAATGCAAACCCTTATAAGAAAACGTTTGTGGTGCGTGTGGAGCATGTTACGGGTTTATTGCCATTACGCAAAACAACAAAAAATTCCACAAAGGTGGATGTTACGAGCATTGATACTACTAGGAGTTCATTGTTTACTGTCAAGGTGACCGTTCAAACAGGCGAAGATAACATTACTAAAGAACAATGGGATGCCATGAAGGGCCAGACCATCGATTTCCGCAATGAGGATGTAACAATTAATAAGTATCGCATGAATCCTAGTCATTCCCTGTATCCCATTGACAAATTTCGATTGGAAATATGCGACAAGTACAAGACGATTTACGATTTGTTTGCATTATTTCCTGAATTAGAAAATGAAAAGTTTTTAGAAAGTAGTGCAGATATTAGTAACAGATTAAATACCTTGATGGCAGGTGGAGCTGTTCCATGGGAATACTTAAAAATACCCGTGAGTTGGAACACATTAGAATACCGCCGCAAAGTATTAGTAATATTACAAAAGGCCATACCACCAGCCCAAAGCATGCAAGCAAAAGTAGATTCCTTGTATTATGCCGACATTATCAATAAACCATATGCAATAGACCCAGCCAAAGGTGGGTCGCAGCGCATGACAGGCGCAAAACGCCCTTACCATGCATTGACCACGATACCAACACAATTGGATTCTACCTTTGTCAACAGAGGAAATCAATACAAGGCGGAGCAAATTAAAAAGATTATTAACACCAGCACATGGAAAAACTCACAAAAATACTTTAAAAAGAACTCGGTTGTCTATGGTAAAGAATTTCATGAGTTTATTTATTTGGATAACCGATTGGAACGAGAGGCGTGCGATACCCTACGTCGTATTGATCGCTTGCTACGATTGAGCAAAGAGCGTGGTCACCCTGTCTTAAACAAGGATGTAGCTGCTCCGTATAATTATAGCACCAATACAAGCACGCATCGCTATACGACGTTTGGTGTCAATAATTACGACCGCACGCAATCGTACCCACCAGTGCAGCCAGCACCACTAATTATGGCTGCGGAGGAAGACGGTGAGAGTACATCAGTTAAGGTGGAGGATTCACAACCACCGTTTGATCGACGAGACATGGTAAAGAGGACGAAGTTGGTAAAGGTGTTGAAAGTTAATACTGGTAATAATGACATATATTACAACCACCCGTTATACAGAAGCAAAGAGAAAAAGAATAGCAATGACGACATTCAAAGCTATGGAGGACCGCCACCGTCACCACCACCACCGCTGGGACCACCACCACCACCACCGCTGGGACCAAAGCGTAGACTAACGCAGCCTAGACTAACAAAGGAGGAGGTAAAAACTAAAATTCGTTTATTGCAAGAAGAAATAGCCAACCTCGAACAAAGCAATAACTTGAATGATCTAGTGAAAATATTTACTAACTTGTCCGAAATTATTAAATTACAAATTTTTTCCTCAGACAATGCAAAGCTGAAAGAACTGCTTGAAGAACAGCTTTTACTGGTTCAAAAGGCACTAAAGTTAATAAAAGAAGCCGCACCTAATGCAAAAATGTATAAAAGTGTAAAGGCATCATTAGATTTAGATTTAGAATTGTCAAAAAAACAAAAAGCATTTGAACCGCAAGTAACAAAATTTGATAATTCTATGGATGTAATTGGGGAAGAGTTTCGTAGAATACGTCGTAAAATAGAAGAGATTAACGCAAAAGACCCACAGCTATATAAATTAATGGCAGAGCGAAGAAAATTGATGGAGCAGTTTGATGAATTAGCTAACCAATCTAATCCAGACGACGATGAAATACAAAAACAACTGGGTGAGTTAAGTAGAAAAATAGGAGAAAAAACTGATCAAATAGATGAGGAAGAAAAAAAAAATCAGTCTGATGATCTAGAAGACGACATGATGTAATACGATTAAAACATACAATTAATTAAATTTAATATATAACTACATGTTGCCTTACTATAAAACAAAACTATGTCTGAATACAAAGATGCTTTCGAAACCATACAAAAATCCGACCATTTCACGGAGTTTAAATTAAAATCCAATGGTCTCCGTGTGGTTATCATACCTCATCCTTCCGTTACCAATACTCTCTCCTGTACCATGGTCTACCACGTTGGGTCGTACGATGAACGCGTGGGCTACACGGGTAGCACGCACTTACTAGTAAGTCATCCTATTCTTTTTTAATTTTTCAATTACACCTTCTAACAAACACACGCACCACAGGAACACCTACTGTTCAAAGATCCATTAGTTGGAGCAAAACAAAACATATTTCAATTATTGGATAAGCATGGCGCGACCATCAACGCCACCACTTCAACCGACCGTACAAATTTCTATTCGGTTATTCCAGGTCATGTATTTGATGCATGGGCTGGGGCCGAATCTGCTCGTATGCAGCATATCCCATTTGACGTTAGTGCAAGGGACCACAAGGAAATTAGTGTTGTTGTCGATGAGCTTCGAATTGCAAACGACAACCCATTCAAGGAATTGACTGAGCATGTTATGGCAGCGGTATTTGATCGTTCTGGTTACGGGCACATGACATCTGGTTACATTGACGATGTGAAACAAGTTAAACAATCTCGTTTACAGAAATTTTGGGAAACCTTTTACGGCCCAAATAATTGTTCTATGGTCGTAGTAGGCCCAGCAAATCCAAATAAAATCTTACGGTCCGTGCACAAACATTTTAGTAGCATTAAAGAAAGGAAAGTGCAGCGTGTCAATCGCGACGAAGTGCAACAAGATGGACCTCGCCAAGTATTTGTGTATTCGGACAAACCCTACACGATGGCACAGCTTGCGTTCCGTTCGATGGAAGGGATGCACAAGGACAGCGTGGTGTTGGATTTGATTGCTGAAATTATGCAATATCCAAAGATAGGTATCATGGAAGTATTGAAAGAAATGAATGCCGTTCCGCAGTATAGCATTATTAACAATCGTACACAGCGTCGGAATGTATTTCAAATTACTGGTAGTTTGGCTACACCAAATGGTATCAATATGTTCCAGAGCGCCATATGGAAATGGTTTGGTGCAATTTCACAACAAGATCTAGATGCTCACATTTTGGACATGGCAAAGACAAAATTGAAAAACAAGTGGCAAAATGTGATTCATACGGGTGGCGTGGAGGCAATATCAGGGCTTGCTACGGAAGCTGTTTCGATGGGTAATATTGGTGATATTTGGGAAAAGGTAAATCAATTAGACAAGCTGAGCATGAAAGACGTCAACCGTGTGGCAACGTATCTATTCCAAGAATCTAGGTGTACGATGGGTGTGCTTTGCCCACGACCACATGCAAACATTCTGAGGCCGTTGATGTCGGATCCAAATTACGTGAAAAATTTGTTTGCAGTAGATATGATTTCGGAACCAAGTGATGCAGGGATTGAGCACGTCATGGGTATTGCAGTTCCTAGTTCAAACTATAAAATGGATCGATTTAAATGCAATTTTGGTATGTTGCAGCATTTAAGTATTCCATCTTCCAATCAAAACATCTTTTTAATTGCAAGTAAAGCTGCTTCAAACAATGAGATGTTGTCAAAGATAGCAACAAGAATCATAGTTGATGGTATGCGAAATTCTGCAATAGGTGAAAACACGAAACCCCACCAATTTATCTTTGGTAAACCATCAGAAACAGACTTGACGTTTAATGAATTTATGATCGACACCAACATGAATTTCAATTTGATGACTTCAAAGGGGCGTTTATTGTTTCAAGTTTCTTTTGACAAAGGGCACGATTTAAGTAAATGTTTGTTAGCTGTAGCTAAAGCGATAAAAAATATTCCCGAGTTAACACAACAAAATGTAGCATTGAAAGCAAGTATGGTAGCTGGTGAGTTGGCAGGTTCATTGCATGATTTAAATTTTGTGGCACATAAAAAAATCACCGAAGCAATGTTTACGGAGGATGATATCAACGTAGTAAATGATCCAAATTCTTTAATTAAGTCTGTTGATAGCATCACGATGGAGCAACTGAAAGCATTTATTAATCAAATCTTTGATTCGACAAATGCTTTTTCAGCAAGCGTAATTAGCTCAGAATCATCTGATACCGTTGGTCATGCCATTCAATCGTTTTACGATGCATTTAGCTCCAACGCAAATCCTGTCTTGCCTGTTGTAAAGCATGTATCAAAAGCAAAAAACATCAAGTCTGATACAATTCGTGTAGTTGAGCCAGGTAAAAATGATGGTGTGATTAACATGGGTATACGATTAAAAGGATTAAATCGCAGCAATCCCGATTTTACAGCAATTAGGGTGGGTATGGATGTGCTCGGTGATGGTATTTACAGTCGATTGAATAAAGTGTTGCGGGTAGAAAAAGGTGAAACGTATGGTACATATGCACGGCTTCGCGGTGGTTTATACGAAAGTGATGCTTACGTGCATGTGTTTGGTTCGTTTCAGTCAGACAATTTGGAGAAAGCTCGTGATGACATGGACACGATCGTTCGCAAATTCGTAGCAAATGGTATTACGGAACAAGAGTTTAATGACAAGCGTTCGCATTTGAAGAACTCTTTAAAAGTGCGCATGGATAGCATGATGAATTTAATCAATTTACATCATCAAACGTGGTTGACAAATTCAAATATGACGGTATCGTCTATTTTTAAACGAATTGATAGCTTGACGCACGAACAGGTTAATAAGTGTATTCAAACTTATTTAGCTGACGCACCAATAATAACTGTTTTGGCAGGTTTACCAAAATAGATAAAAAAATTAACGTCTATATCTTCTTTGCATATTATAAAGCAAAGTGAACTCATGAAAGTGCTATTTCTTCTAAATAAACTAGATTCTTCGCGATTGACTACCATGCATTTGGTATTTCCACAATCGTCTCCGCCATTTAACTCTACTAAAATATTAAAATTGAACAAGGAAACACCATTTACAGTAAAAGGTACTATTATTTTTGCAATTGTGCACGTGTATTCAAGTAACTCTTTATTGAATCGATTTATGTTTGTTCCAAAGTTTAATGTAGATCATAGGGTTCAGCATTTGACGTATAATATTTCCGTAAAAGGAATAAACAACAACCCTATTGTCCTTGTTTCTCAACCAATCGGGGATTTGAAAGTAGTACAGTCCGATTTAGAAAACTACATTACAAAGCAATACAATTTGATTGAATCGTTATCACCAGAGTCTGAAATTATACGTAGAAAACATTCTTTGTTTTGGGAATTGGATTTAAACAATTCTACGTTTAAAATTCCGTATGTAACATTGGCAATGAAGGGAAATAAGTTATTACAAAATGTAACGTTACAAAAAGGCATACCAACTATGCGTAATTTTTTTGTAAAAGAATTGTATGCTTTTATGGAAAGGGATGGTAAAACAGCAACGGATTTTACCAGTCAAAGTTACAAAGCGCATGGAGATTCCACGCACAAACATGCAATATACATAACAATTGCGAAATTTTTCAGCCAATTGATTCATAAAAATGTCACGTATAAGACAGATTACAATGCAACAGGAAAGATGGATTATGTGGGAATGAACTTGATAAACGATCAATTAATTGCCGATTGTGAAGATCAAGCAACAGCTGCCTATAATATTATTCGTTTGTTCCGAACTATTTTTCCACGTTCCCCTTTAACACCATCATTGACGTTGCCGTTTCATTTTAGCGCGTGGTTGAATACTGCCGACGTAGCTATATTTCAAGGTAGTGTAGAGCCACATAAAGGGCAACCACAAATCAACCACATATGGTGTGCCTTGCTGCCGCAAGATTGCCCGTTTGTTTTTGTTGAAGCCACCGCGGAAGCAGCAGATATTTCAAAATACAAGACGCTGATTCACGCTTGGATGTATAAAAGTGCACCAACACCTGAATTGTTTGATTTGTTTTTTATTAATCCACACAACAATACCTACGGTTTACCAATCGCGGATTTGGTATACGAAAAAAATGCATACCAGGTATTTCAAGCATGGGGTAGAAACATGATGGACCAGGCATACATGAAAAATATAATGTTTGCCAGTAATATTGCTACAGAAACATTTTCTATTTTTGATAAGGTAGTGTAAATAATCAGTTTTAAATTAATAGTATAATTATAGCATTGACTTGTTGTGAGACAATGTATTTACCAGATGAAATAGCATTTACTATAGTAACCTTTTTAGACCTACAACACAACTTAAAAGTCACAAGATTAATCAACAAACAATTTTACGATGTTTGTCAATACCCACAATTATGGCAAAATATTTCTTTTATTGGATTTAAGGAATGTTATATGCAAAAAATTATAGAAAAATATGGAAACATGTTTCAATCGTTGAGAATAAAACAGTCTCGTTTTGGTCGAAAATCTTGTAAAGTAATTAGTAAATTAAACAAGTTAACTTACCTCAACTTAAAAAAAGTTTACTCCAATTCCTTGTTGGACGATAGGTTTTGTTTTTTGATACGAAAAATGAAAATTAAAACATTAATTCTTGGACCGTCTTCTATGAATGACGTTGGGTTAAATTCATTAAAAAATATAGGAATAGAAAAATTAGAGATAAGACACAACGATAACATTTCAAAGAAAGGAATACGGGGACTTGCAAAATGGCAGCGATTAAAAAAGTTGACCTTGTATTCCATATATGCCCCCATTTTTATTCACCGACTAGGAAAATTAGGTTTAGAAGAATTAGAGATTAGTTTTTGTCCGAATTTACAGCATAATAGCCTAGAATCATTTTGTGCAATGCCGAATCAAAATTTACGGAAGTTTTTGCTTTATGGGCATTATATAAGTAAGCGAATGATCAAGGCACTTAGTACAAGTTGCCCAAACATAGAGACCTTTGCATTATGTCATGCTAGGTGTAGTCAAAGCGAATTTAGTAGTTTAAGATTGTTAAGAAAAATGAAATATTTAAGTATAATTTG
>CESM01030959.1_pt1 | contig 16529 bp, 14 predicted proteins | sample 361421 | NCBI WGS metagenome assembly CESM01 (sample SAMEA2622219, study PRJEB7988) | marine metagenome | isolation source: saline water (ENVO:00002010), including | reverse complement strand
GGGAGGTCTTAAAAATTTTATTGCGGTATCAAAATTACTCCCTTTTTTCATTTCTACTTTTACTTTTTGTAATCTTTTAAGGTAATTAATGAGACTGCGTAGAATTGAAATTGGATTATTTCCTTCAGATAAAAGTTTGTTAATAATGTTTGAGCTTTTAGCTGTATTTCCATACATCACTGACTCATTCATTTTTTGAAGATTATTTGAGCTTGTATCATTGAGAAGAATTTTTATTTCTTCAAGGTTTGGATTATCATTAACATTAGCATAAAATAAACTGATCTTTTGAAGTTCATTAAAGCTGATCATTCGATCAGTACTCAAGGTTTGCATGAGATAGTTTTTTATATCACGATTAAATGAAATATTATTTTCTTTCACAAAATTATCAATTAGCTTCATCATTGATTTAGCGTCATCCTCATAACACGCTAACGCATAGCACAGCGGGTTACTCTCAAATAATTTCCTGAGTTTAGAAGTTTTCTTGAGATTATCAGCTTTAATGATCAGCATCGTTTGAGTTGGAGCTGAATTAATGACATTCTCAAGCTCTGATAAATTCTTATCTTTGAGAGACTCCAGAATAATGAGTTTGTAATTATTGAACATTGAAATTGAATTTGCTGAGGTTTCGAGGATATCGGGATTTAGATCTAAGCTTTTTCCTGTTATTGAGACTTCTTCAAAATCAACATCACTCAAATAGTCACTTTTAATTCTTTTTATGTAATCCCTTATTAATCCTTCGTTTGGTCCATAAATTAAAACAGGTAAAAAACCTTTATTCTCATTTACTATTTTTTCAATTTGAAAATCTTTAATTATCATTAGTGATTGAAGTATCGCTTTGTATTTTTGAAATCATCATTTGAATAGCACTACTGGTCGCAGTACGTATCATTCTCTTTTTTTTGACATCACTCTCAATTTCAGATGTTTCAACAGTATACTGTGCAAAGCCTCTAACTATATCGTTTATTAAAAACTCATTTGAATTGGTAGCTTTTACTTTGAAATATATAATTATTTCAATTCCATATTTTGAAATAGTACCATCTGTATTAGTGATTAAAGGATCTAAATTTTCAAATACTTCCATATCAATAGCATAAGCTTTTGTAATTTCTGAGTTAGATGGAAAGGACTTTTTAATCTCCTCCCTAATTTGTCTAGAGGTATTACTTTCATTTATTATATTTATAGAATAACTGTTTAAATCAATACTATTATCAGAGAACTTGTACATAGGCTTGAAGCCACAGCTAACTAAATAAGAAAACAAAGATATGAGCAGACTGACTCTAATTATATTATGTATCATTTTTTTCTAATACCCCTATCATCTCTGTCAAATGAGATTTATAACTTTCCCAAGCGCCAATAGATTTTTTATTTATTGGTTGCCTTACCTGTTCTAGACTTGCGGTCCTAACTTGACGTTTATTTTTATAAAATTCTATACAACTATCCTCCCAGTCTAAACCACAAAATTTTAGTAATTCAACGGTTATATTTTTTTGATTATTGACTAATTCTTCATTATCAAGAATAAAAATATCATTCTTAAATTTTTCTAACCAGACATTCATAAGATTTTCATGAAATTGATAGTACTCAGCAAGTGTTTTTTGATTGTAACAGTAAAGATGTCTTCCTTCCACAAACCTTTGTGTTAGTAATGAAAAACAATTATCTGCAGGTTTTCTCTTGCAGTAAATTATTTTTGCTTCAGGTAAGATACATCTTATCAAATCTATTAATAAGAAATTATGGGGCATTTTATCACAAATATACCTTTCACCCTTCTTCTTTATATTCGCTAATGAATTAAGATATTCTTTTCTGATATTTAAAAGAGTTTCACTAGCTTCCAGGCTCTGGAAATAATTATTGATATTGCTTGTATCAGGAATATTAATTACATCTTGTAATTTTGTTAATTGTAATAAGTAACGCAACTCGCCAGCTCCATATACTTCTGAATGTGCTGACAAAATCTGTTCACACAGAGTTGTGCCTGATCGAGGCATACCACAAATAAATATTGGTATTACGGAACCTTCTTTCATTTGAATTGTGGGATAACGTCTATTTTGAGCAAGTTTTTCAAATAAAACTTCCTCTTTTTTTATATCAAAATCTCCAATTTCAAAACACAATTCATTCATTTTTTCTAAGTACTTGTATGACTCATCAAATTTTTTTATATTTCTGAAATATTCAAAAAATCCTCTAGCTAAAGTAATTTTTTGATCAACATTAAGATCACTGCTATTAAGTCGATCTGAAAAAAACTCTATTTCTTGATTGTCTAATAAATTTTTTTTATCGCTAGCATACTGAGCAAAAAATTGAATGAGATTTTTTACAGGTTCGTTATTCAACCGTTTTTTAAATAAAGTTTTAAATCCAGTGTCAACCATCTCTTTTGATTTCTTGAAATTGCCTATTTCTCGATAAGCAGTAGCTAAGTTAATTTGAAATTCTTCGTTATCAGGATGTTTGTTTACAAGATCTTCCATTAAATCAATAGCTTCCTCAATATTGTGGTTTAAAACTAATGCTTTAGCGTACGTACTTATTGTATTTGGACTATTGGGATCGATTTTGAGCAAGACTTTTGAATATTTTAAGGAATTCTCACCGTCACCTCTTCGAGCATATAAGTCGGCAAGATTGTTAACGGCGGGATAATATTTATCCGATATTGATAATGACTTATTAAAGCATTTAACTGCGAGTTCATACTCCTTAACAATAATGTAGGATGTACCCATATTGTTATAAGCTTCAAAACCGTTTGGATTTTTTTCTACACATGTCACAAAAAAATTAAAAGAGTCCTCAACCCTTCCAGTGTCCTGGTAAAGAATACCCATATGTCTGTTTAATTCATAACTTTTAGGATGAGTAATGAGTAGTTTATTATATATCCCTTCTGCTTCAGTATAATTTCTTGCTTTATGAATCTCAATAGCACCTGCTAATATCTCAAAAAATTTATTGTCCTCTATTCCTTTGCCTTTATTTTTTCTGCGCTCGTGTCTATTCATTTTTAGATATTACAATATTTAAAATTTTATTAGGAACAAATATTTTTTTGATAATAACTGAGTTTTGAATTTGTTCATTAACACTTTTAATATTTTTAACTTCTTCCATTACTTCTTCTTCACTTGCTTTAATCTTTGTTTCAACCTCGGCTCTTCTTTTGCCGTTTACTTGAATTACAATCTTGACTGTCTTTTTCACAAGATATTTCTCATTAACATTAGGCCAAGGCTCTAATGTAAGGGATTTACTATTTCCACATAAACTCCAGCACTCTTCAGCTAAATGAGGAACCATAGGTTCAATTATACGCATTAATATTATCAAAGAAGTTTTTAATGCTCTTTTGTCATTTTCATCAAAAACTTTGAATTTAGAAATATGGTTTATGAGCTCATAAATTTTAGCAACTCCGACATTCATTTGAAAATTTTCAATACTTTTGGTAACCGCATCTAATGATTGATGGGTGTTTTGAAGCAACATTTGTGCATTTTCTGAGCTGTCTTGATCGTGCAGTGTAATATTTTTATCTTTTAATGTTGAGAGATTTGATGTGATTGTTGACCATATTTTTTGGCAAAATCTCCAAGAACCATGAATTCCAGAGTCAGACCAATTTATGTCTCTTTCGGGCGGACTGTCAGATAACATAAACCATCTAGCCGAGTCAGATCCGTAACTTTTAATTATTTCTTCGGGATCAATGACATTTTTTTTTGATTTTGACATTGACTCAATTGCACCCATCGTCACATTTAACCCATTTGATATTTGATAAAATTTACCATCTTTTTCTTCTACATCACTTGGAAATACCCATGCACTATCTTTGTTTTTATATGTAGCATGACAAACCATCCCTTGTGTGAAAAGAGATTTAAATGGTTCGTTAATTTTTTTTATTTTTAAGGCTTTTGTAAAAAACCTTGAATACAGTAAATGTAAAATCGCGTGTTCGATACCACCGACATATTGATCTACAGGCATCCAATAGTTAATTTCATTTTCATCAAAAGGACCGCTATTCTTAGGGGAGCAAAATCTTAAAAAATACCATGCAGAGTCAACAAAAGTATCGAGAGTATCTGTTTCTCTAACTGCCTTCATGCCAGTGTGTGGACATGTTGTATGTTTCCAGTCAGGATGATTTTCTAGAGGATTACCAGATTGACTTAGATCGACTTCATCTGGAAGCTCAATGGGCAAGTCTTTTTCGGGAACAGGAATAATCTCTCCGTCCTCACGGTATAAAATTGGTATAGGACAACCCCAGTAACGTTGTCTTGAAATACCCCAATCTCTCAAACGATAATTAATTGTCTTTTTTCCTATTTTAATTTTTTCTAGCTCATTAATAATTTTTTCTTTAGCCTCAGCGATTTTAAGTCCATTCAAAAACGATGAGTTAATTAGAGAACCCTCTCCAGTGTAAGCTTCATTATCAATAATAGTACTTTTGTCATCAGGTTTTATAACTTCAATTATTTCAAGTTTATATTTTTTTGCAAAATCAAAATCTCTTTGATCATGGGCTGGGCAACCATAAATAGCTCCTGTTCCGTAATCCATTAAAATAAAGTTTGCAATAAACAAAGGAAGTGTTTTACCGTCTATGAAGGGATGTTTAATTTTAAGAGCTGTTGGAATTCCAATCTTTTCATTTTTTGAAATTGTTTCTTCGTTTAATTTTTGAGATCTAAGTTTTTTTATTTCCTCAACAATTGCAGGATCGTGTTTAAGTATATCGTCAACAATTGGATGAAAAGGAGAAATAGCTATGAAAGTTGCACCAAAAATTGTGTCGGGCCTTGTAGTAAAAATTTCCAGCTTTTCTGGACTATATTCTTTATAGTCAGACTCCACTTCAAAATGAATTTCGCAACCTACTGAGCGGCCAATCCAATTTTTTTGCATTGTCTTTACTTTTTCAGGCCAGCCAGGCATATCATCCAAACTCTCTAAAAGACTATTTGCATGCGATGTTATTTTGAAAAACCATTGAGATAATTTTTTTTGTTCTACATCCGCACCTGAGCGCCATCCTTTGCCGTCTATTACTTGTTCATTTGCTAATACTGTATTTTCTACCGGATCCCAATTAACAAGAGACTCCTTTTTATAAATCAAATCTTCCTTATAAAACTGAAGAAATAATTTTTGCTGTTGATGATAATATTCTTTATCACATGTAGCTACTTCACGGTCCCAATCTATAGAGAGACCCATTGACTGAAGTTGAGATCGCATTGTATTAATATTTTCATAAGTCCATTTGCTAGGTGAAATATTATTTTCTATAGCCGCATTTTCTGCAGGCAAACCAAAAGCGTCCCACCCCATAGGATGCATGACATTAAAACCTTTCGCTCTCTTATACCTTGCGATCACATCACCAAGAGTGTAATTCCTAACATGTCCCATATGAATTTTTCCTGAGGGATAGGGAAACATTTCCAAAACGTAATATTTCTCTTTTTCTGTATTCAATTCACTCTTGAAAGTATTATTGTTACGCCAATAAGATTGCCATTTTGACTCTATCGCTCTTGGGTTATACTTCTCAGACATTAAAATAAAATAAGTTATTTATTATGATAAGTCGATCGCGGTTTTAAGTGAACGGGCTTCACTTAAAATACTCTCTTTTATTTGATTTGCTTTTTCTGTATCTAAACCTTGGTCGATCCATTTTGTACCATCAAATTTTTGTGTAAACATTTGCACAGAAATAGAATTGTCAGTTAACTCGCTATCTAATAACCTGACGTTAATTTTTATTCTCAATTCATTTTCTTCAACAGCGTACCAATCAGTAATCACTATACCAGACGCTGAATCAACTGAGGCTAATGGCATAAAACTTAATTTATCTAAAATCACATTAAATGTCAGACTATCAACAGTCATTGCCAAGCTTTCGGCATCATCGCCCAAAACCATATCTCTTAAAGATATGCCTGTGTCGTCTTCAAAAATCGGCGACCATTTGGCCTGGCCCGGCTTCATATTATCCTTAACGATATCTTCATGAGTTGTTTTATTTGGAACAACATCTAGCTGACTACAGGCCTGAAAGAGCAAGGAAGCGGTTAAAAAAGCAAAAAATAAGCGACTTTTTTGTTTAATTATGTTCATGTTGACAAAAGGCAAAAAGGTTAAAAATTGATAAAGTAAATATAGCAAAAAAGATTAATACATCAAATTTTATCGTAAAACTGCAATTTTTTGTAATTTAATGATGTGATATATTTACAACATATGCGAATAAAAATTGTGATATTTATACAAAATTATTAATTTTTACCCAGTTTTCTTGTATATTCCGTCCTAGTTAAATTTAACTATGATCAACTGCATAATGAAAGGAAAAAATTTATGAATAGATCAAAAATCTTAGGCGCAACAGCATTGGCATCTTTAATGTCAGCTGGAGTAGCTCAAGCAGAAATGTCTGTAAGCGGATATGTGCTTGGTGCTTTTGCCGATAGTGATGGTGGTGGTGTAACTAACTATCATACATCTGAAACTGTTACAGTATCTTACACAGACACATTAGACAATGGAATGGGTTTGGCTGTATCAATGAACATTAAAGACACGTTACAAACTATGGTAACAATCGACACTGGAATGGGTTCAATCAACTTCAGTGGTGATGGCAGAGGTGATTCAGCTCTAGATAAAGTTGATACATCAACTGCATGTTTCAGTATGTTCTGGTGTTCAAACGCGTATAACGTAACAACATATGATGATGGTGATACACACTCATTTAACTCAATTAGATATGTATCTCCTTCAATCAACGGCTTTACAATTCAAGCTTCTCATGGTCTAGAATCATCTGGTGATGTTCTTGGAACTGATTCAATAGGTGTTACTGGATCAATCATGGGTGTAACTGTAAAAGCTGGTATGGCTGACATTAACTTTGACCAAAATGGCGGAAGCACAGAAACTGACAAAACGTCTGCTATGTATGCCGTTGGTTATTCAGTAGCTGGCCTAGATCTAGGTTATGCATTCTATGACTCTGATGACACAACTAGTGCTGAGGAAACTCAGTACGGTGTTGGTACATCTGTAATGGGAATGTATCTTGGTGCTCAGTTCGCTAATCATGACTCAACTGGCAATGACATTGACTACATGACTTTATCAGCGATCAAAAACATGGGAGCTGCATCGTTCTCATATGAGTACATAGAGCAAGACACAGCAGGTGGTACTACTGGTGACAGTGATACACATCTAGTTGCTTACTCAATTGGTTTCTAAGTTAAATTAATTTAACTTTAAACTATTAAGCACCCTACGCATTTATTGCGTAGGGTGTTTTTTTATGTATAGACTACAATTATGTATGAAAATTTTTTAGCGCAATTTAATAAAGCAGTATTAGAAGCCGGCCGTGATATTGAAGAAATTGATTTGATTGGGGTCAGCAAAAAAAAGCCTCCTGAAGAGATTATAAAAGTTTTTAATCAAGGACACCTTTCATTTGGTGAAAATCAAATTCAAGAAATAGAGCGTAAGTGGCCAGATTTAAAAAAATTAAATCCAAATATTAAATTGCACTATATTGGAAATATCCAAAGTAGAAAAGTCGGGTCGATTCACGAAAATTGTGAGTTCATTCACTCTATAGATCGAATGAAAGTAGTAAGGTTATTTACAGAAATTGAGAAACTTAAAAACGTTAGAAGAAAATATTTTATACAGATCAATACTGGCAATGAGCCACAAAAATCAGGTGTGATTCTCTCAGAAGCTAACAAATTTATAACTGACTGCCTAGAAAACTATAGCTTAAATATTTTAGGGTTAATGTGTATACCCCCGCTTAATGAAGATCCTAAAAAACATTTTTTGACTTTACGTGATATAGCTAAGAATTTTAATCTATCATCACTGAGCATGGGTATGTCTGATGATTTTGAAACAGCATTAGAATGTGGTGCTACCCACATTCGTGTCGGGACAAAAATATTTGGAGAGAGAAATTAATTCTCAATTACAATTGTTGAGTCAGCAGTAAGATCAGTTGCAATTGCAATTAATGCATCTCTTTCTATCGCAACACAACCCTCTGTCCCCAAGAAACCAGGTTTAGCGATGTGCAAGAAAATTGCACTTCCGAGCCCGGGTATGATGGGTGATGTATTATAGTTTAACACGCATATAATATCGTAGATATGATCATCTCTATACAAACGTTCAGCACTTTCCTGAAATGGAAATTGAATGTACCGATTGTACAATTCACTTTTTTGATCATCGCACCATCCGTCATTTTTGTTAATAACTGAGGAATCAATAATAAATTTCATATTGCCTAATCTGTCGGCTCTATAATAAATTTTATTAAAATAAAAAGTTCCAATTGGAGTTGATAAATCACCCTCACGCTTGTTCTCAGTTAACCCATTAAGCCCTATCGCGCACTGTAATTGCTCCCCTTTAACAAATAAATGATTATTTTTTACCAATAACTCCATAGATGGTATTATAAGTAGTATTTCTATGGGCAAAAGTACAATTCCATTTATTTTTGAAAATCCGTATCTCAATAATATCTTTATTGAAGCTGCAAGTTGTGCAAAAGCGTCCAAATTATTTTATTTTCAAAATTTTACCCTAGAAAAAATAAAAAAAAATAACCCTAAGATTTTGGTATTAGATAACTCTTCTTTAATAAAAATAGTAAACCAAAGTATTAAACTTGATAGTATTTTTTTAGTCAATGAGCCAAATCAAGCAAGTAGTAATTTCAAAATTCCGTTAGATGTGATCAATATAAATATACCATTTAAAATGAGTGATATTTATCAAAGAATAGAAAATTTTTTAATTCAAATAAATATTCATAGTAAAAGAATAATAAAATATAAAAACTTCTCTTACGATCCATCAACAAGAAAACTAATAAATCAATCTACGTTTTTAAGATTTACTGAAAAAGAAGGTCAAATTTTTACTTGCTTAATGGAAAATGCTGATCCCTACATTACAAAGAAAGATCTTCTGAATAAAGTATGGAGCTATGGAGATGGAATTGATACTCATACGTTGGAAACGCATATATATGCTCTAAGAAAAAAAATTGACTCAAAACTTAATATAAAAGATCTGATTATGTTTGAGGAAAAAAAAGGATACTATATAAATAAAGAAATTTTATAAGATCTATACGTTTAAAAGAAGATGTTCTCTTTCCCAAGCACTAATCACATTTTGGTAAGCATCATGTTCGGTTTGTTTGATCTCTGTATATAATGTAACAAATTCTTTACCTAAACATTCAGATAACTCATTACTCACTTTAAGTCTTTTTAGAGCATCGGGGAGATATTTTGGAATGTTATGTCTTCTTTCAAAAGCGTCTCCAGCAATAGGTTTTTCAGGTTCTGTCTTCTCTTTTAAACCAAGCAGCCCACATGCTAACGATGCTGCAATAGCAAGGTAAGGGTTCGTATCAGAGCCTGGTATCCTATTTTCTACTCGACGTGATGTACTTTGGGAAGTCGGAACTCTAAAAGCTACAGTTCTATTTTCAATCCCCCAGTGGGTATTGATTGGGGCTGAAGCATCAATTACAAATCTCCTATATGAATTAACGTAAGGTGCAAACAAAAGCATGGCATCTGGCAAGTATGTTTGTAAACCACCAATAAAATGAAAAAACTCTTTTGAATTATTTCCTTCTTTATCAGAAAACAAATTTTCTCCTGTCTTTGCTGAAACTAAGTTTTGATGAATGTGCATCGAGCTGCCTGGCTGACCTTGGTACGGTTTAGCCATAAAAGTTGCATGAATGTTATGTTTTAAAGCAACTTGTCTAACAGCTCTTTTGAACATAAAGGCTTGATCCGCTAATGCTAAAGGGTCACCATGATTCAAATTGATTTCTATCTGTGAAGGTCCAGACTCATGTACCAAAGTATCAACTCCGATATTCATTAATTCACAGTAATCATAAATATCATCTGTCAATTTATCAAATTCATTAACGGCATCGATGCCAAAAACTCTACTTCCAGTTTCTCTTCTTCCAGATTTTCCAATTGGAGTTTTTAATGGCAAATCAGGATCTAAATTTTGCTCGCAAAGATAGAATTCTAATTCTGGCGCAACAACTGCTTGAAGGTGTTCATCACTCAATTGTCTAATAATATTTTTTAAAACCTGTCGAGGCGCTAATTTAGATGGTTCACCTGTTGGATAGTTGAGATCACATATTATTTGTGCAGTCGGCTCTTTATTCCATGGGATTTTTCTTATTGTTGAAAGATCTGGTGCCATGAAAAGATCTTCCTCAACATAATCAATAACTTCACTTTCATAAACCCACTTACCTGATACTGTTTGTCCAAAAACAGAGTCGGCCAACCTTAGGCTTTGCTCCTCAAATGATTTGACAAATCTTTCTACAGGCAAGATCTTCCCTTTCGATGAACCTGCCATGTCTGGAAAAATACATTCTACTTCTGATATTTTGTTTGACTCAAGCCATTGCTTGAGTTCGCTAAGTGAACTAACCGTCATAAATTAAATAATGAAAACTTTTATTTTTAACCTGCCTGTAATTAGTTATTTGTGTACCTAACTACGAATAAATTTTGGCTTATAAATATATTCTTTTTTATCTTTGTAAACTCTAAAACGGTTTTATTATCCAATTCATCAGAAATCTCCCACTTTTTAAGCGCCAGGGTATCTTTATTGAAAGTGAGAATAACTCTGCTTAAAGTACTATTATTTTTAATGCCAGCTTTAACTTCATAAGTGAACTCGTTTTCAATAGCATAATCAATTGTAAATTCTTTTTCTATATCCAGGCTATTGGAAAGAAGCTTTTTAAGGGCGTTACCTCCTATGGCATAGCTGTCAATCTGAAAACCTTTTTTATCAACTATACGTAATAAGGTTTCATTAGTGATAATATCTTCATCTTTATTTGTATAAACAAACTTAGATTGATATGGCTTTAAAAAATAAAATTTTCCAGTTTCTAAGTTTCCATCAGAGTCTATTTGTGAGAATTCACCAGACATTGTTTGGATATCATTCCACCCAGTTTGAATTTTATAAATAATTGAGTCAGTTTCGGCAATAGAAATTTGCCACGGAAAAAAAATCAATATCAATGCAATCAAAAAACGGAACATCAAGTTGTAAATTTATCATAATTGATTTCTCTTTTGCCTACGTGATTAGCTGAACTGATGTATCCTTGCTCTTCTAATTGATCCATTATTCTTGCAGCACGATTATAGCCAATTTGAAGTTTACGTTGGAGCAAGCTTGTTGAAGCCTTACCTTCTCTTGAAATGATATCTATAGAGTCACTAAACAATGCATCCTTATCACTGTCAGATAGGGTGTTGTCAGAATCATTATTTTCTTCCTCTTCCTTTGTAATTTCGTCATCATATTCGGGTTGACCTTGTTTCTGAAGCGATTTGACAATATTTTCAATTTCATTGTCGGATATAAAAGGTCCATGAATTCTTGTTGTTTGTCCCCCTGCAGTCATCATTAACATGTCACCTTTTCCAAGTAACCTTTCGGCACCCTCTTCTCCAAGAATGGTTCGGCTGTCAAATTTAGAACTCACCTGAAAACTTATTCTGCTTGGAAAATTTGCTTTGATTGTTCCAGTGATTACATCGACACTCGGTCTTTGTGTAGCCATAATTAAATGTATCCCTGCTGCTCGTGCCATCTGAGACAATCGCTGGATTGTATGTTCAATTTCTTTTCCAGCAACCATCATGAGATCTGCCATTTCATCAACAACAACAACGATGAATGGCATTTTTTTATTTTCGATTTCAATCTTTCTTGTTTCTGGCTGACCCGTTTCTGGATTAATCCCTGATTGAATTGATCTGATGATTTTTTCAGATTTATTAATAGCATCAGTAATTCGGATATTATAATTTTCTATATTTCTTACGCCTAGAAGAGACATTTTTTTGTATCTTGATTCCATTTCTCTAACAACCCACTTGAGCGCAGTTATTGCTTTTTTAGGATCTGTTACAACTGGAGTAATTAAATGAGGCACACCCTCGTATACTGAAAGTTCAAGCATTTTTGGATCTATTAATATAAATTTACAATCATCAGGTGAGTGCTTGTATAAAATTGAGGTAATCATAACATTTATACCAACAGACTTTCCTGAACCTGTTGTTCCCGCTATGAGCAAGTGGGGCATATTCTCAAGATTTGCGAATACAGCATGTCCGCTAATATCTTTTCCCAGGGCTAAAATTAAATTTTTTTCATTTGAAACGAATTTTTCATTCTTAAATAACTCACTTAAATAAACAGGATTTTTATCTGAGTTTGGTATCTCTATACCAATAACATTTTTCCCTGGAATAATTGCGACCCTGGCTGACATTGCGCTCATATTTCTTGCAATATCATCTGATAACGAAATAATTTTAGAGGCTTTAATTCCTGGCGCAGGCTGCAATTCATACATAGTCACGATTGGACCAGGGGACACTTTAATGATTTCTCCCTCAATTTTAAAATCAATCAGAACATTTTTGAGTTTTTCTGCGTTAATTTTAAGTTCTTCCTGGTTAGCCGATGTTTCTGTTTTAGTATCGGGTCGAGTAAGAATATCAACTCCAGGAGCTTGGTAATTTAAGTCATCAATAAATATTTCATTTTGTTCCTCTATTAGAGCTTCTTTCTCCTCTTCATTTATAAAATCACTGACAGGCTTATTTCGCATATCATCAAAATTAATCTTTGGTTCAAGTTTTTGATTATTAATTATTTGATCACTTAACCTTCTTCTAAATAAAAAATTAAAATTAAAATATTTTTTCAAAAATTCTAGCTTAGAAGCTAGTGTAGTAATAAAATTAAATATCACTGTTAAAAAAAGATAGATATTACCCCACTCGTTTGTATTCAAACCCATTGCACCATAGAAAAGAAGTAAAAAGGTAATAAATAATAATGTGACAAAGATATAAAAAATATAGCTACTCTCTATCAAGCCAGAATTTATTAAAAGATTTACAAGTTGATCAGCTATTAGTCCATTTTGGTTTGATAACTGAATTAACTCTGAAAAAGTTGATGCCACAATAATCATTAATGGCAATAAAAATAAATTAAGAGCGAATAGCCTCATTTTTTTTATAAAGAAAACTTTATAAGACCAACTGATCAAGACAGGACAAATTAATAAACTAAAATAGCCAAACAATTGTAGAAGAAGATCAGAAATATTCGCTCCTACATATCCACCTAGATTTGTTACCTCAGAACTATTTAAATTATTAATGCTTGGATCAAATGGAGAGTGACTTATGACCGACATGAAAACAAAAATACACAGAGTAGCAATTAACAAACCCGATAACTCCAATACACGATTGATCGCAAATATTCTTAATGAATCGGGCAAAAGTTTCATATTTACACCTTTGATAAATATTTAAAATATTCTGTTGGCAATTGATTCACATGGCCATTATATAACTTCTTAAATAATATAAGGACAAAATATTTTTATAAAAAATGAACTATGATTTTATTATATATGGCGGGGGTATATCCTCCGAAATAGCTGCATTAGCACTTGCAAAGAATAATTTCAATGTGTGTTATGTCAAAAATCAAACTATCCAAAAGACTGAATCTAACCTAGTCACTTTCTTATCCTCTGGTTCTGTAAACTATTTATACAGTATTATTGACGATCCCTTAGAGTTCAACAATTTCACTGATATAGAAAAAATATCATGTCGCTTAGCAAGCATTAAAGATGGTTCAAGTATAACATTTGATAACGAACCATATTCTACAATGGGAAAGATTTTGCCAAACACGATTATTAGTGGTCAATTAGCTAAAAGTCTTAAAGAAAATAAAAATATTGATACTTTACTCAAAACTAAATCTATACGTAAAAAAACACATTCAAATAAAGTTTCTATAGTCATTGATGAGCAAAAAGAAATATTTGCTAGAGTTTTAATTTTATCAGTTAATGATGAAAATTTATTAGAGCAAAATAATATTAAATTTATTTTTCAAGATTTAAAGCAAACAGCCTTTTCAATTAATGTTAAAGGAGAGTTTAAAAAACAGAATCATGCATTTCAGATCTTTACATCCAGCGGACCATTAGCTTTCTTACCTTATTCTCATAACCAAGCATCTTTAGTTTGGTCATTAAAAAATGATGCAAAGGAGCTTAATTATGAAAAGAGCGAATTAGAAAGTAAAGTTAATGATTATTTTGAAAAAGAAATCGGCGCATTAAAGATTGAAAATATAGAAACTCATAAACTGAATTTTCTTTATGCAAAAAAACTTTATCATGAAAATACAGTTCTTATGGGGAATATTGCACACAATATTCATCCAATAGCTGGACAAGGCTTAAATTTAAGTATCAAGGATATTTCTTTATTTGTGGAAGTAATTTTAAAATATACATCCTTAGGGTATGAAGTGAACAATAGAATGGCATTCAAAGAATTTGATCAACTTAGAAAAATAGATAATGCAGCCTATTCTTTTGGAACACTAGCGTTGGACAAAATTTTAAAGAGTAAAAATACCTTCCTGAGTATGTTTGCGAATATGGGCATTAAAGTTTTAGATAAAAATAATCTATTAAAAAGAAAAATTATTAAAAATGCGACGGGCGTTGAAAATTTTAAAGCGCTTTAGTGTAATTGATCACTTTTTTCGCCAGTTGAGTCGAATATGTACGATTGATAAAGTGCTTCCAGTACGTGGCTTCTGGTAATAATTGTTTTTGACTCAAGAAGTAACTGCTTTTCTTCAGCAGTAAAAGGTACAAGAATTCCTGAATAATTTATAAGTTGTTCTGTAGGCGTATCTTTTATTATCTCCCAATCAGCCATTATTTTTCTATTCTCAAGATATTTTTTAACTAGGGCCAGGAGCTTGGATCGATCAATTGAATCAACTTCCTGAGGTTTCAGGTCAGGTTCATATTGTTTATAATCTGGAATGATTTGTCGATAAGGAGTAGTTGTATTCAATTCTTCCGTGACTTCAAATCTGATAGTCCCCGATAACGTTACTAAGTATCGACTGTCCTCAGCTTCATTGAATGTTGATATTCTTCCTAAGCAACCTACTTTCTTTAGCGTCTTTTCGCCTGGTTTACTTGGTTGTATCATCCCTATGACGCGGCCAGGTGAGGCCAAAGCATCGTCAATCATTTGAACATATCTTGGTTCAAATATATTTAAAGGAAGCTGAGTACCTGGAAAAAGTACAGCCCCAGTTAATGGAAATATTGCAACTTTCTTAGGTAGAAGCTCGATATCTGTTGATTTAATCATTTATATGAATGTTATACTATATTAGTAAATATATAAATAATCCCCTTATCTTGAAAAACAAGGCTTTTTCATTTAGAACCATTTTATTAATGCGAGTGTAGCTCAGTGGTAGAGCGAAACGTTGCCAACGTTTAGGTCGAGGGTTCGACTCCCTTCACTCGCTCCATCTATAGAAAATGAATTCTTTTATAAAAATTCCATTCCTGAAAAGATTGATACCCTCGATCATAAAGAAATATGCATTTTATTTTTCAGACTACGAAAGAGAGATTAATCACGAAGGTATACTTTTTAATTTAGATATAAGACATTTAATTGATCGAACGTTTTATATAAATAGAGAGTATGAAGAACAAAGCTTTCAAAATTTAGTTGATGTTATAAATGATCAGAATTCAGAATATTTTTTAGATGTAGGGGCTTGCTGGGGTATTTATTCTCTACGGCTAGCAAAAAAGTTTGATAAACTTAAAATCAAAGCAATAGATCCAATAAAAAAAAATATAAATCGAATCAATGAATCAATTAATAAAAATAAATTTTCTAATATTGAAGTTTTTCATACTGCTGTAGGTGACAACAGTGGAACAATTTTATTAGGCTCAAATTCTGACTGGTCGCCTAATTATAAGATTAATGAAGAAGATACAGAAGTTACAGAACAGTCTTTGATTAAACCTTTAGATGATTTACTAAATTTAAAAGATCATAAAATAGTAATGAAAATTGATGTTGAAGGTTTTGAATTTGAGATGCTCAGTGGAGCAAAAGAAATTTTGAAAAATAATCAATCCTATTTGCAAATTGAAATCAGATATGAAAATTATGATAAAATTGAAAAATTATTAAATGAAATAGGATATTATAATTACAAAGGTACAAAACCACATAAGCCCAATACTTATGCAGATTGCAACTTCCAAAACTACTAAATTAAGATTGTTTCTCTGTGGATGTAAAATGCGAGTTATAATCGCCAGTTGTTTCCTCAACTATTCCAAATAATCATTTAATTTATTACTAATTAAATATTTCACATACATAGTAATTTTATTTGTGTAGAGTATTGGCTATGAGAGCTTCAAGATTAGCTAGATATTCATGGACAATGTT
>CESM01236340.1_pt1 | contig 16537 bp, 12 predicted proteins | sample 361421 | NCBI WGS metagenome assembly CESM01 (sample SAMEA2622219, study PRJEB7988) | marine metagenome | isolation source: saline water (ENVO:00002010), including | reverse complement strand
GCGTCTAGCCTACCCGAAACTTTAAGTATACTATCTCTTATAACTTCAGATTGAATTCTTCTCAAATTGGCTCTGTGGAGGAGAATGTTTTCTGGATCTACCTCATTAGCTGTTAAAACGGTAGCACTAGATTGTTGATAAACTTTTGTCATCATTAATTTTTTTATCATTTTCTTAATTGACCAACCTTCCTTTATGAAAGAGTCGGCAAGATAATCAAGCAGAGGAAGATCGGTCGGAGGTTGTCCAAGCACACCAAAATCATCAGTTGAAGGAACGATACCTCTACCAAAAAGATGGTGCCATAACCTATTAACTATAACCCTTGAAGTAAGAGGGTTCGCAGGGTCAATCACTTGCTCCGCTAATTTAAGTCTTCCGCTTCCTTTATCTGGAGTTTTAACTTTTTCTCCTCCCAAAGCAGTTAAAAATCTTCGAGACACTTCATCACCGAGTCGCTCATGATTCCCACGGAGAAAAACAAATTCATTTTCACCGGTACCATCAACCAAACCCTGAACCCTTTTAGGAGAAGGAATCGCATTTAAAATTTCTGAAATTCTGTTTTTCTCCTCCACTAAACTTAAAGCCGAATCTAATTCGCTTAACCCACACCTGATTCCCCAAGCTAAAATCTTCTTTGCATCTTCGTCCATTTCCGAGGGCGCCATTTCGATCGATTTTTTCAATATCCATCCGTAGGCTATCGCTAGATCTTTTATAGACTTAATCTTTTCATTAGATGCAATTTTGAAAGCAATTCCAGATGCCTCAGGCTTTGGATGCCCTCCATTTGAAAACCATATTTCATCAATATCAAAATAGCCTTCTCCATGGTCAATAAATTCCAAATGAGCTTTATGTCCTTTATACATTTTTATGTCCCTACCTTGAGATATCCAATTATTGTTACCATCAGTATTAGGATCATTAACTCTGGTCCCACCGAAGAGCAGTCCATTGTAAGGTTCCATATAATAGCCATCTATTATTAATCTTATCTGCAGTCCACCTTTCTTTGCAGCTAGGCGATGATGTATTTGATTATGGTTCAATGTAAAAGTTGGAGATCTTAAAACTCCATGAAGCTTTGCTCCAAACATCCCACCATTAGCTCTCCCAGGAACTGCAAAATCATTCTCAGACAATGACCAATCTCCTGAGGATGAATTAGCATTTGAGAAGGCGTACCCTGAACTAAACCAACCACTCTCATTAAATTCATCACCTGAAAAGTCTGCAAACCTCACACTGTCTTTAGTGGACTCAGTATGCTGATTATGTTGTTCTGCAATCTTTCTAGAAACAACATCCATCTCTTTCTTAAAAAGGCCATCCGTCAACTTGTTAGACTTATCAATAAAATGAGACCATACAAATAGTGGATGCTCAGGCTCCTTAATAGATTGATCTTTCATAACCTCAATCCATTTATCCAATACCTTGGAGGATATTTTATACTCTCTGACAATTGATTCCTTATCCTTACCGGAAGTAATTTCTTTAGATGCGAGAAGATACCTCGCTACAATTTCAGGGGTAAGATTATTCTTAAATGAGTTATATGATTCATTTTCAATCTTGGTCTTTATTTTAGAAATCTCATCGAAGCCTGAAGCGATCTTGTTGTGAGGATCTAGGAAAGCTTCCTGCCTGCGAGAACTTTGAAGATAACCAGCAAGGGCATAATAATCCTTAGTTGATATTGCGTCGAACATATGATCGTGGCACCTCGCACAAGAAACAGTGACACCTAGGAAGGTCTTACTAAATACATCAATCTGGTTATCAACCCTATCTGATTCATTTTCTCTAACATTAGTCGGAGCATGAGTTGCTTCATGAAAGTGCCAAAAACCTGTTCCTATCACAGACTCGTTATATTTTTCATCCTTATTAATTCTCGGTGATTTTATTAAATCACCTGCAATATGCTCTTTAGTAAATTGATTATAGGGAACATCCGAGTTGAAGGCTCGTATCAGGTAATCTCTATAGTCCGTTGCATAAGGTATTGGGTAGTCAAATTCATGCCCACAAGTCTCTGCATAACGAACTAAATCCATCCAATGACGAGCCCAGCGTTCTCCAAAGTGCTCAGAATTGAGCAATCTATCAACTAACTTTTCATAAGCATTCTCTGAATTATCACCTATAAATTCCTCAACCTCTTTTTTACTTGGAGGCATACCAATAAGATCAAAGTAAGCCCTTCTTAAAAGAGCACTCTTATTCGCCTGAGGAGAAGGTTTAAGATTCTTTTTCTCAAGGTTAGATAGAATATGAACATCTACAGGATCGGTAGACCAGTTTTCATCCTTAACCTTTGGTAATGGTAATACTTTAACAGGCTGCCAACACCAATGATCTGACTTTCTCTTTTCAAGATCAAATTCTTTAGGCCCTATACTTTTATTTGTAAGTTCCGGCAATGGTTCTACCGGCCAAGGAGCTCCCATCATCACCCATTTTTCAAGAGCTTTAATCTGATTATCTTTAAGCTTTTTTTTAGGAGGCATCTGAGAATCAGGATCTTTGTACCTCACTGCTTCTATCAGAAGACTTTTATCTAAATCTCCAGCAACTAAAGCCGGACCAGAATCACCACCTGAAAGAATAGTACTTCCATGATCAAGAAATAACCCACCTTTAAGTTTCTTAGCTTTCGTTGAATGGCAATTGTAACAATTTTCTGCCAAGACCGGCCTGATCTCTGACTCAAAAAACTGCCTCTGCTCAGAGGTAATGGGCGCACAGAATAATTTTTCAGCCAACAACGCTGATAATGCACAAAACATTAATATCTTAAAATTCACGGGAAACTGCATCTTTAGATATACTACTTACAAAAGTTTAATATTACGAATCTCTTTGACCAAATAAAAAAATAAGAATTTAGAAATACTCGGAAATTTTATTTTTAAGGAATTCTACGCTGTTTTTTAGCTGTTCTACTCCATCAACACCGTCTTCAATGCTAATCCAACCATCGAATTTAACGCGCTTAAGCTCAGTAAATATAGCATCGTAATCGTTTAACCCTTCGCCTATTTGTCCATGCTTCAACATTTTTGCATAGCCGATAGAACCTAACTCTTGGTTACGAAGGTCATCGATGGTTCCCTCTATCAAATATCTATCACTGGCATGCATGGTTATGACTCTATGACTAATACGCTTTAATAACTCCAAAGGATCATCACCAGCCAAATAAGCGTTACTGGGGTCATAGTTAACCCCGAAACCAGGCAAATCGATTCTATCTACCAGCTCGCAGAAAACATCAATAAACTGGGCAAACTCAGGAAACTCCCAAAAGTCATCTTTGTAGTGGTTTTCTATGACTAATTCAATTCCTCTCTCTTGAGCATATTGAACACACTCAATGATGCACTCTGAGGCATAATTAAGCCCCTCCTCCAATGAGACTTCAGGCCTTCGCTGGCCAGAAAGCACTCGACAATATTTAGCGCCCAAGGCTTCGGCCATATTAATGTAATTTTTCTCCAAACTAACTTGGTTAGCTCGAAACTCAGCTTCAGGATGAGTGAAGTCAGGAGAGCAACAAACCATCGGAATATCCAGACCTCTATCACTAGCCATTGATCGGAAAATCTTCCAATTTTCAGAATCCTTATTTTCAAGAAATCCCGCATACCACTCGACCCCATCAATATTTAGATTTTCCGCAATGTCTAACCAATCCCTTACAGACATTGTGCCATCTATGCACAAATTATTCATATATGCTTTTGGAAATGCAGCTATCTTTGGCATCAAGTCTTAAAACTAAATTAGCACTTCGGTGCATTCCTGCCAATAAATGGAAATTGAGATAACTCAATCACCTGACCACTTATTGGACCGAATTGATCAGTAAGAAAATTAACCGTCGTAAAGGCAATATCTTCGGGACTAATCATACGGCCAGATGGAGCTTCATCCTTGCCGAGCTTGCTAAACCAATCATCATCCATTCCTTCCTCAATTTTTCTTTTTTTCTCGCCCTCACTTAAAACCCATCCAGGATTAATCTGATTCACCTTAATTCCATAGTCTCGATGCAAGGTATCACCAAGATTTCGAGTCATTGTCATTAGAGCTCCTTTCGAGGCGCTGTAAGCCAGTAAATTAGGCTCCCCTGAGTAAGCATTGACAGATCCAATGTTAACAACATAGCCCTTTGAAACGCTTAGCGGCTTTAGTGCAGCTCTTATAAGAAGCATAGGAGCTCTAGCATTTATATTCATCACTCGGTCCCAAAAATCGGCATCATTCTCCTCAATTAAATTTCTAAGTACGGCTCCAGCATTATTTACCAATCCATGAATCTCTCCAAATTCATCCATGGCCTTTGCAATAATTCCCTCACAGACTGAAGGTAATGAAAGGTCACCCACGATATATGGCATGCCTAGAGAATTAGCTACAGTCTCAGTCAAGTCATTCTCCAAACCGTGCACTAATACCCTTCCATTAAGCTTAACAATTCTTCGAGCAATCGCTTCTCCAATGCCCATTGAGCTACCAGTAACGATATATGTTTTACCATCAAGGTTCATGATTATAAATGCATTCTATACGTTTATATTAATTTTCAGGAAAAAGAACAGACTTAACCACTTTACCTTTATCCATCTGTTCGAATGCGAACTCCCATTGACTGAGGTTGGCTTTCTCACCAATAAGAGCTGATACATCCAAAGATCCATTTCCCATTAACCCAAGAACCTTTTCCCAAACTAGCCAATTATGACTAAAGCTTCCCTGTATTCTCACATTCTTCTGAACAACTGGATCTAGAGAAAAATTTATAGGTTTTGGACCCCACCCAACTTTCACAATTGTCCCATTGGGCCTCACAAGGTCGATGGCCATTTTTAATGATTCACTCACACCAGCAGCATCAACAACGACGTCAGCACCGAGACCATCCAATTCTCGCGCCCAAACATCCGCTCCATCTGTTAGCACCTTTAGTCCATAACTTTTTTGAGCAACTTCAAGTCTAGATGAATCCGAGACCAATCCTTTAATCGCTGTATCAGCCCCAGCCATTTTTGCAAATATTCCGCATAAAATTCCAATAGGCCCTGGACCTAAAACCAATACACGGTCGCCAGGCTTAATGGACGCATTGTTAATAACTGCATTATAAGCGACACAACAAGGCTCTGTTAAAGCGGCATTCTCAATTGACACTCCATCAGGAATCCGGTGAAGGCATCGACTTGGAACTTTCACAAACTTCGTCATTGCTCCATTGACCCCATAACCAAAACCCTTTCGGTCTTTATCCAAATTATAAAGACCAACCCTAGACATTGGACTGTCAGAATTAATGATTGCGGCCGTTTCACTAACAACCATTTCATCTATGCTCCACCCGTCTACCCTTTCCCCTAGCTCAATAATGCGTCCACCAAATTCATGACCAAGAACAACTGGATAATTAACTGGCCAACTGTGTGAAGAATGCCACTGGTGAATATCACTGCCACAAACCCCAACCGCGCCAACCTCAACAATAACATCGTCTGGACCAGTTGAAGGTCTTTCGATTTCTCTTAAATCCACTGAGCCTGCCTCACTCGAATAATTAATAACTGCGTATTCAGACATCACTAAGGGTAATTAAATTGATAATAGAATTAACATGGCTTCAGTAGGGCTTTATTTTAACACATTAATAAAAACCTCCCATTCTTTTATGACAACTTACAAAGAATGTACATTTACTATAAATCAGTTTTAAATAATTAAGTTATAATGCGTCCTAGCTCTCTTAATTCAAAATTTATAGACTAAATGCATCGCTATCTCCACTTATACACTTTTTTATTTATTTATTTAGCATCATGCTCAAAACCATTAAGTAATCCTGCATTCTACTCCTCTAATAATGATCAAAAACTTATTTCAAGGGTAAAAAAAGAAATTCAAAATCTCGAAAAACAAACAGGGAAGAGATTCACTGGCAACTCAATTAAGATTCACGGACCAATTAAAGCTAAGTATTCGGATTGGAGGGGAATGCCAATTGCCAAGATACGAGGAAATTTTCAAGGTGGCTTAACCTCATGGAAGCTACTTGATCAAAGAGCCTCTATTTACTTAGCACACAATAATAAACAAATCCCAGACTGGTTAATTCGCCACGAGTGTCTCCATGCCATTTTACTTAGCAACAATATAATTGGACACCCTAAAAAATACGTAAAACATTTCAGCAAAGCATATTACTGGACAGAGGAAACTGAATGGGTTCCAAATAAAATAATTACTAGTGGCGACAGAGAAATATTGAATGCATCTTGTTCAATCTGTAAAAGTGTAGTGATAAGATAATTAATGCCTCAAAAAAATTTCATTTTGGCTACCGCTGGTCATATCGATCACGGTAAAAGCACACTCATTGAAGCAATGAGTGGAACCAATCCCGACAGATTACCAGAAGAGCAAAAAAGAGGAATGACGATCGATCTAGGATTTGCTCATCTAGACATTACAGATACAGAAGACAAGGATTTAACATTCAGCCTTGGCCTCATCGACGTACCTGGTCACGCTGACTTCGTCAAAAATATGGTATCAGGTGCAGGTTCTGTTGATTTAGCAATGTTCGTAGTAGCTGCAGACGACGGTTGGATGCCTCAATCAGAAGAGCATTTACAAATTCTATCGTACCTAAATGTTAAAAAAGCAGTCATAGCATTAACTAAATCAGATACCGTAGATGATATTGAATTTTCAATTGAGATGATTAAGGAATCTCTCAAAAGCTCCAATTTTGAAAATGCGACCATAGTCCCCGTATGCGCTCTAATCGGAGATGGTATTGATGAACTTAAAACTGTCATCACCAAAGAACTTAAAACTTTACCTTCTCTTGAAGGTCTTGCTAAACCCAGACTTTCAGTTGATCGGGTTTTTTCTCCAAAAGGAGTAGGGACAGTTGTCACTGGAACCACTCATGGTGGCGGTTTTGAAAAAGGTCAGAAAATTGTAATCCAGCCTCAAGGATCAGATGCAACCATAAGAGCTATTCAAAGCCACAGCAGTCAATTGGAGAATTGCAAACCTGGAATGCGAACAGCTCTTAATTTACCAGACATAGAAATACTCAAAGGGAAATCCAAGGAAGGAATCAGGCGTGGAGACACAGTCACAGTTGACGGCCTTGGAACTTCCTCAAGACGTATACATGTAGAAATTGAAAGAACCGAAAGGGAGTCAAAAATTGAATCCATTAAGCATGCTCAAAGGATTAGATTCCATCATTTCAGTGCAACGATCTCTGGAAAAGTACTTTTCTTCGAAAACACTGACCTCAAAAAGGGACAAAAGGAAATTGCTGAAATCAGATTAGACAGACCTATATACACCTTTGCTGGAGACCGTTTTGTTTTAAGGGATTGGTCAAAACAATTTACAATCGGAGGAGGTGTTATTTTGGACCCAACTCCTCCAAGACGAAGTTACAGAACAGAAAAACAAAAAGATTTTCTTATACAACGTGCATCCAAAACGACTGACGCTGTTATCTATTTAGGATCACTACTTTGTAGGGATCATTATATAAAGTCAGCAAATCCACTAAGCCAGTCAGTATTTTCTAAAACTTCAATCACTGAAGCCCTCAATCAATCTGAGGCGCTTATATTTGGAGATTGGATTATAGATAAAAAATGGTGGACTGAAGTTAGGGAGGCTGCCGGAAAAAGAATTAAAACTATTCACGAGAAACACCCTGAACTTCCAGGAATTGACATTAGTCAGTTAAGAACATTCATGAAAAAGCGAGTCTCAGACTCCAAACTTTTTGAATTGCTAATTGAGGACCTATGTAAAAATGGATTTACCAGAACTGGAACTAACCTCAGCTGTAATTCTCATAAAGCTAGTCTCCCCAGTCAGCTAGTCTCAGCCGGAGAAAAATTAAGAAAAGCGCTTAATGCAAACCCCTTAGAACCTCCAAACCCTAAAGAAATAATTGATGGTGAGAATGATTCTGCGGCAATGCAATTCTTACTGCAAACAGGAGAAGCTATACAACTTGATGAAAAAGTTATCCTTTTAAACAAGAGCTACAATATTGCTGTAGAAAAAGTAAAATCTCACATAAGCCAAAACGGCCCAGCAACTGCCGCAGATATTCGGAAAGTTTTAGGTAGCACTAGAAGAGTTGTCATACCTCTTTTAGAATATCTAGATAAGCAAGGAATCACTATTCGTAAAGGTGATACAAGGGAATTGAAAAAACAGTGACTATTGGACCATTTTCTATAAAAAAAATTGTTTTACAATTAGTCCTAATTGCATGGTTAATAGTCCCGTTACACTCAGCAGTACAACCAAAACCCAATGTTGTCCTGATTATAAGCGATGATCAAGGCTGGGCTGATTATGGGTTCATGGAGAATCAGAGTGTCAAAACACCGCACCTTGACAAATTAGCTAATGAAAGCCTGCTTTTCGAGCGCGGTTATGTAGCCGCACCGTTGTGCCGCCCGTCATTAGCATCAATGCTAACAGGACTATACCCCTTTCAACATGGCATCACCGGAAACGATGTTGACGGAAATAAAAATAGGACTGAGCTAGACATACCATTACGCCAAAAATTTTATACTTATCAAAACTTTGTAAGGACACTAACAAATAATGGCTATCTAGCACATCAATCCGGCAAGTGGTGGGAAGGGTCATGGGAAGATGGAGGATTCACTCACGGCATGACGCATGGGGACCCTAGTCGGGGCGGAAGGCACGGAGACGCAGGCCTCAAAATTGGCAGGCAATCAATGCAACCCATAAAAGATTTTATCGATTTGGCCAGCCAAAAAAATAAACCATTCTTAACATGGTATGCACCTTTCTTACCTCATACACCACATAATCCTCCAGAATACTTAATTAAGAAATATACCACCAAAGACCGCCCGGAAGATGAAATTAAATACTATGCAATGTGTGAATGGTTTGACAGCACCTGCGGAGAACTAATCAACTACTTAGAAAAAAAAGGAGTGCGCGAAAATACACTTATCATTTATATTTGTGATAACGGGTGGGCCGCATCTAGTACCAACAAAAATGATCCCAATCAAAAACTTTGGAAAAGATATGCGCAACGATCAAAGAGCTCCCCATTTGAAAAGGGTATACGTACACCCATCATGTTATCGTGGCCTGAAAAAATCCCCCCAAAGCGCACACAGGATCTAGCTCATGCCATTGACCTTTTCCCGACCATAGCCGCTGCAGCACAAATAAAATTAGACTTAGATTTACCGGGCATAAACTTATTGAAGAAGCAGCAAAGAACAGAGCGCAAGCGCATCTTTGGCGTCTGCCACTCCGTTTATAACATGACCCCTGACAATCCAGATGGCACATTACAGTATCTATGGTGTATAGAGAACAACTGGAAACTTCTACTCAGATATAATGGACTAGATACCACACACTACAAACAACTACACATCTGGGACAAACAACCAATGAGGCTATACAATTTAGCAAATGATCCATTCGAAAAAAAAGAATTGTCATCAGCTTATCCAAATATTGTTAGACGCCTCACTGAAGAAATTCACAAGTGGCATCATGTTCCATAAACGACGACATTACATTTATAATTTCTCAATCTTAGTTGGCTATTTAATGATCAAAGATCGTTATCATTGGAGGCCCGTTAGCTGTCTAGCCTACTAATTAAGGATATATGACATTACATATGCCACTTGAAATTTAGACTGCTTGTTAGAAATTATATTCATGAAAACACTTTTAGCTCTATTCCAACCAATTCAATATTACATGAAACTTACGGCAATTAGCTTGGGGGTTATTTTGAGCTTTATCCTAGTCTCTTGTAGTAACCCTGCGGACTCGACGGTTGATGCAGAGATTTCCGAAGTTGCAGAACCTGCGACTTCTTTAAGCGGTCAGACATACGTATTTAGCGAGAATTCTACAATTGGCTTCATCGGTTCAAAAGTGACAGGAAGCCGAGAAGGAGGGTTTAAGAAATTCACAGGAAGTTTTGATATTAAAAACGGTGAGCCAGAGTCAGGTGAATTCACGATTGATATGAATTCAACCTGGTCGGATGCGGATAAATTGACCAAACACTTAAAGAATTCAGATTTCTTTGACGTAGAAAATTATCCTGAGACCAAGTTTGTAGCCACAGCATTTTCGAAGAAGTCTGACGGAAAATATGACCTTTCTGGTAATTTCACTTTAAGAGGCGTTACAAAGAACATCACTTTCCCAACTACCGTCACACAGACTGGTGATTCAGTCACAATAGCTGCAGAGTTTGATATTAATCGGCAAGATTTTGGAATCAGCTACACAGGCAAAGTGGATGACCTAATTCGAGACGAAGTTGTAATTAAACTTAACCTGATTTCTCAGGCTCAATAGGTCAAGAAACGGTCGATAAATATATCACTAACCATTTCCTTATAAAGACCTAGAACCTCATCAATTACAGAAAAAAGTGGTTGAATTTCTTTTGTAGAAAATGAAAATAATTCTTTTATTACTATTTATTTCATTAAACTTTTTTACTTCCTTTGCTGAAGAAAAAAACCCCAAAGTTCTTCCAGGGCAATACAAGAAACATCACCGACCAATAATAGCTAAACTGGGCACAGGGCAATTTAAATCCGCTCTCAAGGATCTTAATTCATACCTTAAAAAAGAACCCGATGACCAAGAGACTCTCTTCTGTCTGTCCTTAACTTATAATAAATTAGGTGATGATGAGAACGCATTAAAATTTGCAAAAAAATCAATAGCCCTAGGCCTACCTTTGGAACGTTTTATAGCAGGACCGAGAAGCCTAAATAAAAAATTACTGCAATCTGATTACTTTGTTAATTTAATAAAGTCATCGTCCGTGAAATTGGTACACGGGCCTATGATTGGTGACATCTCATCTACTTCTGTTAAGATTTGGGTACGTGCATCCAAAGAATCAGAAATCAAGATCGTTATAGAGGGCGTAACAGCTGAACGAGTCCAGGCCCTAGAGGCAAATGACTATACAGCCGTCATTAATATCCAAGGACTCAAACCAGATACTTTTTATCATTATCAAATATTCCAGGATGATCATGCTATCGATCTTGATGTTGAACCTGGATTTAGGACACAGAAAGAAGATGGAGGAGATCGGATAAAGGTTATCTTTGGTGGAGGTGCTGGCTTCACTCCAAAATATGAGCGCATGTGGAAAACCATTAAAAGCCACAAGCCTGATGCCCTCCTCCTGTTAGGTGATAATGTATATATAGACCACCCAGAAATTCGTGAAGTCGGGCAGTACTGTTACTACAGAAGACATTCTCGCCCAGAATGGCGAAAATTAATTTCGAGCGTTCCGGTCTATGCCATTTGGGATGATCATGATTTTGGCACTAACGACTGTCATGGAGGCGCAGAAATTGATAAACCAAAGTGGAAAAAGGATGTCTGGTCAGACTTTAAACTGCAATGGCCAAATCCAGAATATGGAGGGAAAGAAGAACATCCAGGTTGTTACTTCACTCATCAATTTGGTGAGAAAGTTGAATTTATTTTTATGGATACTCGTTATTACAGAGAGCCCTCATCAAAGCAAATGCTTGGACCAGTGCAACTTTCATGGTTAAAGCAAAAATTAAGAGATTCTAAAGCTAAGTTTAAAGTTATTTGCTCATCAGTTCCAATGACTCCTGGAGTCAAACCAGGAAGTAAAGATACCTGGGACGGTTATTCAAAAGAAAGAATGGAAATATTTTCATTCATTAAAGAGAATAAAATCAATGGAGTTTTTGTGCTGGCTGCTGATCGTCATAGATCTGACGCCTGGAAAAATGAAAACTTCAATTCGAATTATCCAATCTACGAATTTATGAGTTCTAAACTAACAAACCTTCACACCCATAAGGTCATAGAAGGATGTATTTTCGGATATAACAAAAAACCAAGCTTTGGTGAAATGACTTTCAATTTTACCAAAGATGAGCCAACAGCAACTTATACGGCTTACTCCATAGATGATGAAAACGTTGGATCTGTGCAGATAAAACTTAAAGAATTACAAACAAGTGACAATTCAATACCTAACAATTAATATTATTCATGAAAGAGTCTTCACTGCTTCCTCAAGACTCTCGGCATCTCCTACAGTTATAACTTGAGTTCCCTTTCTGATTCTATTCATTAACCCCGCAAGTACTGGCTTTGGGCTAAATTCAAGAAAAAGGTCATGACCTTCAGCTAAAAGCGATTCCATTGATTGAGCCCACCTAACAGACCCTGTCACTTGGCGCTCGAGAGAATTTATTATCTCGTCTGATCCAGACATTGATTTAGCCTCAACGTTAGATATGACTGGAAACTCAGGATTTGAAATTGAGAAACCTTTTAATTTCTCCGAAAGCTTTTCTTGTGCGCTTTGCATCAATTTCGAATGGTAAGCTCCTGCAACTATAAGTTCCTTACCCATTCTACATCCATATTCTTTAACTTTTTCAAGCGCACTTTTTATCTTAGAACCCTCTCCAGATATAACAATTTGACCAGGCGCATTAAAGTTAGCAACATCCACATCAAAGTCTTTAGCCAAAGCACATACTGACTTCTCGTCTCCTCCAATGATAGCAGCCATAGACCCTTGAGTTTCATTACACGCCTGTTCCATGAACTCCCCTCTCCTTGCAACAACATCAAGTCCATTCTCGAAAGTAAATGCCCCCGCCGCTGAATAAGCAGTAAATTCACCAAGTGATAAACCAGCGGCCGCAACAGGCTCAAGATCAGGGCACTGAGATTGAAGGATTTTCCAACTAGCTAAGCCGTGCAGATAAAGAGCAGGCTGACACATTGAAGTCTTTGTTAATTCTTCAGCAGGCCCTTGAAACATTACCTCCGATAAATTAACTCCTAATTGCTTATCAGCTAATTCGAAAATATTTTTTGCTTCTGGAAACTCATCAACTAATGACTTTCCCATGCCCACTTCCTGAGCTCCTTGACCTGAAAATAAAAGTACTACAGATTTTTTCACAATAATAATTGCTCTATCATTAATCGACAAGAATCAACCTTGTTTTTCAATACTTTTGCCGGCTCCTTTACCGCTTCCTCAAAAGACACATTAGAGTCGACCAAAGAAAACACCTTATCAAAGGCTTTAGATATTTTCTCATCATTTTCAGATACACCACAAAAAGCAATAACAGGTTTATTATGTTTTTTAGCCATTTTAGCTACTCCGTATGGCGCTTTTCCCATTATGGATTGAGAATCTATACTACCCTCACCTGTAATTACAATATCACAGTCTCTTATTGAATCTTCAAGATCTATCATTTTTGCAACTAATTCAAATCCCGGTTCAAGTTTAGCATCACAGAAAGCCATTAACCCGAAACCAAGGCCTCCTGCAGCCCCTGCACCATAATGATTTCTTAAAGATATTTGCAGCTCTTTTTCAACTACGTCAGCAAAGGCTTTAAGTCGAGATTCGTGTAATTCAATTTCTTCAGCATGGATCCCTTTCTGGGCACCAAATACTTTTGTAGCTCCACTCTCACCCAACAAAGGATTATTAACATCAGATGCGACGACAATTTCAGGCAAATCAATTGCGATATCAGGAAACACACGATCCAAATCTGCTAACCTCTCTGGAATATCCTCAATCTCATGGCCTGCTTCATCATAAAAACGGACTCCTAATGCCTTTGCCATGCCTGCACCTCCGTCATTTGTAGCACTTCCACCAATTCCCAATATAATCCTATCAACTCCAATATCTCTTGCTGCAATAATAAGCTCACCGGTTCCATAACTAGTGGCATTCCAAGGAACCAGCTCCTCTTTACTCAAAAGGGATAAACCGGAGGCAACACTCATTTCTATAAATGCAATTTCCGGTACACCATCCTCATCAAAAAGTATTTCAATTGGCGCTAATACTGATTCACCTAATGGGCTCATTACATTTACCTCAATAGTCTTACCACCCAATGAACTGCTCAGTATTTTAGATGTCCCTTCACCACCGTCTGCAACAGGTTTCAAATCACAATCATGACCCAAAAAACCTTCAGCGATAATTTTAGAGACCTCTACAGATGTTAGTGTCCCCTTAAATTTATCTGGAGCAATAAGAATTCGCATTTAAGAAGTAATAAAAACCGAGTTCATTAGACATTGGAATTCTTAGCAAAAGCATTTAAAAAGCCAACCTCAATAGCTAATGCTTCCTGAACATTTGTTTCGAGATCACCTCTAAGTCCTTCAAAAGCGTTAACGCGATCAAGAAGATCATTTACGGAAAGAGCATTGCTTAATGCAGCTGTTATTTCAGAGTGTTCTGGAAAATCTAAAAAACCAACATTTTGCTTTTGCCTGAGGGCATCACCTGTCCATGATATTAAGACTTCAACTAATGCCGATCTTTCGGCTAAGTAACGAGATTGAGAAATCGCCTTATGGTAATCTTCTCTATCCTTAAGCCATTTCCCATCAGTGGTTTTTGCATATTGTTCTGATTCTGTTTTTTTTACCATTTCTTGGTTTTTCTCTGACTCCTCTTTGATGGCACGCAAAAGATCTGAAAATTGTCTCGATAACCTTAATGCATCAGAAACGCTCCCTTTTATTGGCATTTGAGATAATAATTTTCTTAAATGATCACCATGCTGATTAGCTGCAATGAGCAATTTTCTTGATTTCAGAGGAACTTGTATACATCGAGACAAGATCGTATCGAGTAATTGTTCAGGAAAAGCAGTCACCAGAAAAATAAGACAGCGATCAGGGGGTTCTTCTAAGGTTTTAAGAAAAGCATTTTCAGCCTGCTCACCCAACCTGTCTGCGTCACGGATAATGCCAACTTTATACTTATCCTTCGCGCCTTTCTGATAAAACATCTCTTCAAGCTCTCTAATTTGGTCAACTTTAATTCTCCTCGATTTGGACTCAGGCTGTATAAGCCTAACATTCTCCGAAACCATTTCCTGTAAAGAAGCCTTATCGAAAACATCATTTACTAATGAAATTATTTTGAGAACCAATTCTTCCTTACCTGAACCTTGCTGTCCTGTGATAAGATAGGCATGGGACAATCTGTCAGATGAGACTGAATTCTTTAGATACTCAAATGCACTTTCAACTTCCAAGGCCATATCTTTTTACTAATGTTTCCCAAATTTGAACTTCAAGCACATCGACACTTAAACTTGCATCCAAAACTTCAAATCTTTCAGGCTCGCTATCTGCTAAGTTTAAGTAACCTGATCGAACTTTTTCAAAGAACGAATCCGGCTCCCTTTCCATCCGATCAAGTTCTCCACCAGAACGGCTTGCTATTCTTTTTCTTCCCTCCTCTACACTAATATCAAGTAAAAATGTACAATCAGGATAATAATCACCAACAGTAAAATTATGAATATTCCTTAAAAAACTTTTATCCGAACCTCTTGCCACACCTTGATAAATTGTCGTCGAATCTAAAAATCTATCTGCTATCACATACCTTCCTTTTTTTATCGCTGGAGCAATCACCTCTCTTACCAATTGGGCTCTACTTGATGCAAAAAGAAGTAATTCTGACTCAGGAGTCATATTTTCTCCCTCTGGTGCATGTTGGAGGAGATGCCTTATCGATTCTCCTAGATCTGTTCCACCAGGCTCTCTTGTATGGATCACATCAATTTGAAGATTTTCTAGTCGTTTTGTCAGTCGTTTTATTTGGGTCGATTTACCACAGCCTTCTGAACCCTCAAAACTGATAAATTTACCGGAATGCATTTAATTTTAATTAAGTTTTGATCCGATTCTAATCAGCATACCTAGGCATGGCAAATCATTCTATTTAATTCGTCTCTCTGGAAATCTATCCATGATCCCGTTCCTATCTGCAGTGCATATACCTCTCTCTGTTATCAACCCTGTAATTAACTTAGAGGGAGTAATATCAAATGCATAATTTGCATATTCTGCTGATAGTAATGAAGTAGCAACCCTCTCCACTTTGCCCTTTTTAGTAATCCCCTCAACAAACATGACCTCTTCTGGATCACGCTCCTCTATTGGAATATCATTTCCTCCCTTCTCTGCAACCCAGTCAAATGTTGAGGAAGGTAGCGCCACATAAAAAGGAATATCATTATCTTTTGCTGCTAATGCCTTTAAATAAGTTCCTATCTTATTAGCAACATCACCATAAGAAGTAGTTCTATCAGTCCCGGTAATAACAACATCCACCATACCTGATGACATTAAATGCCCTCCAGCGTTGTCAGGAATAATAGTGTGCGGAACACCCTCATTAGCTAACTCCCAAGAAGTAAGTCTTGATCCCTGATTCAAAGGGCGCGTTTCATCAACCCATACATGAACAGGTAAGCCTTCCCTGTTCGCGGCATATATAGGTGCAGTTGCGGAACCCCAATCAGCAAAAGCGAGCCAACCTGCATTACAATGTGTGAGAACATTAACGGGAAGACCTTCCTTCTTTTTTTCAGCT
>CESM01082684.1_pt1 | contig 16599 bp, 12 predicted proteins | sample 361421 | NCBI WGS metagenome assembly CESM01 (sample SAMEA2622219, study PRJEB7988) | marine metagenome | isolation source: saline water (ENVO:00002010), including | reverse complement strand
ATTATTTGAAGAATTATTATTTGAAGAATTATTATTTGAAGAATTATTATTAATTTTATTAAATAAATTATTATCATCTACTGAATTCTTTAAATCATTATTTTCATTTGATAAGGGATTATGTCTATTATTCATAATACTTTGATATCTTACATCTAAATCGTGATTTGATTCATTGGTTGGAACCGGTGCCATGGATGGTGGCAACATTTTATCATTAGGTTGATTATTTATTATATCATTATTACGTTCTTGATTAAGTTTTTCTAGTTCAGAATTTAAGTCTTTTATATCATTTTTCATACTCATTCCAAGTTCTTGATTATATTGTGAACCAGCATATTGAGTCTGTAGATTAGGCATACTATTTTGAGATGTGACATTTTCAATACTTGATGCCATTACAACCTCTTGTTTTTTTTGAAGTATTTTTACAAAATATTGCTTACTACTAGCAACTAATTTATCATTTAAAAATACTAAATTTTTTTCATTAGAATTAGTTTTATCATACACTGAATTTGCCATTTGATTAAAAACAGTTTTTAAATTCCGCTTTTTACTTATATCATAACTAGTAGATTGATATACTTCATTTTTTACTTGATTATAAGTAAATTGTAAATTATTACTAGAGAGAAAAACACTTTTTACATCATTACTCATTTTATTTATTTATTATTACTTTATTTATAATATTAGATTTAAAAATTATTTAAGTTCTGCATAAAAAAAATAAAAACAAAAAAAAAATTGAATTAAATTTATATAAAACAATTTTATCAATTATTAGAAAAAATAATATTTCTAATTGATAATATCTACAACTATTCAAAAATACATCAAAAAATTTAAAACATAACGAGATAATCAAACTTCAACTTTAAAATGACAACTTCTTCAAATACTACTTTAATTATTGATAATAATAACGAAGAAAATATAGATAATAAAGAACTTATTAAAATTAATAGTAATATGGAATCTATAGAAAATGACAATATTGATAATCAAGATAAAGATACATTTGCAGCAAAGGTAAAGTCAAAATCAAGATCTAAATCTTGGGCTGAACAAGCTACTCCACCACCATCTAGTAATAAAAAAATCTTAGATAATCCAAAACCTCTAAATGATTTAGAATCTATTAATGATCCAAAACCTTTAAATAATTCTCTTCCTTTGGATAATTTAGAATCTCTTGATGATTCAAAACCTCAAAAGGATTTAATATCTTTAGATAATTGTCAAGAAATGAATACTGATACAGTTTTTAGTGAATCTAATCATGAAGAAAATGAACCATTAACTCCTTTTCAACAGCAATTACTTAATAGGATTGAATGGTTAGAACAAAATCAAGACATACTAATAGATGATAATGATAAACAAAAAATTATAAATTCCTCACAGCAAGAAGAAATTAGTTATTACCTAAATATTAGCATTTTAATTCATGCTACAAATGCTAGTAATCAAGAAAACTTTATACAATTTATTACCAGAGATATTCCTTTACAATCTAATAATTACCAAGTCACTACTTTTTGCGATATTAATGAAAAAAATGGTGAAGTTAAATATGATGATACAAAATTAATTGAATTTCTCAAGAAAAGAGAACCAGAAGAAAATTTTAATGAAAAACATATTTCTTACTGGATAAATAAAGCTATTAGAGATAATTATATTGTTAATCTGGATATTGTTTCAGTAAAAATTTATAATGATAATAATCATATTAAATCTAAATTACAAAACCTTTTTACTGGATTTAGAGAGGAATTTAAATTTCGTCAAGCCCTTCAAAAAAAGATAGAAGAGGATAAACAAAAAAGAAAAAAAGATAAACCTAAATTTTATCTTAATTCTAAAAATATAAACTTGGATAATAATGATCATCAAAGTCAAGCTCAGTTAGAATTTAATGAAGAAACAGAAAATTCAACTGATAATTTTAGTTTCTCTAATCAATCTGAAAAAAATGATAAAGACGACGAAAAAGATGATAAATTTCAATATGTTAATGAAAATATTAAATATAAAAATAATTATCAACAAAAGAGAAAAGCATTCTGCAAATTGACTAATGAAGAAAAAGAGGATATTATAGAAAAAAGGTCATCCAAAGATTGTTGGCGTTTTTTGAAATATGGTAATTGTCAATTTGGAGACCAATGTCATTATAAACATGATGAATCTAAAAAAATGCATACCAATAATTATACATTCTAATTAAAAAAATTATATTAAAATTTATATTAAAAATTTATATTAAAATTTATATTAAAATTTATATTAAAAATTTATATTAAAATTTATATTAAAAATTTATATTAAAAAATTATATTAACTTTTTTTTTTATGCTTCGTAATTAAAAAAGGCTTGTCTTTTTCTCCACATTTTATCATCATCTATAATTTTTTTTGTAATATAATTAAAGGTTTTACCTTCTAGTAAATTAACTATAAAATTTATACAATATACTCCACATTCACTTCCTTTAAATTGATGTCTATTATCGTTTATTTTAATCTTCATATTCATATCCATTTTTTTACCTTGTTTTTTTAAACGGTTCATCAATTTAGTCACTTCTTTAGGTGGTTTCATACCATAACTATCCCAGTAATAAATTTCTTTTTTTGGTATTGAACAAAACATTGCTACCCAATGACTTCCCGATTGAGTATGTTTATCTAAATTAAAGATAACACCTAAATTATTAATTCCATCATTATTTAGATTTTTTAAATTAATATTACATAATTCATCAACTACACATTGACCAAAAGTTAATTTATCATCAAAATCTATTGGAACTGGTCCTACAAAAATAAAATCGTGGTGTTTATCTTCATATTGATTCATTACTGCTCTTATATCAAGTGTGTTAAGCCATTCTCTTTCATTATTTTCCCAACTATTAGGTCTTTCGGGTTTAAAAACTTGTAATTCTTCATTTTTTTCAATTTTATCTTTTAAAAAATCTTGTTTTACCCAGCAAAATTCTTTATTACATCTATCTTTCATTTTTTCATTAATCATTTCATATAATTTTTTAGTAGAAGTATTTTTTTTAAATTTAATTTCATTATTTGAATTATGTTCATTCCAAGAAGTTGCTATTTTAATAAGAGCATCTCTATCAAAACAACTACCATTTAAACGTTTTTTATTATCTTCCACATGGGGACCACAAAATTTTGGAGTATTTTTTTTACTGCTTTTTTTTACTGATTTTTTATTTTTTTTTTGAGATTTTTTTATTTTTTTACTATTTTTTTTACTTTTACCCATTATATTATTTAATTAGAAAATTATAATAACACTATTTAATAAATTTACAAAATTATAATTATTTATACTCATTTATCCTCATTTATACTCATTTATAATTATTACTAATTCATTTATTAATTTATTAATTATTTTTCTATATTAATTTCTATAATATTCTACTATTATTTTCTAATTTAATATTAAAATTAAATAAATAAATCTATTATGTTTAAAAATTTAATTCAAAAATATTTACAATTATCTAAAAATACACAAATTATGATTGCTTTTTTAATAAATGGTGTTATCATTGAAATATTAAAAATAATTTTACTGATACAGTTAGGTGACCCAGTAGCAGCTGTGACTTATGGTACTACTATTTCTTATATAAGTGCTTATATAATACAGTATAAAATTTATAAAATTGGAAACTTTTTTAGTAAAATATTGGTTAAATATATTGGTTTTACTATTATTGCTATTTTATTTATTAGAATATTGGTTAATTATTTATTAAATCTACCAAGTGTTCAAAAATATTTAGCGGAAGAAGAATCAGAATCTAAAAAGAAAATGACCGAATATTGTTTAATGATTGCTCCAGTAATTTTAATAAGTATTATACAATTATTTCTTAATACAAAATATATTTTTGTGATTAGTGAAAAAGATGATCAATATGCATTAATATTCTTTATAATTGCCTTTATAATTTATTATCTAGATTCTCAAAACTTATTTATACCACCACAAAGTAATATAGAAGAAACAAAAACAAAATCCACTACAATAAGAAATAATTCTAACAATACCAATAATTCCAATAATAATATAGTTTTAAATTCTATTGATGATAATAAAAATAATGAAAATAAAAAAATTGTGACAAATATAAATAATTCTCTCAATTCTATTTCAATTGATACTTCAAAAGTTAGAATGTAATAAAATATAGTTAAATATTATAAAATATAATTAAATTATACTATAACAAGATTAAATTTTAAATATAGTTTTCCATCCTTAAATAAATGTTTCATTTTAGTGCTTATTATTTTTCCATCAATTTTCATTCTAAATTTAAATTTATTATTATCTATATCATTTTTTATTTTACCTTGTAATTCTTTATTTTTTAAATCATCATTAAATACTTGAAAATCAGTTGGTGGTTTTATAATTAAAGTTCCTGTCATTTTTTTTTTATTTCCTTCAATAAGCAAATTTCCAATGGCTTTCACAATTCTTTTAGGATTAACTTGATAATTACGAATGATTGTATTTTTAAATTCTTTACCAATATCATTCATTTGAGTTTCTACCCTAAGTTCTAAATTATTATCCTCAAAAGGTTCTTCAACTTTTATTTGATTATTTTTATTTTTATTGTTTTCAATTTGATTAATTTCTTGATTAAAATGATTAGTAAATAAAATAAATAATATTAAAATCACTAATATTAAATTAAATATGTGCATCTTTATTTTAACTCAATATAATTTTTAGAAAATTAATTAACAAAATTAACCAAAAATCAATAAAATTGAAAAAAAAACTTTATTAAAATTAGTTTTATAATAAATATGACTGATTTTAAAAAGGCAATAATAATTTACCACTTACAACCTACATCTGAAGGAAATAAGCACATGCCTAATTACGATGTTTCTACCGCATTCGTTATTGCTGCATCTTCACCCGAAGACGCAAGAATAATGGCACAACAGGCAGGAGGTGATGAAACCAGATTGAGTCAATTGACTGGCATAGATTATGCGTTTGGAGAGGACGACACCATTCCATTTTGGACTGATGTTAGATATTCTGATTGTAAGATAATTGGTATTTCTACGAGTAAAATCGTACAAATTATAGCCAATGTGTTCAACCCAGGGTAATTCCAAAAGCAAATAACAATAGTCTAAATGCTATTTGCGCTTATGTTAATAAGAAACTTATGATAACTAATACACAAATGTTAATGTGTGTCAGTTTGAGGTAATTAACCATTTCTTGTTAATATATTTTTTTTTAATTATAAAAAATAATATTAAATATCAAATTATATTATAAGATTTAAAGTAATTAAATAAAATGAAAAAAAATACAAATAATTTAAACAATAAATCAAACAATAAAAAGAATCATTGTGCTAGTATCAATAATGTATTAACACTTTTGTTAATTATTTTAACAGTCATGTATATTATTAAAAATGGAGGTATTGGCATTGTTGTTGGGGAGTTTATAGAAGGATTTCATAATCTATGTAATGGTTATGAATGTTATTATGACCCAGTATTAGGATATCCAACCCGTTTATACCAACCAACTAGATACATTAATCCCACCAGAAATATGATTACTGATTTACGTGGAGACCCATTATGTCCTAATGAAAGGATGCAACCTATGTATATCGGACCTTTTGGACAACCAACCATTCATCCAAGAAACTATACATGGAGACATTGCCACTAATTTATTTTTTAATTTATTTTTGTTGCTTTAAAACTAATTTTAAAATTTATTTTTTAGATTTACCTTTGGACTTACTTTTTGAAGGGCTACGGCTCCTACTACGGCTTCTACCACGGCTCCTACTACGGCTCCTACTACGGCTCCTACTTCTACTAGTTGATTTTGATTTTGATTTACTAGGAGACTTTTTTTTTTGTTTGAAGAATCGTATTTTACGCTTACCATCTACCTCTAATATCTCTCCTACAGGACGAGGACGTCTTGGCATTTTAGCAGGATTTTGGTCTCCAGAAAATAGAAAATGTCTCTCTCCAGGTTGCCTATTTTGAATTCTATAATAAAATTTACTACTATTACGAGGTAATTCTATCTTTTGAAAGGTAATTGTAATAACATCTTCTTGTTGAATATCTATAATATCAATAGTATCTTCTAAATTAGCAGATGTTAAATAACTAGAATCATCTTCTCTATTAATTTGATTATAATTCATACATACAAGATTTTCATTTCCTTCCACTTCTACATTATCGGTAAAATTTAAAGTACAATCAAAAGCAGATTGTTTAATTACTTTTTGTGCTTGATCAATAATAGATTTCTTTCTTTCTGCCGTAATATATAAATATTCATCTGAAGTAATAACTTGACCCTTTTTATTATATCCAACTACATTATATGCTGATTTATCTTGTCTAATAGCACCGCTACTTATAGTTTTTAACTGTTTATCAGTAATAGTTGCCAAATAAATAAAAACACTAACATTTCTTTCTGATTCTGGTAATCTAATATGTGATTCAAAACGAACACCCCGACCAATAATTTGTTGTATCAATACAGGTTGCCAATAAGGTTCCATAATATGAATTTGACGAATATGTTTTAAATCTACTCCTTCGGCTCCTGATCTAGTTGTTAAAAATACCTTAATAATTTTACCATGAAGATTTTGATCTTCTCCATAATCTTTTAAAAGTTGTTTTTTCAATTTATTACAACTTAAAGGTAATTTATCAAACTCACTATTATAAATTAAACGATAAATATCTCTTAATTCAGGGTCAGACACTTTACCAGCATAAAAAATATATTTCATTTTATCTTTATCTTCTTCTGAGTTTTTCATAACATATTGACCATCTTCTTTACTAATTTTTAATTCTACAAATTGATTTGTTGCTTTTAAAGCAACAGCAAAAGTATTTAATCCTACTTTTTCTATAAACTGACTATAAACAAAACAACATCCGGATGAACTCATAATTGATTTTATAATTTTAACGTATTTAGGACCATATATTTGTAAAGAGCCATTTTCTAGAGACATAAACTCATCCCTTTTTTTATCTAGAGCATCTACATATTTTTTACCTAATTTATCCATATCAATCTCTTCTTTTGTAATTTCTTTTCTGCTAGAACCCATTTTATCCTCATTAAAAATATCTACACCTTCACCCAACACTTTTTCCAATTTTTCATACATTTCAACTTTATCTTTATCATATGGACTTCCAATAGCCTCTGGAAAAGCAAAAGAGCAATGAAGCCTACTATAAATACGATATGTACTCTGCATTTGTTCTTCTCCTTCTTTTCGTCTAGCCATTTTCTTTTGCTTTTCTATTTCAACCATTCTAAAAGGTTGATATTTACTTAATTGATAATCACTCATAGGAACTTGAACCACATTTACAGTATTTAATTTTGGAAATTTGCTCTTATCAATTTTTTCATAATAAGATGTTAATCCAACAATTCTCTTTTTAAGAACATCAGCCTTTTTAAGCTTATTTAGATCAGAATTATAAAACATCTTATCAAAATCTTTTTTATCTTCTAATAAACAAGTATTATTTTCTACCACACTTAGAACTTTAGAAAAACCAGCATTTTTACTCAATTTATTCATTTCTTCATCAATACGTTTTTTAAAATTATCAAAAGATTCCGATTGAGATTCAGAATGTTTTAAACCTTTTTTAGAAATATGAGTAATAAAATTGTCGGGATTTTTAGTAATTTTTACTGTTTTGCGAATTTTATCAACAAATAATTGGTCAACATTTTTATCGGGTAGAAAATGTCTTTTTATCATAGGATAATTTATATTTTTACCAAATTCGGGTATTAATTTATAAACTAAGGTAGAAACAGGTCCCATTAATAAATTATAAAGTTTAGTCAGTTCAAAAATAGTATTTATAATAGGAGTTCCGGATAAAAATATCATTTTACAATTTTTAGCATTAAGTAATAATTCATATAATTTACTACCAGTTGGAGTACCGTTAGCCATACTATTAGTTAAATTATGAACTTCATCAATAATTACTACTTTGTTATCAAAATCTCCTTCATCTATTTTTTTTAAAATTCTGGTATCATCTAAATGAAGAAATTTAAATCTTTCTTGAGTCATAGCTTCAATTTGCTTTAAAACTTTAGATTGATGAGAACCCAATTCTTGATAATTACCATTTTTAACTCTAAAATCAATTAAATAAACTCCATTATTTTCCTTAATAATAGATGATGGTATATTTAATTCTTTAATAAGTTCTTTTTCTTGTTTTGATTCTCCCGATATATGAACCCAATAATTGTCAGTTTTCATATAATGACGACCACAATCATTTATACCACCTAAAAAGTTTTTTTCAAGTGCTGCTTTAGACATAAATATTACTTCTTTTAAAGATAATATAGATTCAGCAATAGAAATTGCAGAACATGTTTTACCAGTTCCTAAACCATGATATAACATTAATCCACGATAAGGGCTTCCATCTTGCATAAAATCCCGAACTAACTTTTGTACTCTAAATAATTCTCTTTTTTGTTGAGACACTTTTTTACCTTGTTCATATTGCGATACTTCATAGTCTTTAAAGTTTTTATTTAACCAACTATAAAAAGTTTTTCTATTTGGTAATTCCCATATTTTTGGTGATATTTGGTCAGTTTTAGGTGGTTGATAATATTTTTTATCTTCTGACTTTAGTATTTTTATTTTTTCTAAAAAAATAATAGGTCTTTTATTACTTTTTTTTGTTTCCAATCTTGTTTTTTTTTTAGTACCTTTACTTTTTTTAGTAGATGATTTAGATAATTTAGATGTTTTAGATTTACTAGATGATTTACTTTTTAATTTAACTTTAATCATTTTTAATATATGAAAAGGAAAAAAAAAGAAAAATTGAATATATAAAGAATTATTTAATATTATATAATTATTAAATAGCAAAATATAATTTAAAAAATTATTAAAGGTGTAATTTTATTATTTTATCTTTTAAAATATTATTTATTGTTTTTAAAAAGACCAATTTTTAAAAAGTTAAATCATATTGGTTGCCCATTTATATATCATTATTTATTAATTAAATTTATTATACTTGGAAATATATTTATAATTTATTAAAAATGATGTCCTTTAATAATATAAAGGATCAAATTAACCCATATAATAATAAAAATAAAGCCATTTCTAAAAATGATGTTCAAAATATATTAAAAAAATATGGGGTTTTTGAAAATATAAATAACTTAGATATTTATCAAGAAGCATTTGTTCACGAAAGTTATTCCGCTCCGTATATAAAAAATGTAATTGAGAGGGATGGAGTTTCTATTGTAAAGCAACCAGATGGAGTTGTTGCTATTCAAAAACAATCTTATGAAAGATTGGAATATTTAGGAGATGCCGTTATAGAAATTATTATTAGTAATTACTTATATAATCGTTATCCAATGGAAGATGAGGGATTTCTTTCTAGATTGCGTGTAGGATTAGTTAATAGACTCGCATTGTCTCATCTAACAGATATTCTGGGAATCGGGAAATATTTAATTCTATCAAAAACATTAGATGATAAAGAAAATGGTCGCCGTAATGAATCTTTTATGGAAGATATTTTTGAAGCATTTATTGGTGCCATATTCACTGATTTTAATAATAATCATAGTATAAACAATGATTCATATTCTTCTGCTTTTGGGCTACAAATTGCAGAACGCTTTTTAATTAACTTAATTGAAAATGAAACTACTGGAATTGATATTACAGATTTAATATTAAATAATGGTAATCGAAAAGGACTTCTTGTTAAATACTTTAAAAAAATATATAAAACTAGTGTCTCTTTTCAAACTATTAATACAGAAGGAACTGGTGCTGATAAAGAAATTACAGTAGAAGCAATCAGAGATGATACCAAACAAATTTTAGGAACAGGATCGGGACCCGATTTAAAACAAGCCCAGCATAATTCAGCTTATAATTCGTTAAAAAAAATCGGTTTATTAAAATAAAAATTAAAAAATTTTAAATTTTAGAAAAATTAAGATTAAATTACATAAAAATAAAATTAATAAATTTATTATTAAATTTTTATTATTAAATTTTTTTATTAAAATTTTAGCAACAAGATTTGCTATTATTATTTTTACAATTTTTTTTACAATTCTTTTTACAATTTTCTTTATCCATAAATGATTTAATTAATATTAATATTACTAAAAAAAATAAAATATAATTCATTTATTATTTTTAATTAATGTCAAGATAATAAATTAAAATTTGGCAATATTATATTATGATTACCATTATTACGATGATTTAAATTATTATTATCAATCAAATTATTACTATTATTTAAATTATTAAGTATTTTTTCAACTTTTTCTTTTAATTTTACTAAATGACTTTTTATAATATCACTTATAGTTTGATAAGACAAAACGTGAAAATATTTTTGGCTATTGTTAAAGTAGTGCATTTCTAAAGTAATAAAATCCCAAATATAATCACTTATGGTTTCATTACTATTACTTAGTTTTTGTAATAACCAATTATTAAAATGTGCTACACATTTATCTATTAAATTTAATCTATTTTGTGTAGAAGCAATAAATCCATTACTAAAACTAATTATAGGAAAAGATATCTTTCTAATATTAGTATTTTCTACCATCAAATAATTATAACTATAAGTTAATTTTTTTCTTAAATTATCAATTTGTTTATTTATATTAGATTCGCTATAAACTTTACTTCTATTCATATTAGATTGAATATAAATATCCAAATGCTTAAACAATAAGTTGTATATCTCAGATAAATATTTTAAATACTGTTGTTCTATATGATTCGTTTCACTCAAAGAATTATCTAAATCAGAACAATTTAGATAACTAATTATAAATTGATGAATGCTAGCCATATTAGAACAAATATTTGCAGTATTTAGAAAAACACATTTTTCAGATTTTAAAATATTATCATTCAACATACAATTAAATTTTGCTACAAACTTTTGTATTTTTTCTTTTATATCATTCATAGAAGTATGATAGAATTTTAAACAATTCTGATCAATAAAATCTATTTCATTTTGATAATTATTATTTCTAACAGTAGAAATATTTAAATAATTTGCTTTCTCTCTGTTAATTAAAAGAGATATAGTATCTAAATTATTTTCATTAGTATTACTTTTCAAGTATTTTTTAGATACATTATATATACAATCAATAAAATTATCATATAGTTTCATATAATTTTTGTTTTGAAACTCTTTCTTTAATAAACAACAAATTTCTTTAAAATTTGCAGTAATATCACAGATTAAGTTCCACAAAATAATTTCATTATGAAATTTATTATTTGTATAATTTTCTTGATACCAAAGAACTAATTTCATTATTTTTTTTTGAGTTTTAAGATTTATATTTTTATAAAATACCCATTCTCTTCTAATATTCATAGTATTTTCATTCCTACCGTTTTTTGGAATAAAAACTTTCATACAAAAAGTCGCTTTCTTAAAAGAAACAGAAGCATTACTATTATTTATTAATACTTCGTGTCCTGTATAATGTCCTATTTCAGCATGTTTTTTATTTTGAAAGAAATTACTCTCTTCATTAGGAGAGAGTCCAAATTCAATATTTAATTTTTGTGATGGTTGTAATTCAATAACGTTTTCTATAATATTACTTCTACACATAGGACATTTTAGACCAACATTAGTTAAATGCTCTTTTAAACATTTTTCACAGACAGCATGATTATATCCACAACAGGGAAATAAAAATACACTTTTGTAATAAAAATCACAAGTACCAATAATACAAGATTGATTATAACGTCTAGGAAATTCACAAATTGCTTTTAAATGATGTGTTACTTGGTCTGCTTCTTCTTGGGATAATTTATTATTTGAATTATAATCAATAGATAAAGTATCAGGAAGAGTGCTATTAATAAATTGTAGCAATTCCTCACCTTCTAATGCCATTAGTTTTATTTTTTTTTGTATTGTAATTTGAACTTAATTTGAACTTAATTTGAACTTAATTTGAACTTAATTTAAATTTAAAATTAACTGAATATCTATTATAAAGATAATTAATAATTATATAAAATATAAAATAATAAATATATAAATATATAAATTTATAATTTAATTTAGATTTAATTTAGATTTAACATTAAATAACATATAAAAATAAATGTAATAGTATTGATATTAATAATATCAATTCAATTTTAAAACATAAAAAATATATGTCTAAAAAAATATGAAATTATTTTCATAAACTAAAAAATAGATAAATTTTATTTTTAATAATTGAATTAATAGATAGAAATTTAATTTTAAAAATTAAATTGACGATGCCTCCCTTACTCAATATTATTTAATAAATAATAGTTAATAAAATTAACAAATGTAAATAATATTTTACTGCAAAGATAAGATTAACTATTTAAATAAAATAATAGAAAATCTTAATACAATTAATCAAATTAATAAATAAATTTAAACGTATTAACATAATAAATAATTAAAATACTTAAATTTAATTCAAATAAGAAAATTTAAAGATGAGTTGTAGTAAAATTCTTAATATCGACAATAATCAATATCAAATAAATAATCATCATATAAATTTATTAAGAGAAAATGAATATGAGACTGAATCAGATAGCGATGGTTCTATAGAAGAGGATGACATTGAAAATTTAGAAATAAAATGGTTAGGAATACTAATACAAGGAGAATATATTATTGTAAAATATATTGGTCGAGGAACATTTTCTAGGGTTTGGTTATCATACCAATTTAAAACAAAAAAATTTTATATATTAAAAATATATTTTCCAGAGTTTGATGAAGAATTTGAAGATGAGATTGAAATTTATAATAGAATAGAAAATATTTCATTAGAAAAAAATATAAAAATGATTGATACTGCCTCTTATAAAAATCAATCAATTATTATTTTACCTTATATGGGATTGTCTTTAGATGAATTATTGGAATTAAATAATGATATTACTTATTTAGAATTTAAACATTTATGTAAAGAAATCCTTTTAGGAATACAAGAATTGCACAAATTAAAAATTATTCATAACGATATTAAAATAGATAATATTTTAACTGATTACTATTCTAAAGATTCTGTAAAATTTTGCGATTTTATTAAAAAATTAAAAATAGAACAACTATATGATATTTGTTATAATACATACAAACCAGACAATTTTCATGAATTAAATAAGGAAAAGAAGAAAAAAATTAAGAAAAAAATTAAACCGAAAATAAATAAATTATTATCTAATAAAATTTTAGAATTAATTTTACAATATCAAGAAGAAGAAGAAAATGCTAGTAATTTAGGAGACTCTATAGATTTAAATAATATAGAATTTATTGAAGAAAATAATAGTAATGATAATCTACAATTAATAAACTTAAACAATTATAAAACTCAATTAGAAGATGAAACACATTTCAACAACTATATTAATAAAAAAGAAGAAAGGGAATTAATGAACATACAATTATCAGAATTAAGTGAAATTAATTTAAATGAAAATTTATCTAAAGATTTTAATCAAAATAATAGTAGTATTGATAGTAGTATTGATAGTAATATTAATAATAGTATTAATAGTAATATTGATAATAGTATTGATAGTAATATTAATAATAGTATTGATAGTAATATTAATAATAGTATTGATAGTAATATTGATAATCAAAAAAAAAAAAATAATATTTTAAATTTAAAAATTAAAATAATTGATTACTCTAATTCAGAATTAATTAATCTAATTAATCCAGAAGAAGATTATCAAATTAGAGCATTTAGATCTCCAGAAAATATTATGGGTGATACATATTCTTTTAAATCGGAAATATGGGCTTTAGGATGTCTATTTTGGTATATACTAACTAAAGAATACATTTTTGAACCAGAATTAATAGGAACTTCTATTGAAAGAGATTGTAATCAATTAAAAATAATTGAAAAATATATTGGTAAAATTCCTGAAAAAATTAAATTAAAATGTAGAAAAACTTATGAATTGTTTCAAGATCAAAATATAAAAGAAAAAAATGATTCTAAAGAAAGTACAATTTATTATACTTTATTAGAAAAAACTCTAAAAGAAAATAAATCAGATTTTACAAACAATCAAATAAATAATATTGTTGGATTTTTAAAGTGCATATTTACTTATAATCCAAATGATAGATTTTCAATTTCACAATGTTTAAATCATTCATTTTTATTATTTTAATTTAAATGCTTTTTTCCTTCTCTCACTATTATTATTATTATTGTTATTATTATTATTGTTATTGTTATTGTTATTCATTCCTTCATTACCCCCTTCATTACCTCCTTCATTACCTCCTTCATTACTCCCTTCATTACCTCCTTCATTACCTTCTTTATTATTTTCTGCTAAAATTTTTTCATATTTTTTCTTACCTTCTAGTTGTCTTTTCATAAAATCATTTAATATTCCACCTCTAACTAAATAACTTACTAACTTAATTGCTATATAAACCATTAAAACCAGAATTAAAGTAATGATAGTATTTTTAATAAAATTTTTATTTTCAATATACCAAATTGTCATCTTAGCACTTTCTGCGTCTTCTACCTTTAATTTTTCCTCTTCATCTCTCATTGTATCATCAAATTGTGAGGGACTATCTTTTTTATTTTTTATATCTTCATCTAATTTTTGTTCCATTTCCTGTAATTCTGCAATTGCCCTTTTCACCTTTGCTTTTTTTTTTGCCTTAGCATTAATAAAACTTACAGAATTATTATAAAATATTTCTCTACCATTTCTAGGTCTAATTGGACGTCTATTATTTTCAAAGACTAAATTAAAAGCTTCGTAATTTGTTTTACTAATTATACCTACTTCTTCAAAAACTACCCAAGTCCAATTTTCCTTACATGGAGGTCTAGGTAAAGAACCACGATAGTAAAAAAATGATTTTGTTTTTGGAAATATTAGATTAGGATTCCAATCTTCTCCTACCATAACTTCTTTTTCAATTTTAGTTTCTTCACTTGGTATCTCATTAATAAATTGGTTAAAAAAATAATTTGCTTTACTTTTATTAGATATTGTTTCCTTTCCTCTTTTAAAAAAAAGAGAAAATGCTACTCCCCCGTCGCTAAAGTTATTAGGGGTTCTAATATGATAAATCTGTACCTCTAGATCATAAAACTCTCCATTTATAGTGTGCATACTTGGAGTATGCATAGTCATAGAATGTAATACCATTTTTTCATTTCTAAAAATAATGTAACTATTAGGATCAAATTTTATTATTGGAGTTCTATTTTTATTAACAATATGACATTTTGAAGGACGATAATCTACTTCTAATTGACAAGTTTGACGACAATCAGCAATAATTGAAGTATCTATGTTAATAGGAGACTGTTTTTTACCATTACAAGTAGGATGTTTGCTTTTCCATTTTAAATAATTTCTATAAGCCCAGTTTTCTGACATCTTCTATTTAAGATAAAACAATATAATTTATCTGTTTATTTTACTAATTATAAAATAAAAATATATAATAATTAGTGATACACTCCAATTATGATATATGGATTACTTTTTATAATTATATTAATATACTGTTATGAATATTGGAAAATGATTTCTAAATATAAATATTTATTTTTTCAAAAAGAAAATACAATAAATGAAATAAAAAATACTGATAATGAAGATACTAATAAAATAATTAAAAATAAAATTAAAGATGGTTTTGCTAATAGCAAACAAAAATGTGATAATTGTGAATTTACTCCTTATAATTTTACAAACTTTAGTAATCAAGCCATAGATGTATCTACTTTTAACGAAACTGAAAAATCTGAACCAAAAAATAACAATAGAGAAAAATTAGACCTCTTAAAATTACAGGATAAAGTCATAAAGTTTTTTAATAATTTAATTAAAAATTATAATAGTTTAATATCAGAATCGTTACAACAAAATCAAGAACAATCTATAGAGAATATAATATTAATTAATGAAAATAATGATATACCATTAATTAAACCTAACACATTAAAAATAATATTTAAAGATAAGGATGTTTCTACATTTTTATTAGTTAATCCTAATAAATTTATGGAATCACTACAAAAATTAAATGAAAATATAATTAATAAAAAAGGAAAACAAGAAATAAATCAATTTATGACTCAGATATTTGAAGATTTAAAAAAGGTAAAAGAAAAATATCAAATTAGTAATATGTCTAATAAACAAATAGAAAAAAAATATTTTTTTAAAAAACCAATCTATAGTAAATACTATCCCAATGATATGTATATAAGTAATAAATTAGGAAATAAACACCAATATTTAAATAAACCAATTATTAGAGAAGAACTACCTTGTAAATGGAAATGTCAAATAAGTTGGTTTCAATGTCATTATTCTATAGATAAATAAATAATTTATTATTTTATAATAATTTTTAAAATTT
>CESM01054288.1_pt1 | contig 16605 bp, 14 predicted proteins | sample 361421 | NCBI WGS metagenome assembly CESM01 (sample SAMEA2622219, study PRJEB7988) | marine metagenome | isolation source: saline water (ENVO:00002010), including | reverse complement strand
TATTATCTATTATCTTATAATGATTCTTAATATCTTTCTTATAACCTTTATATTACTAATCATAATCATCTATTCATACAATAAAGAAAGTTTTCAGAATAATGAAACGAATGGCACATTAGAGTGGGATCTCATTTATCAACATAAAAGTAAATGGCAAGATATTGAATTCCTTAAGCGTGATGAAGATAACACTTGGGCACTTTATTTAAATAATGAAATACAAGTGTATAGTGAAGAATATGAACTCTCTCATTATCTACAATGTTCATTACCAATTGAGAAATATAAACCCAAAAATATACTTATATTAGGCGGCGGTGATCTAATTGCTGCAGCCTTCTGTCTAAAGTATAATTTTGTAGAAAGTGTTACACTCGTTGAGATTGATTCAGAAGTTGTTAAATTCGCTAAAGAAAATGAGACTTTTCGACAAATTACAAATGACGTTAGTAAAGATAAACGTCTTTCAATTATTATAGGAGACGCAATCCAATATATACAACAAACACCTAATAAATACGATTTTATCATAGAAGATGTCGAAATCGATTTCACAAATCAAAAATCAGATATAAGTGTTGGCTCTTTTCTTAAAAATTGCTTAGAAAAAACCCCAATATATTGCGGTAGTTTCCCATCCCATCGTATAAAAGATAATTCAGATATTATCAACATCTCTAAACAGAAAAAACCATCATATATAACTATACCTAATACAAATACCGCCAATATTCTAACACAATTACACTTTTCTAAAAAAGATTTGAGTATTATTACCCCCTTTATTCCAAATTATACTATTCATATATGTTCATATTATCATGGAAAGTTATATGGAACAGAAGCTTATCTCTTAATTACGATGAATTAACTTTATATCAATACTTTTTGGATTGTACTTTTTTATAAATTCTATATTCTTTCCCTTATCTAAATCTCTACATGAAAAAATATCCGCATAAATCGTCTGTGTTTCTGGATAAGTATGGATACTTACATGAGACTCACAAAGTAATGCTATACCTGAAATTCCACCCGGCTTATTTAAACACATCTTCTCTGTTTCAAATTTATGCATTACAGGCTGATTTATAATTTTCATACTATTTATACGGATCCACTCAATTAAAAAAGAACCACCGTATACTATATTTGTTAACAGTGGATTTGATATATCCAATGTAGCTTTTAATAGTATGTGTGAATGCATTAAAATAATAATATTTAAGAATCACTTATTTTTATATAGTTGAACTTTAAGAATTTATACCAATCTTATCCTTTATTCCCGTAACGGTCTGATCAACATACGGTCCCGCCTTATGTTGAATTCTCCTCTTTATACCATTTATTAAAGCAGTTGATAACAATAGAAATATCGAACATGTAAACACTATTCTTCTATCAAATTCCCTAAATGTCCGATCTTTATATGTAACCGGATTGTATCGTACAAATAACAAGCTTCCAATATATAATTTTAAGAATGTTTGTACCGGCTCTAAATACTGTGGCGCAAACTTACCAATTCCCAATATTCCAAGCCATATTAACACAAACATCGAATATAATGTAGTCAAAAATACATAGTCAAATACATTTCCCTCTACCATTATATATTACCCTTTTTTTCTTTCATAATAATAATGGATTCTAAAAGCAGTTTTTCAGATCTTGGACAAGAATTTAAAGATGATATGAATATAGATCCAGAAGTAGCCTCTATCAATTCTCCAATTTATACACCTTCTCACTATCATAGTCCAACGTATACTACACGTGTTTTATTAGAAACACCTCCTCCCCCCACTGTTTCTCGTCCACCACTCGATCGTTTCGCCACTACACGAAAAAGTCCGACATATCTTCCAACTCAAGAACGTCCACCACTCGATCGTTTCGCCACTAAACGAAAAAGTCCGACATATCTTCCACCTCCACCACCAGAACCGGACCGTTTCGCCACTACAAGTCCAAGTAGTTTATCATCACTACCTCTACTTCCACCGCCGATGGATCACCTCACAGTTACAAGTCCCTCCGAAAATACTACAAAACAAAATACTAAGAAAACAGGAGGACGTACAAAAACATTACCTTTAACACAATACGGTGGTTCTCCACAAAATGAGTTTTATAATGCTGTACGCAGGGCTGCGTATGACGAAGGAGTAGGCGATATGTCTTCTATTGACTTGCTCAGAGTATTCTTATCACGACCAGACATTAATGCTCGATATCTGGTAGATTCTGATACAAGTGATGACGATTCTGATACAAGTGATAACTATCCAAATGATGAACATTTCACAGCTCTTTTTGTTTGCTGTTTGATAAAAAATCCCGAAGTAGTTAGATTTTTATTAGAAAACGGCGCAAAACTTATGGGTCAGGAGCTTTTGGCATTGATAATGCATAATCATTTTCCAAATCCAATACAGGAAGAAAACATAAACCTTGAAATCGCAACTATGTTACTTGACCATGAACATACTTATGATGTTCATAACGATAATTACGAAGTCTATCGCCTCGACTCCGTCTTGCTCGACGACGACGAGTTACCGGTAGCATTGAGAGCCCGCGAGCGGGCTCTGCCGCGCGAATTTGATGGCACTCGTCTAGCTTACGTCAACTCGATTTATTCCATGAACTCGGCGACGGCGCTACATTACGCTGCGGCTAAATCTCAACCTAGTTTAGTTAGACTTTTACTTGAAAGAGGAGCAAACATAGATGCAGTGATGATGAGAGACGGCTTCATGGGTATAACTCCAATAATGCTCGCAAAAGACATATTGGAATTTGAGCGAATGAGCCTCGAGGAGCTTGGCGACGGCTACTTGACGCAGGAGACTGAAATAAAGATTTCTAAATTAGAAGAAACAATATCAATACTAAACAAGCACTATGCTAAAAGAAATGCAAAACAACATCTTGTAGACCAAATGGGTCCTCCTAATATGAAAGATCTTCAAACAACTGCAGAACTTCCGCGTGGTAGACGGGTTACAGCAAACACTGACGATTACTCCATTCAAGATGGAGATGGTGTAATAAGAAAGAAAATTAAATCCTATTTAGGTGGTAAAAAAACAAGACGTTTGAGAAGATACAACAAACGTACATTAACTAAAGATAAACAAGATGAGGAAGAATTAGACGAAATGGAATGTATTGCAAGATATCCTTATAATGATGAAAGTGCTGAAAGAATGAAAGATTGTTTAAAAAATTAAGAGGTGAACTTGATTCATTAGAAAGTCAATTCATTAAATTTTGATCTTGTTGTTTCAAGTATCATCCTAAAATCAATAAGACTTCTATTAAATAGAAACTTTTGATAAGACTCTTCGTCTTCAAACATTTCACTACTTACCAAATCTAAATTGTTAAGTCTATAGAGACTTTCTAACAACTGTTGTTTTCTTTTTGTACAATTTTTTCCCTTATATATTGGCATAATATTATCAGATGTATCACCGTTTACAAGTTTATATTTGAGATAAGAAAATCCAACTAATTCTTCCTCACATTTCTTATTCAATTTATAATTAGCATCATATATACGAACTTTATTGTCTTTCTCAACTAATTGTAGAAAATCCATATCCTTGCTTATTATACTTATTTCAGACACTTGCTCTAACTGTAATAATTCTATAGCCTTTAACGCAATAATATCATCCGCCTCTGTTCCGGCAAGTCTACAATACGTAATATTTCCGATATTCTCACAAATTTGAGGCAGAAACTCATGTGTAATGTATTTCAAATAAGTAAAGATGTCATTATTCTTTGGGCGTGTTCCCTTATAGTTAGGATGTATGCTCTTTCTCCAATTTTGTCCATCAAGAGATTCCATCGCAAATATCGCCTTTTTACCCTTTGATAGTTTCTTCAAAACCTTTTCATAATTACGAAGCAATACTGCGCGGAATTCTTCTTCATTTACCCATGGGTTTTCTTGATCTGCTTCTTGCCTATAACTCCAATATTTTTTAGTCGCATGATATCGAAGAAAGGACAAATATCCCCCGTCGATTAAGACCCACTTTGAATCATCCATAATCCTTCTTTCCTTTTAAATATTGATAAAAGCTTTAATCATTTTTAATTAAAGGTGTGACAGATAAATTAATTATAAGGTAATGAGGAAAATTCTATTTTTCTTATTTTTTAAGCATATTTATTGCTTACAACCTATGAAATTAACTTCATCTCCAACAGAAAATTCTATTCCTCCAAAAAAATTAAAAAACCAATATACCCCCCATGTTCCTCTCATTTCACCAATGATTATTAATAATGTCCCTTCTCTTAAAAATATAAGCAAAAAAGTGGATATATATGATGTATGTACAATTGAATCATTGTATAGAAGTTTTATTAAACCATTAAAATACTTATCGGTTACTGAATTAGAAACTGTTCGTACAGCAATAACCATCGCATATTTAGCACATTTCGATCAGAAAAGACCTTATGATGAAATGTTTATAATGCATCCAATATCTGTAACAACCATCTTAGCAGATTTAAAAGTCGATTCAGTTACTATAATCGCATCCTTATTACATGATACACTTCATAAATCTCCATTAACTTCTGATGAAATTGAAAAAGTATTCGGACTATCTGTTCTAAAAGTAATAGAAGGTGTCACTACTGCCTCAGTAATTTCTAAATCAAATATAGAACAATTTCCCTTACAAGAAGAATTTATCAATAAAATGACTATGCGTAATGAAAATTTAAGAAACTTATTATTATCTGTTACAAAAGATTGGAGAATTTTGTTTATCAAGTTAACAGAAAGATTACATAATATGCGAACACTTGAACACCTACCTTATGATAAACAGCTTAAAATCTCTACGGAAACCTTATATATTTATGTTCCATTGGCTAAAAGAGTTGGTTTTTGGAAATATAGCTCAGAACTCGAAGATCTAACATTTAAGTATATTTACCCCAAAGAATACAACGAAACATTTCATGCTATACACAAAAGAAAAGTGTTTTATAAGAAATATATTGAAGATACTAAAAAAAGGTTAAATTTAGAATTAAATGATATCGATCATAGTATTCAAGGACGTACGAAATCAGTTTTCTCATCATGGAAAAAAGCACAAAAACACAACTGTAATATAGAAGATCTTCTTGATATAATTGCTATACGTATTATTGTTAATACGGATAAAGATGGAGATGAAGTATCAAATATATGCTATTCTATACTAGGTAAAATTCATCAAATATGGAAACCTATACCTAAAACATTCAAAGATTACATTAATTCACCAAAAGATAACGGATATCAGTCCCTTCATACAACTGTTTTTTTTGATGACGATTTTCCAGTTGAAATACAAATTAAATCCAGACAAATGCATAGAGTTGCTACATTTGGTACTGCTTCACATTGGTCATATAAGTCTGACAGAAAATCAGAATCATGGATAAAATTTATCAAAGACTTAGATTCAGAAATATACTCTACTAATGAATTTGCACAAATCGTACGTGAAAAATTATTAGACTCAAGAGTATTTGTATTCGCACCAAATGGCAATATCCTTAATATTAAAAAAGGTTATACAATACGCGATATATCTGATTCATTGCCATTTCGTATTAAAGAAGGCAGAAATATCTTAATTAATCTCGAAAAAAAACCAGATACATATCAATTAAATAACGGGGATATTATAGACTTTGAAGATACCCCCTCATAATTTATTATAAGATGTATATACCTCAAATACCGGTATCTGCTAAAGTAGGGAACAAAACCGCCTTACCATATTTGTCTTCTTCAAGACTTTTCGGTGTATAAGGCGTTTTTTGTTTCTTCTTAGTATTTCTTACTTTTCTTTTTGACTTATTCTTTTTTGACTTAGTCTTTTTTGACTTAGTCTTTTTTGATCTTAATTTCTTTAATTTTTTAAGTAAGTAACCAGTTGTATTACTTCCTCCTCTTTCTATACCATCATCCGCCGCATTCGAGTCCGTGTCATCCCATTCTCCGATATTTTCGTCTTCATCCGAAATCACCCCATCCATCTCCACTTGCGATAAAGGAATGAAGGCATCTCTTGGAATATTTATGCCAACATCTTCTAAGGCTCTTTCCCATTTATTTGGTATTAGCCCTATTATTCTTTCTATTATCACAAATTTTGTTTCAAAGTCTAATCCATTATACCACTCTCTCCCACTAACGCTTAATCTACTCCAAAATATTTTTTTATTATTTCTTAAAACTTTACGCGTTGCTTTCAAACCAACGCGATGTATTTCCTCAAATTTACCTATATATTTTATAGCCTCTTTTGCGACTAAATCATCGATTGTTTCTGGTTTTTTAACAAAATCCAAAATTTGTTCTTTTATTTCAGGGAGTAATATCGGTTCTTTTGTAATTTTTGACCATTCCTTATGTTTTTTGTTCACAAAAGATATTAGTTTTCTTACAACTTTGAATTCTGCTTCAGTGTTAGATAACTCGTATGTTATCGTATTATACTCACGACTAAGCTCATATTTCTTCAGAAGATTATAGTTGTTATTTGTTATATTATCACTTAACTTCAAAATGTTATGAAAGACATTAATCGTATGAGGGTGACCGGGCATCTCAAAGCCAGTTGGAAACATTAATAACCACATTGTTGGTAATGTTAACATACAAAACATTAACACAACTCTTGCTTTGACCGCACTTTTCTTAATAGATACTGCATTATTTAGAAAATCACTCTTAATAAATTTATCCCAATCCAATATTTCCTCCTCTAATATACCACTATGTATACCATCACTATATGCTTTTATCAGTTGTGAACGACTTTTATAACCGTCTTTATTCAAAAAATATGGATCGCCACTACCGTTATTTAACTGTAAAAAAAATTCGAAACACCAAGTTGTAACTTCTGGCTCTTCCCAAATTATCTCTTGACTTACAACAAAATTCCAGTTCATGAATAGCAAAATCGCTATAATTATCATATTATGTAGATTTGCACCCTCCAAAAATGCAAATAACCAGGATTTATACCAACTTCTTGATTCTTTTGTTGTTAAATGAACCTCTATCTCCTTTAATTTTTTTATACATCTCGTATATTTTGAATAAATTGCATCTCTTACGTCTCTTGTTAATGTCTCTCTTTCACGAGATATATCTTGCCATGTTTCATCGTGGAAAAAAGCACCACCAACTTTTGACATACTCGAATTATAAATTGTCTCTTTATCCAATAGAGTCTTCCCTTCTTTATAAGGTGTTCTGATTTTTGTAGTTATAGATATATCATTGCTTATCTTCTTAGATACTTCTTTTATAGATCTAATATTTGTATTGTCTAATATATACTCCATTTGGTGAAAACTAATCAGAATATCTTTTAATATACCCAAGTCAAAGTCCATTATTATATATTATATATTCAATTACACAATTATAAGAAGTATTGTTGCGGTTAGTTGTATTATTGTAATCGTTTTACATATGGTTGATGATGGAAAAATATCACCATAACCTAATGTTGTTCCTGTTACAAAGGAGAAATAAAGTCTTTTAAAAAATCTATCAAAGAAACTTGGTTTTGCTAGATTTACAATCACCTTTTCCTTCTCTAAGTCTGTTTTTATCTCTTCTGTCTTCTTTTGAATCTCTTTTATCTCCTTCTTCTTTTCTGATAATTTAAAAGTCTCCAGAATCTCTTTTTCTACTATAGGATCTATTTTCCTCTGTAATACTTCAGTTCTTATCATCTCTTCAAGTCTATTAATACCCGAAAAGTGAGAATCGTTTAGAAACATATAAATTATAGCAAAAAACAGTATTTGTAACAACAGACACATAAATTTCTCTTTTGCAATCATTATAATTTATAATAATTTTTTTTCAACCAACTCTTCCAAATCATAATAATTCATTAAGTCATTTGTAGTTAATTTCGAAGAATCTATGCTTTTATATATATTCATTGGTACTAATTTCGGTTCCTTATTAAGTATTGTTATCAGTAAATTTACTAATAATCCTGTACGATTTTTTAACTCTTTTTTACAATATTCTTCTATTTTTTCTTTAGACATATTCAAACTAATCAGCCATTTCCCCAAAAAAATACCCACTGTTTTTGTCTCATTTGTTCTTAGATCTTCTGATAATATTTTTTTTATAACAATGTCTCTATCTGATTTATTCAATTTACTTAGCATCTCTATATAGATATCTGTATACAAGTTCTGTTTCATAATTATAGACGCTAACATAAAATTATTCTCTTTCTTCCACTTATTTTTCACGATTTTATTAAATTCGGTTACCCAATATTTTCTGTTTTTTGTTGATATTACATTCAATAAGTGTAATAATTCCCGTTTTTCTAATACTTCTTTTGGGAAAGATTCTATCAAATTTTCTATTTGAAGTATAATGTCTTTTGGAGGATTTATAGAATTATTATAACTTATTCTTACTTCCTCAAACGACATATACTAATATATCAAAATTTCATTTATGTTAGTTACTTGTTTCAATAAATTTTGTTTGCTGATATTCTGGATGAATCCATGCACTTCCACAATCTTCTTTACAACATAGATAAATATATTTCATCTTATCTTCATTATATCTCATGTAAATTATATCAGATTCTTCACCCTTCTTTTTCGTACGTTCGGCACATTCCGGATTTTGACAGGGCATTGTATGTACATGTGGTAACGTTGGATCGTATTTTGTATATTTGTTAATAAACATCTCATAAAATACCTTCTCACTACCACCATAATTCTTTTTATATACACATGGATCAAAATCAACAGGACATTCTTCAGATGTTTTACATGATTTACAGTAATTATATAGGTTTCCACTCTCTTTTGACATACCAAGTGTTAGAAGATTATCGCATAATTCACAAAATTTCAACATTACTTCTGTACTAATACTATTATTTCAGATATTTTTAAGTCATTTTTTTAATAGTCGTTTAGAACAAACAAATCTCTGATTTGCTAATGTGTCTATAAAAATGATCTACCCTAACTCATTTGACAATAAATAATGTAAATTAAGAATAATAAACTATGTCTTCCCAACTTGTTTGGAATCCCATATCTTCTCTTAATTTTTCTAAGAATACTGAAAACAATTTAGAACAATCACGTAAAATTGAAGATATTAACGATTGTATTACTCTTTTAGACCACCAAAAGATTGTTAAAACATATATCAATCCTAAAACACCATACCGCGGATTATTACTCTATCATGGACTTGGTAGTGGTAAAACCTTATCTGCTATTGCTGTTTCAGAAACTTTTAAAACTCAAAGGAAAACAGTCGTATTCTTACCCGGACAATCACTTGAAGATAACTTCATTCATGAACTTGAAAAATGCGGTAATAAACATTATATTCCTCAAAGAAAACATTGGATATTTAAACAATCCTCTGATATGGATGATTCAGAAATAAGCAATATACCACAAAAAACACTTGACTTACTTGATGGTGGGTGGATTGTTATTCCAAATCAAAACAGTAATTTCTCTAAACTTAAAAGAACTGAACAAAAACAAGTTAAAGAACAAATACGACACGCCATTGACGAACAATATACCATCATTCGCTATAATGGAGTTTCAAAAGAACGTCTTGAAAATTTTAAAAAAGAACGTTTACTTGATAACAAACTCGTTATAATTGATGAGGCTCATAATGTTGTTAGTATGATTACTAATCATATTAACGAACCCACAAACACTAAACAACATATTCGAGGACGCCTATTATATGACCTATTTATGACTTGTAAAAATACAAGGTTTATATTCCTTTCTGGTACACCAATTATCAATTATCCTAAGGAATTATCCATCATTTTCAATATACTTAAAGGACCTACAACTATGTTTAAATATCAAATTAGTTATCCTAAAAAACAATCCGAAGAATTTAAGGAATATCTACGCAAATTCCCCTATATAGACTACATGAAACTATTAGATAATACCGTAGAAGTTACCCAAACTACTTTCGGCTTCGCTATTAAAAACGATCAAATATTTCCTGATGAAAATGCCCCAATGACACACGTTGAATGGATTAAAAGATTCAAATCATATGTATCAAATGGAAAAGGAAGTATTAACCTGAATAGTGCTCAAACATACGACTTATTTTGTCTACCATCAGATAAATTTGATGAAGCATTTATTGAAGGAAATACACTCAAAAATATTGAAGTATTTAGTAGAAGAATTGTTGGATTAGTATCATATCATGGTGATATGCACAAATATGAAATCAATCCTGAAAAAATTAATGAGAAAATCGTTTTCAATAAAAAAGGCTTCCCTACAATGACAATTCATCCTATTGAAAAATTACAAATGACTAATACCCAATATGTTCGGTATCAAAAAGAACGCCTTAAGGAAATACGAAATGATTTACAAAAGGCTGCCAGAAAAATGTCAAGAGTATTTGAAGATGAAGGTAAAGACTTAACTACATATAGAGCCAGATCACTCGCCATTTGTAATTTCGCATACCCTTTAACTATTGAACCAGATGAAAAAATTCATTCCAAAAATAGAGATAGAATGCTCTCTCAATTACAATACAAATTCGATACTTATGTTAGTTCGCTAAAACATGAAGATCTCAAATCTTCATTACAAGAACTTTCACCCAAATATTGGAAAATTCAAGAAAAAATACTCTACTCAAATAGTACTGCCGTTGTATATTCACATCTTAAAAACAGAGAAGGATTAGTATCAATGTTTACAATCATGAAACGACTCGGTTGGAAACCTTTACAAATCTCATTTGATAAAAAAAATAATAAATGGAATATTTCACATGGGGGTAATAAGACATACGTTCTATATGGCGATAAGTCAGATGACAATCGCGAATATTTACGAAAAATATTTAACAGCGAATTCGATGCATTACCCACAGGATTAAGCGATATACTACCATTCAAATCCAATTTAAAAGGTGAAGTTGTTAAAGCATTCTTTATTACTGCTTCTGGTTCTGAAGGTATTACATTGAAGAATGTAAGACAACTACATATAGTAGAACATCATTGGTCCGAAATTAGGGTTGATCAAGTTATTGGAAGAGTTTGTAGACTTCATTCCCATTCCGCTTTACCTACCCATCAGCAAACCGTTGACGTATATAAATATGCAACAGTATTTGGAGATATTGAAGTGTCTGAAACACTCTTAGGTGATAATGGAAAAACTTCCGATGAAGCTGTTATTGCTACCGCTCAAAGAAAAAAAGTTATTAGTGACCATTTACTCAAATGTATCAGAGTAGCTTCCATCGATTGTGTATATAACAAAGTCCCTGGTTGTTATCAAATTGATAACAATTCCTACCATCCAAATTTTGAAACACACCTACGAGATTCTCAAATCAATATTGCTCCTCAAATTAAACTCGTATCCGTTAAATTACCATCAAAATCATGGATCCCAAAGAGATTTCATAATATGGAAGTACTATATGATCAAAATACTTTTACAGTATATGATAAAGAGTCTGTAAAAATAGGAAGACCAAAAGAAATCGCTATGATGATTAAAAAGGAAAAGGCTTTTATGGTTGTGTAACTATTATACTATGATCCATTTATCACAATAAATTGAACTCCAACTTTTTGGACCATTTGAACCAAACCATTTTTTTGGAGATACCACTACCTTGTCTTCCGATTCATTTAAATAAGCTCCCCACCAACTAAACGAACTATTCGCCATTATATTGTGTTTACATTCAGACATCAAAAACATATCAATATAGTCTTCATTTCCCTCTATAAAATTACAATTGAAATTATCAAACATTCCAGAACTCTTACACCATCCTATATCATCCGAGAAAATTATCAATTTATACTTCTTTTTCAATATTTCAAACTCTATATTTAACTTATTAGAAATAGCTAATAAACCCCTCCTATAATAACTCTCATCTTGAACCGGATGAATCTTACTTAATTTTACATAATCACCCCTCCTTACATGTATTGATATAGTTATATCCATCTCACACCCTATATCTCTAATATTTCTATCTATCTTCAACCTTATATCCGGCTCCAATGATATATTCTTAAACGTTTTTAGAATCACATCTTTATTACTTTTGAAATAATCCTCTGATTGAAAATAACCCAATAATAGCGTCTCACCATTATATGGTACTTTCTTATACTCGAGACCCTTATATTCATATACTGGAAGACTATTAGGCTTTTTCATCCGAGGTAATTTATTAAATATTAAATGCCGTTTCTTTCTATCTTCTGGTAAATAAGCTTTACAATTATTCTCAATACCATATGATAGCCCATTCGCTATCTGAAACATCTGATTCCCAAGTCTGCCCATCAGATCTATATATACTATCGATCCAGTCTCTTCCTGCATTATTAGTCATATAAAATTAACTATTTCAATGCAGCGTATCATTTCCATCCGGATTCCGTATTGCTTTTAAAGACACTTATATACAAAACCCGTTATCATTAACGTAAAAAACATTTGTAGTACTGTTGCTACACATAATAACCAAAAATCAATTGATGGCGCTTCTAATATATTCTTTTCAGGATATCCCCTCTCTATAAACGCCAATTTCATTAAATCCCGTGATATTGCCTTTATAAATGACGGGTCACCTATAAATTCTACTATTAAATTATCGATATTAATTAAAAATTCTCCCGTTAAACAATTCAAAATTAAATCTGTTATTGAGCTTAATTCTATAAATAAAGTATAAGTAAACACGGGTATGATGTATAGACATAACGCATTTATTGCTATTGCTGCCCTTATATAATTAGGACTTGATAATATTGTTGTATTACCATATTGCCATGCTGTATTACTTAATGAACTCCAAAATGAATTCATCCTTGCATATAATACTAAATAATATGCTAATGCAAACAGTTTCGTTATTTTATCTGATACATTAGGGCAATATTCATTGTTATCTATCAAATAATAATTATAAACATAATATGATGGACCTACTATTTGTGCAAAGAAACAACATAATCCATAAATATAATACCAACTATTACACTCTAAAAAATCAAACGCTACTAATATAAATTTATAATACTTGTCATCATTCGCATCCCAATCATCCTTCCCTTTCCATAATTCTCGCTTAAATTTTGTCGGAAATATATGAAATCCTAATAAGGTATAAATATCTGGCATTTCTAATTCAAAATCATCATTATTTACTATATCTTTACTATAATTTTCTAAACCGTCTTCTAATAATTTAAATATTGAGTCATTATTCAATTCTTGATATAATGTCTCCTCCTCATAAGCTCTATTAAAAAAATCATTTTCATCCAAATATTTCCTTAATTTTGAATCATTGCCCGTTTTTAAATAATTCTGTACAATTAATACATATTTCTCTAATATTAGTGTTATTTTTGACTCCCCACCCCATTTACCTGTATTTTTTATATTTCGTGTTGATAATATATTATCTGGAAGCTTATGGCGCTGATTGTCCCTACTCATATATTTAAACATATCCTCCAACCGCGGGATACTCATGCTTCTTCCCAGATTACTATTGTCAATTATTTCTCTACCCCTGTTTCCTGTGGTGCCATCATATATAAATTCATTATTATCATTACATAGTGATGTCGCTGATAATATTGTTAATCTATCCAATAAACTGTTTTTATAATTCTCAAAACCTATCTCTTCTTTCCTTAACCTCGCAGCCTCCTCATTATTTCTCGCAGCATTAAAATCTACATATTTATAATCTATTAATAGTTCATAATTCTTCTTTTTATTAACAAACCATTCCATCTCTTCTGCTAGCAATTCTGGCATTAATCGTGTTTTCGGTATATTTGGCAACCAGCGTGGGAATGTACGCAAAATGCTTCGCAGCTCCTTAAGGCGTCGTTTTCGGTTCCCCTCTTGCTCAGGTTCGCTATTTTCAATGACATCAAGTTGCTCCCATTGAAACTCGGGCGCGCTGCGATACGCATCAAGTTGCTCCGACACTTTTTTGAGGATGATTGCAATGTTTCCTGACGATACGTCAACACCGAAGGTTTCCAACTCATCGAAGACGCTCCCCAAATCTTCGTTCCCACTTGTCAGTGCCGCCATTCTTTCTATATTCGCCAATATAGAAAGTTCGAGCAGTCGCTTCGATGTGTCGCGCCGGATGGCTCTCTTCTCGGTCGACTCCCAAGACCCTCTCGTATACCAAGGCAAAAAAAATTCACTTATTTTCTCAATAACTTTCATTTTATACTTGTTTTTTTTGATTTTAGTTATTTTCCTATCTCTCCATGTATTTAAATAGGCTTTATTCTTTGGTAATTGCCTCCATGATACTTCCCTCAAATTTTTTATCCAAGCTTCTTTATCTTTACACTCTTCTACTTGCCCCTCCTCTTCTTTTCCATAAGTTTGAGAATTTCTTACCAAAAAACGAGCGATATGAGCGGAACTACGTTCACAGATCGGGATCGCGTGCTCCTTCCAGTCCCGTCTCACAGAAAAGTCTATTTTTCCCTGATGAGTCACATAAGTTTTAAGTTCATCTACATTTATTGTATATTTTCCTACTGCGATTGTATCAACTACCTTCTTCTCATCTATATCATATGGTTTTAATACCATTATAGGACTTTTTAAATCAGACTGGTTTATTTCTGAAATATAGTAATTATCAAATTCTAAATACGGATTTAACCCCAAATTTAAATATAAACCTACCTTCGTTTCTATTTCTTCCTCATCAGTTGTTAATATTTCTAATAATTTTATTCGATTCAAAGTTATATCTCTAAATGATAAATGTTTCCCTCTTAATAAATCGTTGTTTTCTTTAAACCATGATAAATAATCATTATCATCTATTATTTTGCTGTTATTTCTAAATTTTTTTGGTATAAATATTTTTATTATATCATCTTCTTTGTTAAACATGCTTTCATTACTTCCATAAGGCATAGAGGACGCCAAAGCAGCGCGCGTGCCAACATTCTGAAGCCCAATCTTCCTTTCGTGGAATGGGTGTAATCTCTTTTCTATTATTTCCTGCATGTCTTCCGAGCATTTGTCTGTCTCCAAGGACTCATATTCATCCTCGTCGTATCCATCGCTGGATGATTTCTCGCGTTCCCCCCTGTAGGGGTCCCACATATCTTTCATTATATTTTATATTCAATCAATCAGTGTTTGAATGTGGCGTATCATCTTCAACCGGAATAGGGATTGGTATCGGGATTGGTTTTGGACCTAATATGCGATCTACAGCTCTACCTATATCATCCAGAAGTTCCCCCAAACTATCTGCAAAGTCTTCTAATGGGTCTGGTTCTCCTATATAAATCTTACCTGTTAAAGGGTCTTTCCGTATTGATTGTATCGATGTTGATACTCTTTTTGGTTTTTGTACAAATCCCATACATATTCCATGAGCAATTATATAATATCTCAGAATTCTCATATTGAATACAACATAATTATAATCCTAATTTTTTAAAATCTCTCAATTTGGTAAAAAAGGGGGAGATTGTTTTCAAGAGTAGTCGTTTTTACTCGTTTTAGTCGTTTTTACTCGTTTTTTTTTTGAAATTCTCTGGTATAATTACTCTCTTTACTCTATTTCTTTTTTTTTTAATTGATTAAAAGAAGAAGAGAAGAGAGAGAAAGAAATAAAAAATAAATAAAGTTGGAAAAATAAAAGTGAAAAATAGTGATATCAAAATATCCTCTAAAAATATGAAACTACCAGGACACTAAAACTAACATGCTAATATAGAAATGTTAATTGAAAATATGATTATCATAATTTACTGGAAAAACATAATATCTACTGTAACAACCAAATATTGTAATCAGTATAATTAAAAAAAAATTTTTTAATTTATTTTTTTTTTCTTCTTCATCTAAATCGTTTTTTGTAGTCGTTTTTGTAGTCGTTTTTATACTCGTTTTGAGCAAGTTATGTTGTAAATTATCACTAAAAACTCTCGATATATCAGAAAAAATAGCGAATTTAAAGGAGTTAAAAACGAGTTTAAAATGAAAAAAAAGGAGTAAAAACGAGTAAAAAACGAGTAAAAACGAGTTAAAAAAGGAGTAATAATAAGCTTGTTTACTATCAATACTTATATTACATAACCAAGCCCAAAGACAAAACTACCAGACGTTGGGGTAGTGTTCGGGGTTCAGTCCCTTAGCAATGAGTAGCCGCCTAAGGTCATAAGGTACCCATTGACCGTTTGGTAATTGCATCTCACCTGTGTCTTCGTCAACTCGAAACGATGGGATGCCATCCATAGGAGCGCCCGCAGGATAAGTGTTTCTGTGACGAGGCTGAATAGGCTGAATAGGCGGTTGCGGAACGAAAGATTCTGGGAGAGCTGCGCCCAATCTAGGGTCGGGTTCATAGTCCTCAGTTTCAAGAAATCTTGCTCTTGAAAGAAGCCTCATATTTTGCCTACATCTACATTTGCATCTATACGTGTCCTGATTGTC
>CESM01161608.1_pt1 | contig 16631 bp, 26 predicted proteins | sample 361421 | NCBI WGS metagenome assembly CESM01 (sample SAMEA2622219, study PRJEB7988) | marine metagenome | isolation source: saline water (ENVO:00002010), including | reverse complement strand
TTGTGTAAGACTACTATGAGCTCTTACACCTCTATTCTCTACGCAACCGTGTGTGGCTTGTATATACACGCCTAAGTCCTTTGTACCAGTTGCTTTCATAATCTCTCTTGCAATATCATTAGCAAGTTCTTCTTGCAATGTACCACGTTCCGCACACCATTGTGCGATTCTTGTGTATTTACTCAAACCAATTAGTTTGTCTGCGGCTAAGATACCAATGTATGCTACACCTCTAACTATCTGGTGATGATGTGAACACATACTTGTAAGTTCACTTCTTACTACAAGCATACCATCATATCTATCTTCGCCATCATTAGGAAAAGCAGTTGCATTAGGCACAGGCTCATACCTACCAGCCATTAGTTCGTTGATATACATCTTAGCAAGACGTCTACCTGTATCGTTACTGTTAGGATCATTCTCAGTATCAATTACTAAGCCTTGTAATACATCTTCAAACTTAACTGCAAGTTCATCAATAAGATGTTGTTTCTCTCCTTCTTCTATAAAGTCAGAGATATTATCTCCTGCCCAAAATCTTTTGCCTGCTTCTTGCAGTCTTGCTTTAATCTTCTTGCTAGTGTCCATGTTGCTCCTGTTCCTCTTTTAGTTTGATAATATGTTTTAGTGCTTCAATCTCTTCTTTTAAGTGCAACTTATCCTTCTTTTCTTTGTTGTACTCATCACTATTTAGGCGATGCTCGTAATCGTCAGAGACTTTTTTGTCCAACTCTCTATGTCTTTCTTCTAAGACTTTAAGATGATTGGTTAAACTTTTTAATGTGCTCATTGTCTTCCCTTAAAATACCGTTTTCCCAATTCTCAACAACATCATTTGCATAGTGTATGCTTTTATCCTTGATGTCTATTGTTCCGAATAGTTGGTCATTCTTAAAGAGATGAGCTACATAACCATCTTCATTACTAAGTTTTGCACTACGTTCTTTTATCATTTCCACCACTCCTCGTATGGGAATACAATCCATTGTTCATCTTCTGGTGCAACTTCTTTTGCAGTATAGTCGACTTTCTTACCAAAATTACTGGACAACTTATCATATATTGTACAGTATCTAGGTTGTGTTGTCAACAGTTTTTCGCATTTTTCATCAATTATTGTGAGTGTTGCTCCACTGTCATTAATATCATCACATATTAATATGTTCTTACCATTGTATTTAGACAAAATGTGTTCTAAGCCGACATATTCTTCGATAATATGGTCTCTTAGACTCAATTGGAAGCCTTCAAATGGTACATTAAAGTAATGACTTAACATTACTCCCATAGGGTATGCACCTCTGCCTGGCCCAATAACTACATCTGGTTTCCAATCGCTAACAGATATCTGTTGGCAAATGTCTGCCATGTTCTTGTTGAGTTCTTCCCAAGTGTGGTAGTATTTCATTACACGTTATGCTTACGTTTGATTTTAGGCTTTTGCCATGCTACTTCATCTCTAACAATATCAGCAATAGTATTAGTTGGTTCCCAACCTAGTACTGTTCTTGCCGCTGTTATGTCTGCATGAGTCTGTATCATGTCACCTTTTCTGCTTGGCACTATTTCATATTCAACTGGCTCGCCTAACTCTTTACCTACTACATCTATTAGTTCTAATACACTAACAGGATTGCTGTTACCTAAGTTAAATACCATACTCTCTCCTGTGTCAAACAGTTGATGCATTGCTACTAAAAATCCTCTAGCAATGTCATTAATGTGTGTATAGTCTCTTAGGCAAGTGCCATCTTCTGTAGGATAGTCATTGCCACAAACTTCAAACTTCTCACCAAGTAATGCTTTTTCTATAATGATAGGTAGAACATGTAGGTAAGGTTGTTTTTGATATCCATTCTTACCATCATTACTTCCTGCTACGTTAAACAATCTAAGTATGCTGTAGTTCATATCATATACTTCTGCATAGTCTTTAATTATTTTTTCGCATATCTGTTTACTTCTACCATATGGATTAACAGGTGAGGTTGGATCTGTTTCTTTAAACTCACCATCTTCATTAATACTTGTACCATATACACTACTGCTTGATGCAAACATAAAGTTCTTAACGCCTGCTTCTACACAAACATTTAACAAACTAATTGTTTGCTCTACATTATCGTGATATGTAGTCTTAGGATCAACTACACTATTGGGCACACTATTGTTTGCCGCAATGTGTATAACTGCTTCAGGCTGTATAAGTTCTATTACACCTTTAACTTGTTTTGTGTTAATCTCAAAAGGATATTGAGTTACGCCTGGTATCTCTCTTTTCCTTCTATCAATATTAATTACATTATAACCACTTGCAACTAACAGTTCACAGACATTACTGCCTATAAATCCGCTACCGCCTGTTACAACTATTGCTTTCTCATTATTAATTTCCATTTGTTTCTCCGATTACTTCATACAGTAGTCTACCACTGAAGAAGTTATCTTCAAGCCTTGATGCTAGTGCCTCTATTTGTTGTGCCATATCTACATTTGTGCCTAAAGTGTGTTTTATATGTGCTACGAGTTTGTCTTTGTTAGCCAAGTAACTGTCCCAATTCTCAGTCCATTCACTTGGATACTTAAACGCATCGTCATACATTTCTGTATAACTTAATCTATCCGGTACCATTGGTGTAGCACCCACCAACGCACCTTCGAAACAACTTATTCCTAATGTTTCCTGTGTGTTTGCACTAAACACTATTTTACTTCTACTAAGTGTAAGATGATACTCTTCTTTAGTCAAGTTTTTTTCTTGTGCAACAATAAATTCTACATCAGGAAAGGACTCTGCAAGGTCCTTAAATATTTCCACCTGTTTCTCAGGAGCAATCCTGTGTGGAAATAATACCATATCCATTTTGTTAGTAGGAAGATTGTACTCCCTTAATAACTCTTCCAAATATTCCATGGGCCAACCCACTCTGTGAATCTTACTTGTATCCACATCGGGGAAGGACTCCATGAATAAATCTATATGAAAGTCTGTAGCAAAAAAGTTATGGTCAAATACGTCAAACATACTCTTCTCAGCATTTCTTACCCAAGGTTTGTCTCCGATAAGTCTACCTAAAAAGTCTGCTGGATCGTAACTTCCGGCATGCCACATGCCACCAATTTTAATATCAACGCCTAATAGTTCTGACATATATTTTAGTTGAATTACAGTAGGATTCCATGCATCAGTATACAAGAAGTAGTCGCCGTCTTTAACTACGCCATCAGCAAACATTTTACTAATAGTTTTTAGTTGTTCGCTCTTCCAATAGTTAGTGCCACTAAAGTTTAAAAATGCACCCGGTGTTGTATCTGTGGGTGCATCTTCTGGACCTTGTATTACTGTTACATCTAAACCACGTGCCAGCATTTGCTTAGGAAGATGTTCCTTCCATTGAGCAGTATATCTAGTTTCTACTGGTTCTAATTCAACAATATATATCATAAATTATCCGTTGTTCTTTGCTTCTTGGATTTCTTTTCTTCTATCACCTGCAAGGTTTTTAATTTCCATTAAAGCCTTACGAGCTCTAGTACCTGCGGCTTTGTTGCCACCTTCGAACTTATCGTTCTCAGCAATGTATGTTTCAATTGCCGCTTTCATTTTAATATGAGCTTCCATAATTATTCTCCTATATGTTATGCTACTAATTCTGGAAAAGTTTCAGAGAACAGTTGTCCTCTTTTCTTATCCAGTCTATCAATGTAACCTTTAAAAAGGCTATCACCGTTGTTAAAGATGTCCATTGCACTCTTGTCTTTATATAAAAAGTCTTTGAGTTTGTGGACTTCTACATTATCGGATAACATTAATTTATCCTCAATCTTTTGTTTAATTGTGTCGTTATGAACTGAAGGATGATAATAATCTCTTAACGAAACTACACCGAACCAAGGTTGCGGTAGTCCTTCTGCTTTACACCATTCAACAAAATCGCCTGCATAATAAATTGTAAATGCAGATACAGTAAAGGATAAACTAATTTCAATGTTTTGTTCTTCACTGCTTAACTTTTGGAACTGTTTAATGTTTGAATATACTTCTTCCCAATTAGCAGGATATCTGTTGTATTCAAAACGTTTGCCTGTATCATCAATACTTAAAGTGATGTCTACATGCTCAAACTCTTTCCATAAGTTAGTAAATGTCTCATCTGGATATATTGTGCCATTGGTAACATAATGTATATGTGTATCTTTGGCTTGTCCAGACTCAACAAATAGTTTTAAGTATTCCTTATGTTCTTCAAAGTTCTTAAGGAATGGTTCGCCACCTACTATTTCTAGTAGTTTAGCATCTTTTGTATTCTCATACAAGTCTACAAATGTTTGTTCATTGCTTGACCAATTGAGTATAGCACCTTTACGTTCTTCTGCTACCCAAGTACTACTTGCCCATGGCCCACATATTCGACATGCTAGGTTGCATAGGTTATTAAAAGCAATACCAACAATACTATAACCATCTTTATCTAGTTCTAACGCATCAAGATATGCTTTGTTATTGTTGTAGTCTATTTGTCTTTTAGATTCTAAACCAGCATCTTCATCGTCCCAACATCTGGAACAACCGTCTGGTCTTTTGTTATCTAAGAATTGTTTTTGCAATCTTTTAACAAACTTACTGTTAGTATAATTTTCTATGCCATCACTAATATTAAATGCAGGCATACTTTGTAAGTCAAACTTACAGCAAGGTCTCAATGAGCCACGTTGATTTACATCTAATCCTGTAAATGCATTGTAGCAAAAATTGTCGCCTCGCTCTGTCATTAGTCTAATAAACCTTCCATTACATCAACTAGTTCTGGATCTGGTCCATCCAATGATGCAGGGTAATCCATTTCGCAACCGTTCTCATTATCTTCGGCTACACTAATCCTAATAAATCTACCAGGATACTTTGCTGTAATTGTTTCATGCAGTTCATCTGCAATCATCTCACAACTTTTATTGTTTAGTACAAGGACGTCATCTTGATTGTACAATCGTTGTAACCATCTCTTGAACTGAATAAATTCAATGTCTCTGTCATCATGGAATACTTCTATCCATACTTTAAAGTGAAAGATATGTCTGTGCTTGTATCCTAAGAAACTTACATCATCCCAATCACCTGTTGCAGTATCAGGATTAGTATCCGCTCCTGGATAAAAGTGTACGCCTTCTTGACTAAATGTTACCCAAATACTTCTCATGATCCAAATCCTAGTTGTCCCTTAATCCAATCATTAAGGTCTTGTTCTGTTTTAACTTCTACTTCCATTATGATGCCACCAAACTATCTAAATGTTCTAAGTCGTGTTCGCCATCGACTTCTACTTTATACTTGTCTGTGGATACTTTGTCTATTGTATAAGACATTTTGTATCCTTGTGATTCAAGTATATCTACTTTTTCAACAAACTCGTTTAATTGTGCTGTGGTTAATACTGCTACCATTACGCCTCCTTATTAGGATTCCAAAGTACTAAGTTCTTCTTCCTGAGTCTGTTAGTAACTAAGGTATACCTATTTTGTTCTTCTTGCCATTCCTTTAACCATTTATGTCCATCTCTTTCTGCATCGATAAAGATAGCATTAGTAAATGCTAATGGCAGTAATATTGCACAATGTATAACAATACTTGCTACAATATTATAGTTAAACCAACCCAAGTAACTTGCCGCTACCAGTCCAAAGAATACACTCCAGACAACAAACAATACTAACATAAAGTATGTTTGTAGACTAGGGTCGGGTATATATTTTAATGGATTATATCTCACATCCATCACTCTTCTCCAGCCTGCTACTGTAGACATTACAGTCCTTCTAAATAGGCTAGGTTTTTGTATACTTGGTTTAATCATATCATTCTCCGTTCTTTAATCTAACTACTATATATTCTTTAATTACATGCATACCATATGATGCCCATGTAACTACTAGTAAACTCCATATCAATATCTCTATGGCATCTACCATTTAACACCAACATTAAATCTTAGCACATTATTATCCACAGGATCTTCTGTGTAAGTATTACTAAGTCCTACTGTTAGGTTGTTGCCTAGTAAGTAACTTATGTCTGTTTCATTTCTTAAATAAGTTTCTGTACCAGACTCATATAATATTTTATTAGTAAATTGTATCTTCTCAGATAGTTTATACTTTACAGCAATGTTCTCTCTGAGTATTGCTTCGTCTACCATGTCATTGGTCATAAACGCAAGTGATGTTTCGCTAGTAATATGCCACCTATCATTCTCTAATAAGTTATATCCATACCCAGCACCTAATACTGTTCTATCACCTGATGACCTAAACGCATCTGAATCAAAACTAAATATACCAAACGCATAACTTTTATCGTTAAGGTCATAGTTATATTTGTTTACACTATTAAACTTGTCTATCTTTTTAACGTTGTTACTTTCTTTATAAACATAATCATAGGATGTTTTAAAGTTTCCTATGCTATAATCTAAACTTGCACTAAAGGTACTGTCTGTGCTATTAACAAACGTGCCACCAATCTTAGCACTATTGGAGGCTTCTACTTCTCGAGTAAAGAATATACCAAACAGTATTACTGCTAAGAAAATTAATGCTTTTGTAACTCTATTGCTCATCTTTATCCTTTATTGGATTATCGTAATAATCATGCGTACCAGCTCTGTACCTTGCTTTTCTTTCACTGACTAATACACTACTCATATAGGCAAAGTAACCTGCTCCAATAACAAGTACAATACCTAAGAAGAAGTTTACTACAGTCATTAACGCATCAATCATCTACGCCTCCTCCTATACTTTCGCTTAGGTGGCTCAGGCTCTTCTTCCTCTTCATCTTCATCGTCCCAGTCCTCAGCATTGAAGTCTTCTAACTTCTGTTTTACTAAGGTAACTAAGTCCAATAGTTCAGAGCCTATCTCTCTATCTTCATTAGTATCTAATTCAACTTCTATTTTAAATTTCATATAGATTCCATTACTAATTGTTTATTATATGCTATTTCCATACCATTGTCAACCATTTTTTCTGGTAAATGATGTATCTCCATCTGCATATTTGTGATTAACTTTACTATGATGTTGCTCGTCTGCTCTAACTTTTTTAATTAAATCACTAAGTTTTGCATTCTTTTTCATCTTATAGTATTTGATTGCTAACTCAGGAGCAGGTACATTCTCTACCTCTCCATTCTCTACCATAGCCAAATAATCTGTATAACTTCTTACTGCTTCTTCCTCAAAATATGCTATCATTCTATGTGCTGTCTTATAGTCTATTACATATAATACAGTATAGAATGCCATAAAAATTAATTGTGCAAACAGAACTAGATATCTTTCAAATACATTTGGGTTTGCTATCTCAATAAAAAACATCAAATGCATTCTTTCATTCTCTGCTTCTGCTAACATCTCTCTAATATCAGGACCATATCCTGTTTTCATCTTACGCAGGCTTTTCATATGTAGCCACATACCTGCTACCATTCCTGGCACACCTGCTACCGTTTCTAATACAACTGCTCTATGTCCATATCTTTTTGCAAAGAATGTGTCTGCAAAAAATCTAAAAAACTTGGTCATAGATTTTGCTATGGTCTCTCTCATTCTATCACTTCATCTCCTGTATAATCGGACCAATCGGTGTATTTGGATCTGTCTTTCAAGTCGTGTAATGTGTGACACCAAACACCCGAGTTAGTTCCTTTGAACGAACTATCATCTAATTTGATAGTTGTGTTATAATTGTATAATTTAATATGAGGCATTCTAACAGCAATCATAGGCACAAACTTATTATAGTCTGTCCAGCCATTATCATGTATCCATTTGTGATTACAATACTTACTATCAAAGTCTAACGTAATCCAAATGTCTGCTTTAATTAATTCTGTAATAATGTGGTCCCAGTCATTCCATTCTTTGTCGTCATCACCAGGTTGAAAACTATCCGCACAACCTAAGTACGCATGGTCAATGCCATTGTCTAAGCATCGTTGTAATATCTCTTTAGGGTTTTGTTTACCAATAACAAATAAAGTTCTTTTACCAAACAACGGAGTATGTTCTACTTCTGTTCCTATAAAGAACTTAGGATCGTCACCAAAGTTTTCTCTACCTTCTACTGCCATTTTATATAACTCCTACCCATCTTAGGTTGCTTATTAATATTTTCTGCAAACGCAATATCTATTTTATCGCTTGTATATCTGTTTGTCCAACTGTCCTCAGGATTAATTATACCACGTTTAACATATTCTTCTGCTTGTTTCAAACAACTTATAAAGTGTGGGTCACGTGGACTAGGACATTTGATACTAACATTGTTCCAAAGAAACTTACTAAAGTTAGTAGATACATAACCTTCCTTTTCTGCACCAACTACATAGGTACCGTTTTCATTTACTACAATGTTATCAAAATGCTCTGGCTTTGTGCTTAAATCATATACAACATCATAGTTGTTCGCTTCAATGTTTGGTGTACTTAAAAGATTAGCACCACCTATCTCTGCTTCATAGTCCCAAAATCTTCTATTACTGCTACCAATAACATCAATTGCTATTTCTAATTCACTAAAAATATATTCGTATAAACATTTTGCTAAGAAGCCTGTACCGATTATACATACTTTGCTTCGCTCTCTAAGTTTAGCCGCTCTGCCTATATTAATAGCACAGGCTACAGGCTCTAATATATATTTAGGGTCTGCTTCTGGTACACGAACATACGTTCCTATCGGGGCATTATAATATTCTGCATAAGCAGGCTCGCCTCTTGTAGCAACATAATCACCAACTACAACATTGAATACACTATTGCCTACTTTTGTAACTTTGCCTAAGCCTTCGTGTCCATGCATCTCAGTAGGAAGTAGTGGAAACTCTCCCTTGTACATAGACACATCACTACTACACACACCTGTAAATATACTTTTAACTTCTATTTCGTTGTGAGTAATGTCAGGCTTATCCCATTCCTTCTGCAATATATCCCTGTTACCTGTTGTGTAAAATTGTTTAACCTTCATGAAACTTCTCTAATTGTTTGTGTATCCAAAAGTCTAATTGTCTATGCACATCATATGGTTCTGTAATGCCTACTTGTATCATGCTACCGTATGCATTTGCAGGACACAATCCAAAGTTCCATTGGTACATACTATCTTCAGTATATATTTTAATGCTTTGGTCATCGAATCCTTGTTTCCAACTTCCTCTAATGTTAATAGGATACTTGTTATCTACATACCAAGTTTCTTGTGCATAGTCACATACATTATACTTTCCGTTAGGATCTATCTTGCCATAATCTGTGCCGTTGTCAATACAATTTTGCATGTTCCATTGTTGTGCCATACTGTAACTACCCATTTGGCAATCAGGCACACCACCGAATATCTTTATTAATTGTGTATATAAATGTGGGAACAAATCTAATGCTACGCCACCCCATGCACTATGTCTATTAGTACTCCATGTGCCTGGATTTGGTATTCTATTAGCATTAAACCATGTAACATCAATACCAATGAGCTCCTCTTCTCCTGTTAAAAAGTCTTCTACAGCACCATAACTATCTCGATATAGATTGTTTTTACACATAATAAAACGTGTATTTGGAAAGTCTTCGCACAATGCATTCCATTGTTCAGCACTAGGCAAGCCAGGCTTTTCAATGAATATATTCTCGCATTGGTCTGCTATTGTTCTAGCAATAGAATCGTGTGTAAAGTTTGGTGTGCATATCACAGCAACATCATACTTACCTGCTAGATAATCTATATCGTTGTAGTCGGCATCACGTTCATTTAAGTCTACAGTCGTAACAGTATAACCTATCTTCCTTAACTGTGGAAGATATACATTACGTCCTATACCACCTAAGCCTACTAACAATGCCTTCATTACTATAATTCCTCTACTAAACTATCTAACGCCTTTTCTTGGATCTCATCAAACTCGCCTTCAACTTGCTGTTCAACTTCCTCATCAAAGAACATACTAGCCGCACTATTTTTAAATGCACTATCATGATCCTTGTGCTTGTTATTGCTAACATCATCTAAGAAAGGCTTTGCTTCATCTATAATTTTAAATGGGTCTGCACAATTAGGATCAAATATTTCTTCTACTAAAGTATTAAACATCAACATGTTTCTTGGTGTCCATAGACTTTCTTGATTAAGTTTTTTACCTTTCTTCTGCCACATTCTCCAATCTAGTTTGTAGTTTTCAAACTCCATTGTTGCTAGACTGTTTGCTTCTTGTACTGCTCTAATGTGCATATAAACATTGTGTGCCATTAGTATACCATATGTAAAACTATCCCATGATGTTTTACCTTCTTTGTTAATTTTGTTTAACATACCAGGAGCATACCAATTTACATCTCCAGTAGTAATTCTTCTACCTATCTCACTCTCCCAAGGGAAAGGATTTTCAGATAATCTACCAGGACTAAAGTGACTGAATGCTTTGTTATCAAAACACTTCTCCATGATGTAACTCATTTGTTCACTAGTAATTTTGTTTCTAGTGTAAACTAATCCGTTAGCACTACTGATGTATGGACTTGCACAATCAAAACTAACTGTGATGTTAGGGTTGACATGTTCTCTTAACTGTCGCTGTATGCTTGTTAGCATTACACCCCATTCAAGTTTACTTGTACCTAGGAAGTGTATCCAGTCTTTGTCTTGCAGTAGTTCATCGTTACGCATAGTAATAAGTCTTTTCAATACCATATGCATATCACGAATGTTATTACCACCCATACCCCAACCTTCTAATCCGTCAGGTCCTTCTGAGTATGGCTTAACTGTTTGATACCATTGCTCTGCATCTTCCCAATATGTTCCTTGTAGTACATTCAAGAACTTTGTCTGACCTAAACGATTATCTTTGAACCAATCTAAATTGTATGTTGTACATTTTAAACATTCATCAAAGTTGTTTAGTCCAGTCTTTTCTCTAAAGCCAGGCTTACATGCCCAACTAGGAACATCAAATGTCATACTCCAGTCTGCTGTATTCTCTAACCAAGCAAGTATTCTAGCACGGACTCTATCGGCATCGCCCTTGTATCCTGCATCACTTGGTTTCTCAAAAAAGTTTTCCCAGTCAAACTTAATAACACCTTTACCAATTTGGAAACCACCTGAGTCTCCAACAATAACTGTTTCGTTTTTATCTCGTTCGTGAATGATATGTTCCATCACAGCACTTCTATCTAAATCTAGATATGCATGACCGGCACTATACAATGCCTTATCATAATAGTAGTAACCTTTCTCCTTATCAAGAAAGTTCATACCTGCAAAGCCATGTTCAAAGCCTTGTGGTACTCTGTCTCTACCATCTACGTTAGGAATATATCCTTCGACACTATTACATCTACCTAGTAGTTCTGTAAAGAATCCACTAATTGCTGGTAAGAATGTTGCGTAATCGCTATGTCGTTTGGATAAATCTCTCATCTTATCTCCTCGCAGGAAGTAAGTATGTGTAAACTCCTAAGCCACTATCTACTTTAATTTGTAGTAAGCCTTGATTGTTTATACTTAATACTAAGTTACTGTTATCTCCTAAACGTAGAATCTTTAACACGATGTCTAAGGGCCAGTTCCATTCTGCTGTAATCTCGCCATCAACATTATTATCGATTAATACTTTAGTTCTATCACTAGCACCATCGCCAATTAAGAAGTATAAAGCACCATCTTCTGTTTTAGGTGTAAAGTTTGCTTCATAACCAGACTGTACGCCATTAAAGTATGCTAAGTCCTTCATTGCTTTTACACTAGGAAGAATGTTAATGTCATACTCAGCACCTTTAAATGTAATATCTTTTAGTTGCTGGTTAATAACATCTGCTAACATAAATCTGTAATGTGCGTCTGTGTTATCTTCACTTTTAAATTTAACTTCAACGGGAGTATCTGTTCCGTTTCTGTCTTGTGTAACAACTTCTACAGTTGCTCCGTCTGTTTCAAAGCCTGGATATTGTAAGAAGCCTTGTAGTACACCCATTCTGCTTAGTCCAACAGTTGCGTCAGCAAAGTCAGGCACAGGGTTAATACTTTGTCCTTTTACAATAACAGTCTTATCAGCATCAACAGTTTCAATTTCTGTAACTTCTGTTGTGCCTTTTACTTTTGCCATTTCAAAGATACCTAAGCCATGTGTATGACGTAAAACATCTTTAAAAAAGTCTTTGATATAATTATTCATAATTTCTCCGATAGAATTTTGTTATATTGTACTACTTTTATTTAGGCAAGTCAAGTTATTCTTCATCAACTTTCTCGCCTTTAATTTTGTCCAACATCTTTGTATGGTTGAACAGTTCTTTAATTGGATTAGTATCGTCCAATTCTTTTATAACATTTAACAATGTTAATAAATCTGCTACATCATCTTCTTTTAATTTAATGTTTCCTACACTAATAGTAGGCTCAGTGTAAATAGAATCTAATGTAATTGTGTCTGCAATATTATCCAACGTAAACGTTGAATCACATGTGTCTGTTGTAATAGTAATAGTGCCTGAACTATCTATAATGTCGCTGTAGTCCATGCCGTAAGTTATGTCGTTCATCTTAATCATCCTTAAAACTCAAAAAATTGTTGTAATGCTTGACTATCATTAGAACGTTTAAGGTCCCAACCCATAACGCCTAATACGTTTTGTATCTTCTTATCTAATACTGCTTCTTCCATTGCTTCTTCATCAAACGGAAGTTCTTTAAACCAGTCGGGGATATGCATTTCATCTGTTGGATATGCAATACTGGTATAACCCATTGGGTTATTCTTTAATCTACAAACTACAACTTTACTACCATCCATAATTTGTAAACTATAATTGTCGCTGTTAGCAAATCTCATATCATTATAATTAATACTTGCTCTAACATGTCCAGGAATCATTTTACTTTCGCCTTCTTCTTTTAGTGCTGTCAGTCTAAACAAACTATCGCCTGTAGGCATTTTGTTCTGCTTCTTAAGTTTAGCAGTATACATTGTTAAGTTGTTTACACGTTTAGGCATACCTTTCTTCCAAGGTTCCAATGCTCTAAACTCTTCCTTAAAGTCTTTAATCATTTGTATGATTTCGCCTTCGCCCATTCCTTCCAAACAGTTATCTAATATTTCTTCTAAGAAGTCTTGCACAAACTCTGGAGTATCACTTCGCTTGATGTCCATACCCATAACTTTTAGTTTGCCACCTTCAGGTTGATAGCCTTCTATGTCTAAACATTTGATTGCATATCTCTTCTTGGTAATAAAGATGCCTGACTTACCAACTACTTCTCTACCTGCTTTGATTACACTTCCCATATGAATTGGACAATTAAAGTCCTGCTTCATAAAGTCAGGGAATGTATCTGAAACTTGGTCACTGATACGGTCATACAGGGCGATGGCACTATCCATATCAAGTGCCATATCATCAGGTATGGCAGGCATTGCCGTGAAGTACACAGAGTCTGTGTCTCCGTAAATGATTGTTTCGCCTGTATGGTCGTATCTTCCTGTGAGCAACTCATTCACTTTTGCTCCCATGTGGCGGGTGATCCGCCTACCAGTCAAAGTAGTACTCTGACCAATTCTTTTATCGAAGAACCTACAGCCTGGATTCAATATCGCTCCATATAAACTGTTAAGGTTAATCTTTTTAACTAATTGTCTTTTATCATAGAATGCATTCTCTTCATCTGTTGTAGCACTCTTCTTCTTTGCTTGTAATTCTTGACGCTCTGCATACCAACGTTCAAGTAATCCTGGCACAACACCTTGTACGTCTGTTTTAAATATAGTTCCGTTACTACTTAAACACCAAGGTTGTCCACTTTCAAATATTAAGTTATAAATATCTGCACCAGTAACTTCAGTCTTAGAACCATCCTCCATATCTAACAGCATGGTTTTGTTTACATCTTTATCCATTACCATTTCATATTCATTACTACCAAACTTACCTAACCAAGCATCAGCAAAAGACTTCTTGTCTAACTTCTGTGCATTCATTATTTCTTCGTCAGTATAGTCAGGTCTAAGTTGACCTACGATAGTTTCAGGAGCCATGTTCAATGCTCTAAACACACTAGGGTATAGGGAGTTGATATCCATACTGCCTATCCAATCATGAAAACCTTTTTGTGGGAATGCCACATAGGCACCAGCCGCCGCAGTATCTTTCTTACTGCCACCTTTCTTTCTGTCTGGAACAACATAGCCACGTCTGTGTGCTTCGTTAATAATTGCTTGTTCTGTAGTTGCCACAGCACCCATTGTAGTATAAAGTAATACAGTATTATCATGTGCAATAGTATTTGCTAAGTCAATGAACTGTAACTTCTTATCCATATTAGCAATCAACATTACGTCTTGAATATTGTATTCTAAGAATCTACCAAAGTCATGATTGTAAAGTCTATCCAGCGAACCATCATAGACAACTTTCTTTTCGCCTAATTCAATTTCACCAATAGCATCTAGTCTGTAACTGTGACGTTCCTCATAGTTATACTTACGATACAGTTGCAAGTAATCTAAATGTACTCTACCTATCAAGTCATAACTTTGTCTTTCACTACCAAAGGATTCAAACTTACGTTCTTTAGGCAGTTGACCAAACAAACACATACGTCTTGTTTCGCTTTTGCCTAGTATTTTTACAATCCTATTAATAGTATATGGGATATCATAACCTTCGCTGTTCCAACCACTAAGTATATCAGCATCTTCGATAAGTGTTAAGAATGTTTTAAGCATCTCTGCTTCATCTTTGAACAGTATTACTTCTTTGTATTGACTGCCGATGTTTTGAGCCTGCTCCCAAGTTAATGTCTTAGGTGGCACAGCCAAACATACCATAGCATCCATCCAGTCTAAGTATACACCTATTGCAGTAATAGGCATAAATGCATCTTCAGGAGAACTAAATCCTTTTACAGGATCAAAGTCCACCTCAATATCAAAAAAGCATGAATGCAATTTAGGGGGATCAATATTTAGATAATGTTTTTCTAAAGTTTTGTTTACAGGCTTTACATCAGTTTCATATAACTGACCACTTGCTCTGTTTATTGCTACGTTCTTTCTAAACTCTTTGAGTGACTTACATCTAACTTCAGTAACAGGATCACCGTACACACTCTTTGCCTTACCTCTAGGGTCAGCAAAGTAAAAATTATACTCCGGTTGGAGTGTAATTATTTTACGTTCACCGTTTACTCGTTCAGATACTAGAATTTTATCTTTAGTGGTATCGTGAAATGCATCAACATAACTCATAGATTATTCTTCCTATGAATTATAATGTTTTGCCGACAGTTTCCAGGATAGTTTCTAACTCGTCAAACTTATCCCTTTCATCTGTAAACTTAGCCTTATGAGCAACTTTTACTGCTTTCATAAGTACACTTGGTTTAAGATCCATTTCTTCTGCTATTGCTTTAACAGTTTCTCGGAGTCCTTCAGATAGTGCGTCAACTTCATATAGAACTTGGTCGCCTTCTTGGATTAGTTTTGTTAGTCTTGCTTTTTCTTCTTGATTGAATACTTTATTAAATGCCATTTTTACCTCTGTGTGTGAATAGAATAATATTTATAACTCATCTTTGTATTATACACTAAATCTTGGTGTTGTCAAGATTAAAGATTATGATAAATATATTATAGATACAGTAACAGTATACATACAGTTTGTAGGAGAACTAAGATGGCAGAAGATAAAGCAGAAGTAAGTATGAGTCGTAAAGAATACGATGCACTTAAGGCTAAAGCGGCAGGTGATGCTCCTGCTGGAGACGGACCACGTTATGATGAACGAGGTTTTAAAACAGTAGAAGGAATGGAAGATGTAGACCTCAACGGAGATGGTCATATATCAAATGGTGAAATGGAAATGCACTTAGAGTTCAAAAGAAAAGAACTAGAAGATGCAGATGCAATGAGAGATGCTCAACGTAAGATGGCATGGTTCTCATTATTTGGTATGTTGTTATACCCATTCGCAGTAGTTACAGCCAGTTTAGCAGGGCTCAGTGAAGCTCAAGCAACATTAGGTGATATGGCACCAACATACTTTGTAGCAGTAGCAGGTATTGTTGCCGCATTCTTTGGTGCTCAAGCATTTACCAAAGGTAAGTAATATTAATGGCATTTATAAAACACTTTACAAGAATGGTAGTTCGCGAGGAGTTACCAGATGAAGACGTTATCGAATACTTTGATATCGTACAAAGTGTTGTGGCTACAAAATTACTAACAGCCTACGATGAAGAGAAAGAACAAGTAGGTATCGAAGTAATTTCATATGAAGACGAAGATAAAGATGGTCCGTTGTACATATACGAAATAGTTTTAGATGAAGAAATCAGCCCAGATGAAGGCGATGAAATATCAACAGAACTATTTAAAGAGTTCCCGGACCAAGTCTTTTCCTTTGAAGCCAGCATCGAAATCTAACTAAATAGTTTCATGGCAAGGACAAAAAACGGTATACCATTCCATCCCTCGGAATATGATCCAGATTACCCTAGAATAAAGTGTAAGATATGTGGACTTATGAATAGTTGCACACATACACCTATGGATGCCGAACCTTGGTATCCAAGACTAC
>CESM01143714.1_pt1 | contig 16667 bp, 17 predicted proteins | sample 361421 | NCBI WGS metagenome assembly CESM01 (sample SAMEA2622219, study PRJEB7988) | marine metagenome | isolation source: saline water (ENVO:00002010), including | reverse complement strand
GAACCATTTTTGCACAGACAGTTTTTGAACTTGATCAAACGTCTTGCACTCAGTGGTGATGCTGAACACATTGACATTGAAATATTCACCAACTGTACTTTTTATCCTGCAAAACTAGATGAAACTGCACTGCTAAAATTTAGACGTGTGGATATTTCATTGAGTGTTGATGCACTAGATGAGCAGTTTGAATACTTGCGCAAAGGTGCAGACTGGATCAAAAGCGAACAAATATTCATGCAATGGCTAGAGCAACACAAACAAGCAGACTCACCTGTAAACGTTGCTGTTGCCGCTACAGTGGGCATACTAAACGTGTTGTACATATACGACCTCGTACACTACTTCCGTGGACAACACGGGCTAAACGTAATGCTACAAACAGTGTTTGACCCCAAGCACTTGGGCATCAAAGCATATCCAGACTGGGTAAAAGACAGAATAGAATACATGGTTGAAGCACAGTTTTTACAGTTTCACAAGAAAGCAGAAAAGTTTGAGAAGTATCACAAGAAGGTACGTGGCATGCTCAAACGCACAGGAAGCAATGCAAGTGTTGAAGAATTGCGCAAAGACATAGACAAACTAGCACGTATTCGTGGAGACGATCCAGATGCTACGTTTGACAGATTATGGAAACTACTCAAACTATGATTGCAAAAGGACCTACTATGTGTATCCTACCATGGATGCACATTTACACCAGCGCAGGAGGAGATGTTGTTCCTTGTTGTGAAGCACAAGAAGCATACATGAATCAGCCTGGTGAAAGTTTGCGTGACACTTGGAATGGCAGTCGCTACAGAGAACTACGTCGAGCATTGATGGCAGGTGAACAACACCCTGCTTGTCATGTGTGTTGGCACAACGAAGCCAACGGCATAGACAGCAACAGACTTATAAACGAAGAAGACTTTTGGGACGACTATGCAGACAAGATTGTAGCGTTTGAAGATGGCACTGTAGAAAATGCACCCATGTGGATTGAAAGCAAGGTAAGCAACTTCTGCAACTTGAAGTGCAAAATGTGTAGCACAGAAAGCAGTTACAAGCGCACACATGACTTGGATATCATACGCAAGTTTTCACCAGAAGATGATGAGTTTCAACACGAAACAAGACTGCTACGTCCACTAGAACTATACGAGTATCTACAAAACGATCCTGAGCTTTGGGAAGATGTAGACAGAATGCAGTTCAGTGGTGGTGAACCAATCATCAATGAAGAACACTACACGCTGTTGAACAGCATACCCAAACACAGACGACACAAGATACAACTACGCTATGCCAGCAACCTTACCAAACTACAATTCAAAAAGCATGACTTGATTGACTTGTGGAGTCAGTTCAGACATGTGCAAGTAAAAATCAGCATAGATGGAGTGCATGATGTGTACAATTACATACGCACAGGAGCCCAGTTTGATGATGTGGTAAGTAATATTAGAACACTATATGCTTCGCCTGTGAATGTAAGTTTAGGACTTGGACTAACAGTGCAAGCATTCAATGCGTTTCAACTTCCTGAATTCTACGATTACTTTGAAGGTATGGGCATAGATTGGTTTCACATAGGAGCATACATGTTACAAACACCCAAGTATCTCAACATTGGTGTGTATCCAGAACCATACAGAAGCGCAATACAAAACAAACTCCGAGCAGACGGAAGGTTTGATCATATTGTAAAATATTTGGACAGCAATGATCGAACAAAACTATGGAACAAAAAAACATTGCCTTATGCACAAGCATTAGAAACAAGATACAAAGACACAGACACCTTTGAAGGCTTGTTGGAGAAGTATCTATGAAGCTGATCACACTTGGTTGTAGTTTAGCGCCAATAGACTATTGGCCCAGGTGGAGCAGACAATACCTTAAGATTTCTGAGGAGAATCATACACATATTCAAGGTGGTGCTAGAGGCAACAAAATAAATTTGTATTTGTTGAACAGACACATACTAGAACATGGCTTGGATGACACGTTTGTTATTTGGGAACTAAGCGGATGGGAAAGAGAAGACAGCATTGTACCTGAAGAAAAAATACGTGATCCTGAACTACTCCCACCGGATCTCACAATGCTGGTGAACAATATGTATGCACCAGGATCAACATACGTTACATGGGGTGGAAGTAATCAACCAAACAAAGATCTACACCGCGGTATACGCAGTCATCACAACAATCCAAGTGCTACACTAGAACAGGTAGTAACACAACTTTGTTTACTCAATAAATGTTGCAAAGTGCTTGTGTTTAGAGGCTGGAGTGGCGCACTACCAAAAGATTCTTGGCATAAAATTGCTGAAACATTCAATCAGCACGGAGTCAACTACATGCGTGAAGCATATGCAGATTGGTGTGCAGAGCACCATGATCTAGGAGAAGACTGGCATCCAAAAAATAAGCCTGCCAAAGATTTCTTCAACAAGATATTCATACCAAAACTACAGGAAATATTCAATAATGCTAACTAACCAAACCTACATTTACTACAACAGAGATAGCGCATGGCCTATTGTAAATGTATTCATACGTGACAGCAGACTTACAGCCCAATGGCCAATGCTGAAAACAAAACTCAATCAAATTCAAATGATTGAAGCGCAAAACAGTTTGCGTGGAGACTTTATTGAACTAAACGTTTCGCATGATCGCTATTGGATGAAACACATGTACGACATTGGCAAACGCTATGCTGTTGTTTGGTATGATGGGTGCTGGCCCACAGAAGACAATTGGAATATGGAACTGCTGAAAACCATTGACAATTGGAACAAAGGTGAAGAAGAATGGGCTGTGGCAGGACACATACTGTTGGACAGAAAATACAATCAACGTGAAGAGCGCAAAGAACTAAAAAGTTGGAAAGAAACAATCAAGCAATATGATTATCCACATTGGCATCACCAAGCGTTGATTCTAAACCTGCAGGCATGGAAAGAAATTGGTTGGCCAGACTTGGATCAAGACTGGAGCAACAATGCATGTGCAAACTATGCACCCAGCAAACAACACATGCATGATGACTATACACCAACATACGTTGATGGCTTGCCCGGACTTATACCAGAAAACCAAGTAGAGTTTGTAAACGAACCTGGCAATGTGTTGATTGTAAAAGCACTCAACAACAGATATCGTGTGTGGAATTTGCCAGACGAATTGCGTTGCAACAAAGTAAGTGTGTATCCAGAAGATGGCAGTGAGTATTTGGAAAACTTGCTGACTGGTAAGATGTCTTGGAATCAAGTAAAAGATCATGTGGATGAAGATGCTATATGGTTGCAAAACTATGTGTTTCAAAGTGCAGAAAACTACATCTATCTGATCAACACAGAAGTCAACAATGACAATTGGTACACAGCAAGAGATAAAAATCAGCTAACAAAGTTCAACAACTATGTTGGCGTAGCCGCAGGATGGAAACTGTTACATCACATGTACCATCATGGCTGGGAACCAGGAACCAAAGTGGTATGGTATGACATCAGTCAGGCCGCAGTAGAACTAAAACAATACCTAGTTGAAAACTGGAACGGACACAATTATGAACGTGTTGCACTAGACTGGTGTGAAAAGAATGGATACAATTCACACAACGGTCATCAAATACCAGAACGCATGAACTTGCTGTATGATATTTGTGGTGGATACGACAACTGGATAGACTTTTGGCAACGCATCACCAAAGAGTGCGAGTTTGAATTTGTACATTTGGACATGGTGTATGACGTTGACAAAATATTAGAGTATGTACCCAAAGACAAAACAACACTATTTTATGCAAGCAATTTGTACAGCTATTTGCCCAATATTATACGCTGTGGAGTATACTTGGAGAAAAGTTTTGTTGACTTGATTGTAGGTTTGCGTGAGTGCAATCCAAACAACTTCTTTGAAGGCACAGATGTAGCTGACAATCAGCTATTCCAAAAAGTAACCAGTATCGAAAGTGCTAGAGTGAACATTGCAACGGAAGAAGAATAATGCCAAATATAAGTATAACCACACACCCAACAGGTAGAAGCCCAGACAACAAGTTTTTCTTTGGAGAGAAAACAAGATGTTTGGATACCAGCAGACCCAAATACAACAAAATAGGAGTTGAATCAGACTTCAACGACTTCTACAATCTACTTACTGCACAAGACAACTACTTGGAACCTATGAACTTTGAAACAGTAGGTACCAACTTTACACTACACACCAACGACGAACGTCACAAACAATTTGTTTGGAACATGTTCAAAATTACATCAGAAGAACAAACAGGCGACTGGACAATATATCACAACACTGCAATAGAACAAGAGCCACTAATACACATACACTTGGATCGTAAGATAATGTTGATTGCAGGCACTACATTCTTGGGCGAAATCAAAAAAGGTGTATTTGGTATTGTTAGTTTTGAACTGCCAAGATTTGATATACTTCCAATGCACTGTGGTGCATTCACATATCGCAAAACAACAAACCTGATGTTTGGATTATCAGGCACAGGCAAAACAACACTCAGCAGTGATCCAGACTACAAGTTGATATCAGATGATGAAGTAGCATGGACCAACATGGGCATCAAAATGATTGAAACAGGTTGCTATGCAAAGTCAGAAGGACTTACACCAGAAACACACCCAACCATATTTGATGCTGTAGAGCTGGCACGTTTTTCAGAAACACTGGTAGAAGAAAATCCAGGTGCGGCAAATGCCAGACTCAGCTATCCAATATCAATGGTTGAAAATGCATATCACAGACGCAGTAACTTTCATCATGCAGACAACATATTCTTTTTGACAATGGACGCAGAAGGTGTGTTTCCTGCTATCAGTAGAATCAGTGGAGATGCTGTAAAGCGTTTCTTTGAAACAGGCTACACATCACAAATGCCAGGCACAGAAGCAGGCAGTGATGAAATCAAACGCACATTCTCGCCCTGCTATGGATCACCGTTTATGCCAAGAACTGTAGATGTGTACAGTGGATTGCTTATGGATAAAATCAAGGCACACAACAGCAACGTGTTTCTAGTAAATACTGGCATAGACGCAAATACAGGCGAACGTTATTCACTGGATTTTACACGAAACACTATCAAACAAGCAATAACAACAGAGTATCCATTACAGGATACAAGCGAGCAAGTATTACAAACACTTGAAGAACTTATAGGGAGCGAATAATGTGGTTAGATGGATATGAGATTCCGCAAAAACTAGCGGCTACAGATCATGTAAAAGAGTTTTACAAAAAGAACGAGTTTATAAAAAAAGAACACACGTTTGATCCACTGTTGGTAAAAGATCCTGAAGACAACGATTTGATGTTGGATCACAGTACCAACCCATGGTTGCGTGTTGACGGCATTGAAATGGATCATGAAGGCATACTAGCAGAAGCCATGCACTTGCTGGACACAGCATGTTTTACATATCACAGATCAGAAAGCGCAGGCTGGATGAGTTTGTGCATACATGGTATCAGCAGTGTACACACCAACTGTGCAGACGATTATGGATTGCCAGATGACTATGAAGAAACAGATTCACACTGGACAGACATTGCAAAGTTTTGTCCTAAGACTGTGGACTTCATGGAGAATCATTTGCGCTACGAAGACTATACTCGTGTGCGTTTTATGGTGCTACTACCAGGCGGCTATATTGCACCACACTCAGACAAAGACAAACAAGGATTTGGAGCAACAAACATTGCTGTAAACAATCCAGAAGGTTGTGCTATGGTTATGGAGAACTGGGGTACATTCCCATTTGAGCCAGGTGGTATATTCAAAATCAACACACACTACAATCATGCTGTGTGGAACCGTTCAAGCACACCACGTATTCATATGATTGTTGATGGTGGCATGGGCGACTATTTCAAAGACAAGTGTGTAGAAAGCTACAAAAGAAGTGCCGGCTGGATCGATTGATTGTTGGTATGCGTGGAATGCAATTTGCACCACTGCACACGGAAGCGTGAAACCTTGTTGTGTGTATGATCATGATGTGAATTCGCAATTTGATGGCAACTGGCACCAGGCTGTGAACACACCTGAAATGCAAAGCATACGCTATCAACTACAACAAGGCAAATGGCCCAAGGGCTGTATGGATTGTGCAAATGACGAATACGAAACAAGACGTAGCATGCGCACAAAAGGACTTGCAAACATCAGCAAAAACAGTTATAATAGTATTGTCGTAGATGAGCCTGTGTATGCAGACATCAAATATGGCAACACTTGCAATCTAGCCTGTTACATGTGTGGTGGACACAGTAGCAGTAAAATACTTGCAGAATGGAACACACACAACGAAACAGATTGGCTAGAACAAACAAACATAGAAAACAGAAGTGCTAACAGTTTCAATTTTCAATGGAGCAAAGATGTAGAGCTCAGAGACAATGAAAATTTACAAACACTAAAATTTACTGGAGGTGAGCCTTTTCAAAACAAAACTGTTAGACGACACTTGGAAGGTTTGATACGTGCAGGCAGAACAGATATTGATTTGCAATTTGTCAGCAACTTGTTTGGAGTCAACAGTAGCTGGTGGCACATACTTGATGAATTTCGCAGTGTACAAATAGTTGCCAGCTGTGATGCTGTTGAAGAACTGTATGAATACATCAGATATCCTGCACGTTGGAGTGTGTTTCAAGAACAGTTTTGGGAACTGTACAACAACAGTACATACAATGTGAGTGTTACTTGCACAGTAAGCAGTTTGAATGTGCTGAACCTGGTGGATATGTTTGAAGAATTTCCAGGCGTGCCCATAGATTTTGACAACATGGTTTACAGACCAAGATTCTATGATCCAAGATATTTGCCAGGCGAAGTGATTGAACTTGCTGTAAATAGAATAAAGGCAAGTGGAAGACCAGAACTAAACAGTGTGAAAAATAAATTGCTGAGCTCAAAATTTGAACCTGTGGTGTTTCAAGAATTGTATGATGACACTTGTATAAAAGATGATATACGTGGAATGGTGTTGCGTTATGCGGCACCTGAACTAATGGAGTTTTATGATGGCAGAGGTTTCTAATACCTTTTGCGTGTTACCTTGGATGCATGTGGCTACAAATGCCGCAGGCACTCTGCGTGTTTGCTGTAATAGTACACCAGGCAAAAACGGCTTAGAACATCCAGAAGGTGGCAAGTACAAACTGCACAAACATGACCTACGTGAAGCATGGAACTGTGACACAATGAAAACCATACGTCAGCAGTTTATCAATGGTGAACGTCCTGAGATGTGCGAACGCTGTTTCAGAGAAGAAGATGCAGGTGTGCGCAGTGCTAGGCATGGTTGGAACGAAGCATGGTATGACGCTAACGCAGACTACTCCAGCATCACACCTGAGCCCAAAGCACAGTACATTGATTTGCGTTTGGGCAACCTGTGCAACTTGAAGTGTAGAATGTGCAATCCATATGCCAGCAATCAATGGGTAGATGAATGGAACCAATTGCAAACAGAAGACTCGCTACCAGAAGAAGAGCTCAAGCGATTGGACACAGACACAATGATGTGGCCCAACAAACAAAAAGTTTGGGAAAACTTTATGAATGTTGCAGACACAATTGATGAAATATATCTCACAGGTGGTGAGCCAACGCTGGCACTAGCACAGTATAGATTGTTTGACTTTCTAATAGAACGTGGACTAAATGAACGCATAACACTCAAGTACAACACAAACCTAACAAATGTGCCACAGCGTATGATTGACTATTGGGACAAGTTCAAGCGTATCAAACTAAACATCAGCATTGATGCATACGGAGAATTGAATAGATATATTAGATTTCCTACAAATTGGAAACTGGTTGAAAAGAACTTGCGCAAGTTTATTCCCATGCAGGATCACAATGTGAGAATACAAATACACACCACTGTGCAAATCTACAACATGCTACATCTCAACACTTGGTTTGATTGGATCAAACAATTTGATTTACAAATGTATTTGAACATACTCAATCATCCAGAGTACTTGAACATACGTGTGTTGCCCACAGAACTAAAACAACTTGCAACAGAACGTTTGGAAGGTTATGATGTAGAAAAACTAGCCAGCACAATAGACTACATGTGGGCAGAAGATTGGAACCACAAATGGCCAGAGTTTGTAAAGTATACACGCACATTGGATGCAACCAGAAAGAATGATGACATTTACAGTGTAGTACCGGAGTTTGGAACATGGATACCCGCTGTATAGAACCATGGAGACAGCTACAAGTAAACAGTGGAGGCGCAGTTGGCCCTTGTTGTTACTACAGCAATGACGAAAATGAACATCACAACTTTGTAGATTTGTATGTTGGCAACAGTCATTTGGATCACATAAGACAACAAATGCGCAACAACGAATTGGTACCAGGCTGTCAACATTGTTATACAGCAGAATCAAAAGGATTGCAATCGCCACGCACCACATGGGAAGTAGAACCAAAACTAGAACTTGAAGAAATATTTGTTACGCTGGGCAACGTTTGCAACATGGCTTGTGTGTTTTGTAATCCTACTCGTAGCAGTCGTCTTATAAAACAATACAGAAGAGAACGTGGCTTTGATCCTTACATGGACAACTATATTGATCAACAGTTGAGCTATGTAAAAGACATAAAAACATTTGGCAAATGGCCAACAGAACAAGAAATATGGAGTGTGTTGATAGGCCTACTAGATGAAAATCAAGTAAAACGATTGCACTTTAGTGGTGGCGAACCTTTTGCAAATCCACGTCTTGAATCTTTTTTGATAATGCAAAACAGAAATCAAATTTTAGAACACAGCGACACTGAAATTACTATAACAACCAACAGCAGTTGGACAGCAGATGCACTCAAAAATTTGCGCAACTTCAAACGAGTACTACTAGAAATAAGTGTAGATGGTGTGGGCGACACCTACAACATACAAAGATATCCTAGTACATGGTCGCAGTTTCAAAGTCAAATGCACATGCTGAAGGAAAGTGGACTTGAAGCAGACTTGTTGTTTACAATAGTACCAAACATATTGAATGCACACTGTTTGTTGGAATGGCACGATTATTTCAAATTCAAAGGCAACATACAAGCACACATACTACAGGATCAACCACACCTAAGTATTGCACACTTGCCCAACAATCGCAAGGCGTTGTTGAGACAACAACTTGAACACATGAACAACTTCACTGAAGAAGACCGTAACAATATCCTAGCAGAGCTTGATATGCCTGCTAAGAAAGCCCAAGCAAACAAACTAACTCGTCTAGTGAATACTTGGCAAATAACTAGACACCAGAACATATGGGAAACCATTGGATGGAGACACGATGAAGAAAATACTAATAACGGGCAATCCTGATTTTGGATTGGCCAAAGGGTTGGCAGGAGTATTCCCCAAAGCCGACTTTATAAGTAGTAGCACAGGCTGTGACTTAGAATACAAAGCAAATATGGAAGCTGTTGCAAAACGGGCCATTGATTACGATGTATTCGTAAATAATAGCGCACTATGGAACTTCAAGCAAACTCTGCTACTAGAACTAGTATGGAAAGAAGCAGAGATGGCTAAAAAGTCACTACATATTGTATGTATTGGCAGTACCACGGACCGTGCTACCAAAGGAAGCTCATGGATATACCAGCAGGAGAAAAAAGCATTGCGTAGTTATTGCAATCAACTCAGTTTGCAGAGTGTATGGAAAGAACGTGAAGTGCCACGTGTGAGCTTGATCAGTTTTGGCACATTAGAAAACAACGCAGAAAAACACCCTGGACGCAAATGCATGAGCATAGTAGATGCGGCCAGTTATGTAAAATGGATAGTGGAGGCACCAGGCAATGTCAATATCAATGAAATCTCTGTTGACAGACTACAACGATGACAATAGCGAATTTTGGCGCTATACAGAAAACTATATTGACCAAGATCATACGTATGTAAACTACCAACCAGGCACAGGAGGTGAATGGTTGTGTGGCTTTCTTGCTAGTCACACAGAACTAGCGGCACTCAACAGCGACATGGCACCAAGGCGTGTAAACGCACAAAATCGTTGGCGCATCAAAGGTAGTACAATCAGCAAAATCAGCAACCAAAGTAGACAATACTATTGGAATGAAGACTACTATGATGGCTCAGAACAATGGCATCGTACTGCAATTGAAAAAGCCATCAAGTGGGGCGAAGATGACAGTTATAGAAAAAACCTTGTATACAAAATGACCAACCAAACAATCACCAGAGGACATGATGCATGGAACGAAATACATGTGTGGCCTCAACAGTTCAGAAGCTTCAAAGTAATCACACTGGTAAACCCACCAGAAGCAGACACATGGTCACAGGTGTTGAGCAACATCATCAAAAAGATTTGGTTCCATGAATATCCTACCTACAAAGACATGCATGACGAACTGGTAAACAAGTTTGAACAACGAGCAAGGCGTCACAGCTTTCTCAATGAGTATGAATGTGAAGATATGATCAAACATTTGGGTGAGCCATACACTTGGGTAAAACTTGAATGGACACTGGCCGCCGCAGTAAATCGTTGGAACTATGAAGAAGCAACAAAAACACTGTTGGGCAAATGGAAAGACTGGACTGGACCAAGAATGATGCACAAGTTTACCTTACCATTGCCTGAAGATATTCCTGAATTCAAATTTGACTTGTTGGCAATGTTGCGTGACAAAGACATCAACAAGTATCATGAACTGTGTGACTGGATGAAAATTACACCACACAGAAAAGAACAGTTTGAACAATTGGTAGAATTTTACTACAAAGATGACCGAGATCATTTTGTAACCGAAGACGAACTAATAGAAACTATAAATGGAATTGAAGTATATGGAAAACAATTCAAACCAAGAACATCTAGAGCGTTACTTTAGAGATCGCACACACAGAGACTTGTTGGTGCAAGTTCCCATTGACAGCGCAAGATTTGACAGCTTGGATGGTGGCAACGAAATTACTCAACAACTTGCAGACATTGTGAGCAACACACCCAATTGGCGTAGCATAAGAGCTGATGCTAGTTTGGGCAATGACAAAATACAAGAAGCATTTTTTCTACACAAGGCCGCTGTGCTTGCAGACAGCATTGTAGAAAAAGGTGTGTTGAATCCTGTGTGCGTACATTGGCATGCCAGCAAAGGACAAATGCGACACCCCAGCAACGATAAAATTTGTGTACTAGGACAACTCAAACTGGTAGACACTGTAACTGTACACTTCAGAGATGTTGAATTTCATCACACAATGTTTCCTGATCACAATTGGACCAATTGGTTTGAAGACTTTGAATACACCACAATTGACACACAACAACAATATGAAGACTTGTATGCAGGAGTTGATAAATTGGATTTCAACACTGCTACATATGGTGAGATTTGGGCAAGGTATCCCAACTGCTGGGGCAAGCACAAACCACTGTACTTCTGTTATGAAAGTGTTTTGGATCAACTTGTAGATCGAAAGGAATGCACCAGTGTTGTGTATATTGCTCCGTTTGACAAATATCACAGAGTGCGTATGGCCAAAGATGATGTAACGCTTGGCGATTTGTACACTGTAACAGCAGATGGGTTTACAATGCACACCAAGCACATCAATCAAACATTTGAATGGACACAAAAACTAAAAGATAGGCATGGGGACAAATGGTTGCAGTGGTTGAACTAAATTGGATCAAAAAGAAAAAATGCAGATTGATATATCAGGAGTTTCTTAGTGGCGCTGGCGGAGATATATTTGCTAATTTGGCCGGTAGTACAAGCAAAGGTACGTTTGCATTTGGCAAAGAAAACAAAGACACAGCACAAGTAAGACAAATTGCAGGTGGACTAAACCTGCCCAACAAAAAAGTATTGCAAGGTGTACAATACTATCAAGCAAAAAATCCTGAGTCACCTATTATGGCACATTGGTTGCAATCATGGTTGGTTGCCAGCGTAGGTGTGTATGCAGGTAGCTACAAAGAAGGCAGACATTGGGATACTTTCTTTGATAATTTTGATGCTTGCCATACTGTATGGGCAAGCCAACACCCAGGAGGCATGGTTGGTTTTGAAAATCACAGTTGGATAGAATTGTGGCGTAATGCATGCGCTCAAATTGGTTGGGAATTTTTTCCTGTTGCCCCTGTAATAAAAACGTTTGATGCATTTGCTTGGTGTGTGCAAATAAACGCTAGCGGAGGATGGGCGCAACAACAAGCTGGTAAAATAAATTTAGAAACAGGACAAAATAAAAGCACAATGTTTTGGGCAATGAAAAAAGTAAGACAAGAAATAAAATGGTGGCAAGACCGCTTGCCCAAAGATGTTCTACAAGTTGAACACATACAAATGATAGTAGAAAACAGACGCGAAGAATTATTTGAGTGGATCAGCAAAAATGTAAACTCAGATTTGGACAGAGACAACTTCAATTTTATATACGAAAACTACACAGATCAAAGAGTAAAAGATTTTGTAAGCTGGCGTGATGAAAACAGAATGTTATTGGAACATGAATGGGATGACCTCTTGACAAGTTATCAAAATGCTGTATAATATACATATATGGAGTGTAATCTAAATGTCAGACTTGAAATGGAGCGAATATGACTTCACTAAAACGCCTTATGATGAATTGGTACGTGTGGGTCAAAGAACGATGCTTTACAGAGACATGTTTACTGTTAGTTGGCTTCTTGGTCGCTTTTGCAACTATCGTTGTAGTTATTGCTGGCCATACGCCAGATCAGATCGTAAAGATCACAGGCCAACAGAGCTCTGTCTTCATACAATCGATGAGATAAAAAGGCAAGCACGTGAAAGAGAATTCAATAGTTTCCACTTTAGTCTCAGCGGTGGCGAGCCTACTTTCCACCCTGGTTACTTGGATATTCTGGAGCATCTTGCCAACGATGTGGATAACACTAATTATACTAGTGTTCATATGACATCAAACTGTAGTCGACCTATGAAATGGTTTGGCACATATGTTGAACACAGTGCAAAGTTTCATAGAGCAAGTATAACAGCAAGTTTGCACATAGAACACCTAAATAGCAAAGAGAAGATGCAAGAGTTTGCAGACAAACTAATCTTCTGTCAGGAGCATGATGTTCAAGTTACAATCAATATGGTCATGGTTCCAGACTGGTTCGAAAGAGACTGGGAAAACGCATTGTTCTTCCATGAACAAGGAATTAATGTTACTCTCAAGCCCCAGTCCGATCCAACGGCCTCCCGTGTTGTGGATGGGTATACTGACGAAAACTTCAAAAGAATGCGCAACGGAATGCCACAACGAGGATTCACAGAAGTCAAAAACAAATACGTGACTAGGCCAAAACCCACATTCAACAAAGTACCAGATCCAATATACAAAAACTTTGCCGCAGATGATGTACCGCAACACTTTCAAGTTGAGTTCAAAGATCCAAACGGCAAAGAATACTACATGGATCAAGCAGAACGTTTCAATGCGTTCAATTTCAACAAGTTCAAAGGCTGGGAATGTAGCAGTGGCTACCGCAGTATCATCATACGTGAACCAGACGGCAGTATAAAACGTAGCTATAGTTGTGTAGATGTGCCACTGGGCAATATTGAAACTGGATTCAAACTATTTGATGGTCCCAAGCCTTGCAGTACAAGGAGTTGTGTTAGCAGTGCGGACAGCAAGATCCCGAAGAGGGCACCCGGCACAAAGATGCCATTATGGCCAAACGATAGAACCTATGAAACCAATTAGCATGTTTGCACCAGACCCTACAGTGAAACACTGTAAAGAGTTTGCTTGGTGGCCAAAACGTAGTCGCAACGGAACACTAATCATTGGCTCACACTGGCGTGTGGAAACTGCATACTATATTCCTCCTAATGGAAAAAGAGTTGTAGTTGATGAATACTTGTACACCGAATATGAATATTTTTGGGCAAAACTAAGCAATGATCTTCCTGAACCAACCAAAACGTTGTATGGCAGAAAGTAATGATCTTCCTAAACCAACACAGTTTGTTTACTAAACATCCTGGAGTAGAATTTTACACATGGGGTACTGCCAATGTAGATTGGGAGTATGTGTTGATGTGTTGCCGTGAGGGCAAGTTTCCCACAGACATCAGAGGTAGATTTGCATTCTACTATCATGATGCAGACAACACCTTTGCCGCTGTAAACCATTTGGCAGAACGTCCGTTGTACTACACAGATGAAGGCAGATGGTTTCCTGTGTTGGAAACATTTGCACACCAGCGTCAACGAACCACTGGATATGATTTACAAATGGGCATGTTGGGCTTTTGCTACACCATTGGTGAGCATACTCCATTTGCAGGTATAAGCAGAGTAAAGCCAGAACACTACTATCACAATGGTGTACAATATCGTTACAGTGATGTAGCAAAGCCACGTGGTTACAAATGGAATGCCAAAACCTATAGAACACTGCTCACCAACAGCATGGATTCGCACATACGATCAAGTTATACCAACAGTATGTTGTTCAGCAGTGGCAGAGATAGTGCAGTAATTGCAAGCGCACTAGCACAAATAGGCCTGAGTTCACAAGTAGACTTTTACACAATTGAACACCCTGAAACTAGTAGCACAGAATATCCTGATGCACTTGTAAACGGTGAAGAGGTAGATGTTGCACCTGTTTCGTTACGTGCCAACATTGTTCGTCCTCCGCACACACCTGTAGAATTCAATGACAGTGCTTGGCTGGTAAAGTATGCAACACTTGAAAAGCATGACATTGATGGATTGATCATCACTGGCGAAGTTGGCAATGTAATCAGCTATGGTGAAACTGGCAAACGACTAAACTACTTTACAAACTGTTATGGACTAACAGATGTTGAAGCACTAGCCAGCATGTTGTGCAGTCATTGTGAAAACTTCAAACAAACAACACTCAACTGTAGCAGTTTCAGTGACCAGTTTGACAAAGATCCAACAGCGGCACAACCACAGTGGCAAATGATTGTTGACGAAATAGAAGATGATTTACAACGCTGGGGATACTACACCTCAGACAATTTGGACTACAAACGCAATTGTATTATCAATGCAGGTTGCTTGCACCACAAAGTGTTTAGGCTCAGAGGTTATAGCACAGATGTTCTAAGACATCGCACATGGTTGCACCCACTGGCAGACTACTATGTGATGGAATACACACTAGGACTCAACTGGTATGAACGTGAACGTCATGACTGTGCAAAATGGTATTATCAACGTGCATACAGAAGGAGTTATAAAAATGCTCCATTTGCAATAAGTGCATGGAACAATCAAGTTAGAGGATTGGGTATCAAATGTCAAGAATAAAATGGACCATACCCAGCAAAAACTTTGTGCTACTGCGTGAATATGCGCAAGCACAATATTTTATACGCACAGTGTATCCGCACTATCCTGACTGTACTGTGATCACAGCAGACAAACAAATGCCTGTGTTGGAAGACACACAAGTTGAAATATGGGACTACTGGTTCAATGATCCCAAACTTAGAATAGTTGTGTTTGACAAACAAGCATTGCGCATGATGGGCAAGCCTTGTACAGAACACATATGCGTTATGGACATGCTGTTGAGTCATGCACAAGTTGGAAGAAAAAGCAGACTAAACGTGAGAAGTCAAATCACATACACACCTGAAATGATTGCTGTACAATTGGATCATTTCTTTGGACAACGAGGTGCTGGAGGAGGTTACAGTGCAGGTGGCGGACAACAAAGACAAAACTACAACATACCAGAGGACACATGGATAAACAGCCTTTACAAATAACATTTGACCTGTGGCAAAAACTAGATGAAAAATTTAGAGTTGTGTACAAAGAAACAGCAGGCAATCCTGACACTGGATTCAAATATCTAAATGACTGGAGCATATACACTTGGGAGAAACTGTGTGCAATTCAAGTGGCTGAACTCAAACCCACAGACACATGCATAGACATCAGCACAGGCATAGGCTTGCTACCTGCCATACTAGAACGCATGGGTCATGTTTGTGATTGCACAGACAACATGGTTGAAGAGTACAATTTAGACAGACAATGGCAGTACGCAGAGTTTGAACAAATGCGTGAAGTGCTGGGCATACGACCTGTTCATCTAAATCTAAACACAGAAAGTGACAACTTTGAGTGGCCCACTCTACCTTTTACTAGAAAATATGATGTAATGTTTTGCACAAGACCTGTGTTTGAAAGAATATGGAACAGTGAACAAGAAGGCTTTTGTGACTTCATTGAATGGTGTTGGCAGTATGCTGATCGTGTTGTGGTTGTTTGGAACTACAAATGGGATGGCAAAAGCAACAAGTATATTGTAAGATGGTTTAGACAGTTTATGCCCAAACTACAACCATCAACAAGCTGTGTTTGTGTATACGATAAATACAGACATAAAGACATACTAAGACGGAGAATATAATGTCAGTAACATACTATAGAAAATTTTTAGGTGTTGGACCTTATGAAACTAGAGAAGCTTACCTAGCCGACTTGGATCCTGATGGCGATTGGCTAAACTTTGGTAACGCACAAGTAGCCGCAGGCAATATTGAATCGTTTGAATACAAACTTGCTGTAGCCAAAAATGCAATGTACGGCTCATGCA
>CESM01102199.1_pt1 | contig 16694 bp, 18 predicted proteins | sample 361421 | NCBI WGS metagenome assembly CESM01 (sample SAMEA2622219, study PRJEB7988) | marine metagenome | isolation source: saline water (ENVO:00002010), including | reverse complement strand
TTAATGAAAAATATACAAATTTCACCATCAATTTTATCTGCAGATTTTAGTCAATTAGGATCTGAAATTAAAAAACTTGAAGCAGGTGGTGCAGACATGATTCATGTTGATGTAATGGATGGTCATTTTGTTCCAAACTTAACTATCGGGCCACCTGTAATAAAAAGATTAAGAGAATATACATCACTCATTTTTGATGTACACTTGATGATTTCACCTGTTCACAAATATATAAAAGACTTTGCAGAGGCTGGTGCAGATATAATCACTATACACCCTGAGGCTACTGAAAATTTAAATGAATCAATACTCCATATTAAAGATCTTAAAAAAAAAGTTGGAGTTTCATTAAATCCTAATACAGAAATTAATTTAATTGAAAAAGAATTGAAAAATATTGATTTGGTTTTAATTATGAGTGTTTATCCAGGATTTGGCGGACAAAAATTTATTCCAGAGGTAATTGAAAAAATTACAATATTAAAAAAAATTAAAGAAGAAAAAAAATATAATTTTGATATTGAGGTTGATGGTGGAATAAATTTCTCTAATTTTAAAAGTGTAATAAGTGCTGGAGCAAATATTCTTGTGTCAGGAACTACAGTTTTTAAAGAAAATAACGGGGATATAAAAAAAAATATAGAAATTCTCAAAAAAGTGTAAAAATTCATTAAATTAATTTTGTATGATTTTTTATAATTTTTTTATTTTGATTAAAAAAAAACTCAGAAACATTTATCAAAATTCAAGGTTTTATGAAAAAAAAATTTCGAAAACTTTTGATGTTAATTTTGAATATAAACCAAGTCCACATTTACTTTCTTCTATTATAAAATATCAAAATAAAAAATATAAAATTGAAAATTTCTCAATTGATTCAATTTGGAAAAAAAAATTAAGTTTAAAAGACTATAAAAAATTAAATAATTTTTATTGGTTTTTTAGTTTGGACTTAAAATCTTCAAAGAAGGATTCACAAAAAATAATTAATAATTGGATTCTCAATAATGAGAAATATAAAAAAGACAGTTGGGAATTTGATATTACTGCAAAAAGAATAATTTCATGGCTATCCAACCACCAACTTACATATGAAGATAGTAATAAGGAATATAGATTAAAGTTCGATCATATGGTCCAAAAACAAACAAATCATTTATTAAATGAATTAAAAAATTCCAAAGAAATTGGAAATAAAATTATCGGTTGTGTTGCAATAATTTTAGCGGGTTTAGCTTATAGAAATCAAAAAATTTATTTAGATAGTGGGCTTGGTTTCTTAAAAAATATCATTAAACATTCAATTGACAATCAAGGATTTCCAAAATCGAGAAGCATTCAACAGCTTATATCTTACTTAAAATATTTTATTTTAATAAGAGAATGGTTCAAAGAAGCGCAGATAACAATCCCAGATCAAATAAATGAAACTATAAATTATTTAGGCCAAGGATACGCTTTTGTTTGGCAAAAAATTAATTCAGATATTCTATTTAATGGAAATAATATCTCAAATAATTTTGAATTTGATAATTATTTAAAAAGATTTGGTTATACTTTTAAAAATGAAAACAGAGAATGTGGTGGATATGTTGTCTTAAAAAATAAAAAAATTTCTTTGATAATGGATATTGGTAACTCACCGAATAAAAATTTTTCAAAAAATTATCAAGCTGGTGTAATGTCGGTTGAGATAATTTCAAATGGTAAAAAATTAATTACCAATTGTGGTTACCATAATAATGAAAATTTAAAATTAAATGAATTATCGAAGTCTACTGCTACTCACAACACTTTAATTATTGATGATAATTCATCATGTCATTTTAAAAAAAACGAAAATAATTTTGTTCTTAAAGATGAAATAAAAATTTTAAAAAAAGAAATAATTTTTGAAAAGAATTATTGGAAAATAAAAGCTTCACATAATGGGTATCAAAAAAAATACAATTCAATACATGAAAGAGAAATTGAATTTTTTCCTGATCAAAATAGATTTGTTGGAAAGGACAAAATATTAAATAAACATACTAACTTTAACGTAAAATTTGATATCAGATTCCATCTTGAGCCTGGTGTTAAATTAATGAAAACTCAAGATAATAAAACTATACTAATCGAATTAATGGATGAAGGTTGGAAATTTACTTGTGATAATTTCAATATAAATATTGATAATGGCTTATATTTCGGTAATAAAAATTCATATATACAAAATCAAAATATTTTTATTTCAGGAATTGCTAATAAGCAAAATGAAAATATAAACTGGCAATTAATAAAAATTTAATGCAAAAAATAAAAAGAGCTCTCATTTCAGTTTCAAATAAAAAAAATTTAAAAACAATTCTTAAAATTCTGAAAAGATTTAAAGTTGAAATTATAAGTTCAGGAGGAACTTATAATGAAATCAAAAAAATGAAATATGATTGCAAAGAAATTTCAGAATACACTGGTGCATCTGAAATTTTAGAGGGAAGAGTAAAAACACTACATCCAAAAATACATGCAGGAATCCTTAACATTAGAAAAAATAAATCTCACAAGATTGACTTGATTAATAATAATTTCCAAAGCATCGATCTTGTAATAGTTAATTTTTATCCATTTGAGGAAATATTGAACAAAACAAAAAATCATAAAAAGATAATCGAAAATATAGATATTGGTGGGCCAACTATGGTCAGGGCTGCAGCTAAAAATTATAATGACGTAACTGTTATAACTTCAACGAATCAATACGAAGAATTAGCGAGAGAAATGAACAAAAATAAAGGTTCTACATCATTAAAGTTTAGAAAAAAATTGTCTAAATTAGCTTTTTCTGAAACAGCTTATTATGATGCCTTAATCTCAGATTATTTTAATAGAATAAACAAAGACCTTTTTCCTGATAAAAAAATAATTTTTGGCAACCTAATAGAAAAGTTACGTTACGGTGAAAATCCTCATCAACAAAGTGCTCTTTATTCTAAAAATATAAAATTAGACATCGAACAAATTCATGGCAAGCAACTTAGTTACAATAATTTTAATGATATATTTACTGCATTGACAATTTCTAAGTCTTTACCAATAGGAAAAGGAACTGTAATCATTAAACATGCTAATCCTTGTGGTGTATCAATAATTAAAGATAAATTAGAAAGTTATAAAGCTGCCTTAGCATGTGACCCAATTAGTGCTTTTGGTGGAGTTGTTTCATGTAATTTTAAAATAACAAAGAATTTAGCCAAAGAACTGAATAACATTTTTTTAGAGGTAATTATAGGAAATGGATTTGAAAAAACTGCTCTTAATATTTTAAAAAAAAAAAAGAATTTAAGATTAATTGACTCGACAAAATTTAACCTGAATGAGGTTTTAAAATTTACCTCAATAAATAAAGCATTGTTGATTCAAAACGAAGATACAAAAATTTTTTCTAAAAACGATTTTAAAATTGTTTCGAAAAAAAAACCCACCAAGGATCAGATTGAAAACTTAATATTTGCTTTTAATATTTGTAGATTTGTAAAGTCAAATGCCATAGTTGTAGCTTCAAACAAATCTACAGTGGGTATAGGTTCGGGGCAACCAAGTCGATTAGATAGTTGTAATATTGCAGTAAATAAAATGAAAAAATTTACGGATCCAAAAGATGATATTATTGCTGCATCAGATGCGTTCTTTCCTTTTGTTGATGGAATAGAAAAATTGGTACAGTCTGGAATTTCAGCTGTTGTCCAACCAGCTGGCTCTATTAACGATAAAGAAATAATCAAGTTTGCGAATGATACAGAAACTGTGTTACTTTTTTCAAAAACTAGACATTTTAGACATTAAAAATTTTATCAATTTTAGCAGCCAAAATAAAATCATTTTCCGATAATCCTTCTATAGCGTGAGTTGTAATGTTTATTTTTGCATATCCCCATCCAAATTTAATGTCTGGATGGTGACCTTCATCTTCTGAAACTTTACCAATCTGATTTACAAAATTTTGACTTTCAATAAAATTTTTAAATTTGAAATTTTTTTCTAAATAAAATTTATTTTTATCATTTTTTAAAACATCCCAACCGTCTACTTTTTTTTGATATTTATGAATCTCTGATAAATCAAAAGGGACAACTCCGCCCTCACATGGAACACATTTTTTTTCTAATAAATCACTCATATAATTATGGAGCGGGCAAAGGGGGTCGAACCCTCGACCTTCTCGTTGGCAACGAGACGCTCTACCACTGAGCTATGCCCGCTTGTTCTATTAATGTTGAAAGTATTAGCTTTTTGAAAATTAAGCAATAGTACTTTTTGTGAAATTTAAACTGAACTGTGCCGAGAGTGTGCCGAGATTTTTAGTCTGATTTCAAGCCGTCTTCATCACGATTTTTAATTTTTTCTCCAGTTTTATATTTGTAATCGTGCTTTTCTCCTAAACCAACTTGCTTCTTTATTGTTGAAATTTGTATTTCTAACTCTTTTATTTCTTTAGATATTTTATTTTTTTCTGTTTCAGTTACTTTTCCATCTTTTATAGCACTACTTACAGTTTCAGAAACATCACCAAGCTCTTCAAGAATTTTTGTTACAGTTTGACGGATTTCATCTGGTTTATAATTTGAAGAGATACCAGTGGCTTTATCTAGAATAGTCTTATAGCTTTCAAGTAAAGGTGTTCCAAAACCATTTTTTCTACAATAAATATCTAAATCAACAGCATCTTTTAGATCTATATGTCTACCTGGATGCTCAGGATTACTCTTCTTTAAGAACGTATCTTTTCCTTTTCCTGTCGCATCTTTAAGACCTTTATCACCTATTTTTTCAATAATATCTTTAATGCTATCTTCAATCGAATACGGATTTCTTTTGATATAACGTTTTTCCTTCATTTTTATACTCTAATTAGTTTTTTCTTGTCCGTAAAGATTCAATTTAAACGACGGGTTTAGTTTCTTTGGTTGAATTAAGGTTATCTCATGAACAAAAAACTAAACAGAAAGGAAAAAAACATGAAACAAGGCTCTGATCGGACTTCAACGAATAACATCAATAATTCTCTCCGATTTGGTTATGTTGACTTCGGTCAGAGTTTAAAAAGATCCTTATTAGTATTTATTGGTTTCTCTCTCCTAGCTTCCTGCGCGTATAACCCCGTTGTTGATACCGCAGGAAGATCAGGAACATTTAATGAAAATAAAGCTCACGAAATTACTAACGATATTCAGCATTGCAAAAAACTTGCTAAAAATAATACGTCATTTTTAAGTAATATTATTTATTGGATTGGCAGCGTTGAGGCAGACACAGAATATCAATCACTTTATAGAAAGTGCCTAATTAACAGAGGGCATTCAGTATTAAATTAACATGAAAACAAAAGAATTTAGTAAAATTAAACCATATACATATTTTATTATTAGAAAATCTGACAATAAAAAATATCATGGAATAAGAATTAGAAATGTTAAATTGGGAAATTCTCCTTTAAATGATTTAGGTTTTCACTATTTCAGTAGCGGTCCTTGGAAAAACGACTGCAAAAAAAATACTCAAAATTATATTTTTATTATTAAGCATACTTTTTCTACCATCGAAGAGGCAAGCAAACATGAAGAAAAGATCAATAAAATTTTAATTAGAAATAATCAATGGAAAAATTGGATAAATAAATCTTCATTTCCTCATTGTATTCTCAGTAATTCTTCAAGGAAAGTATTAAGTGAAAAAACGAGAATCAGAGTCACTGGAACGGGAAATCCAATGTTTGGAAAAACTCATTCTATAGAAGCAAAAAAGAAAATTTCTTTAACTAGTAAAATTAGGATGTCTAACCCTAAAATGAAATTGAAGTTGTTAAATGGTAGATTGGCAAGCAATTATAAACCATCAGAAAAAACAAAAAGAAAAATAAGAGAGAGCCAGTTAGGCCCCAAAAGTCATAGATATGGCAAAGCTCCTGCTAATAAAGGCATACCAATGACCTTGGAACAAAAACAAAAAATATCAAATGCAAAAAAAGGGATTAAACTAACCGAAGAACATAGAAGAAAAGTTTCAGAGTCTTTAAAAGGACGAATATTCTCTAAAGAACATAAACTAAAAATTTCAAATAAATTAAAAGGTCGAATTTTTTCTGAAGAACATAAGAGAAAAATATCAATTACAAAGAAAAGAAAATTTATAGAAAGGAGGTATAATGAAGAAACCAAAAAAGCGAGCTAAGCAAATCCAAGATAATCAACTTGATTTGTATAAAGACTATGAGCCTGATGGCAGAGATTTAGCAGAATGGTTAGAGTCCTCAGAAGAAAAAGATCCTAATTATGATGCCGCTGATCATTGGGCTTCTATTGAGACTGACATTAGAAGAGGTAAATAATTTCTCTTAAATGTGCCGAGAGTGTGCCAGAAAATAAACCCAACCTCTAAAGTTCTGGCATACTTAATAAATAATCAAAATTATAAATCGTTGGCAACGAGACGCTCTACCACTGAGCTATGCCCGCAAAAAAATCAATATAAAGAATGTAAATCTTTATTTCAAGCGATTAAAAATTATTGATAATTTAGTTCAATCAAATTTTTTTCAAAAATGGTATTAAGTTTATCAAGGTATTTTCTATCAAAATTTTTTTTCCAGTCATTTTTAGGTCCTAAGTTAAAGAAAGGTATCTTTTTTTTATTCTCACGCGCAATAATAGCTTCACTAAAACCATGATTATCTTCTATTTTTTTTAAATTTTCAAACGATGTACTACTAACCGCATTTTTAGCTTTGTCTCTATTAAATCCTTTTTTATTATTCGAAACATTATCAATAAAATCTATAATTTCTTTAAACACATAAAATGTTTCTTTTACTAAATCCTCATACCTTAAAAATTTAACTGGTATTAAATTATTGTTTTTCCACGACTTATAATTTTTTTCCCATGAGCTAATAAATTGATAATCACTAAAATCTTTTTTTTTTTTAAAATCATACGTAAAATTATTTTCGTCTAACATTACATTAAGAGTATTATCATTATCTAATTGAAAATGTGTTGACATAGAATTTAAAACATTTCTAGGATCTCTCACGATGTAGATACAACCCAATGTATTTTTTTTATCTGTGAAATTATTTTGCCCTAATTTTACCAGTGCATTATGTGTTTTAAAAAATTTGATTTCTTTATCCTTATTAATCCTTTCTTGAGCAGCAATCCAAAATCTTGAAGTGTCTCCTGGTAGATTTAAATTATAATTGAATCCTTCAAAGTATTTCTTAACTGGAAATTGTGGAATATGATTTAACTGCTGATCACCTAAAAATAAACCATCTTTTGTATAATAATAAGCACTTATTAACGTTCTTAACCATGTGTTACCATTTTTAGGATATGAAGCTAACCAAATAATCATTAATTCATTTTTTATTTTTTTTTTGATATTATAAACATATTTATTAATTAAATTATGAATCTTCCAAAAATTATACCTGTTTTTCCTTTAAGTAATTTTATTATTTTTCCAAAAACAAGTGTACCTCTAAATATTTTTGAACCTAGATATATTGATATGATAAATGACAGCATGAAATCAAACAAATACATTGGTATGATACAGCCTAAACAAACTGAAAATTTTAAAGATAATAATTCACCTGCTTTGCATAGAATTGGGTGTTTGGGAAAAATAATAAGCTTTAAAGAAACAGAAGATGGACGTTATCTAATAGATTTAAAGGGTATCATTAGATTTGAAATTAATGATGAAATAAAATCAAATAAAAAATATAGACAATTTGATGTAAGTTTCAAAAATTTTTTACACGATCTTGATGAAAAAAAAGAGGAATTAAAATTTTCTGATTTAGAAGTAATCTTTAAAGATTTAAAAAAATTATTCAAAAAAAGGGGTTTTATAATTAATTGGAAAGCTTTAGAAAAACAAAGTTTAGATGAAACTATTAACGCTTTGGCAATAGCGTCACCATTCAGTCTAGAAGAAAAACAAGTATTACTTGAAGCTTCTAACTTGAATATAAGAAAATCAAGAATTGCAGAAATTTTAAGTACTTATACTTACGACCAATATAATAATAATACTGTACAATAAAATCAATTATTTAAACCAGTGTCAGCAAATTTTTTAAAAAAAGAATTAAAAATTTTATTTTTTCCCAAAATATTTAATGACTTACTTAACAATTCATTTTTCATTTTACTTTCGAAATTAAAAAATTCATAAATCCAGTCAATTCCTGTCGAAAAAATAAAATTTTTATCCTTAATTTCACTTTCAAATTTAAAACAAATTGTTTTATCCAATGTTAATCCTAAATTTAAATGATCATCTATTAGGTTTGAAAGGCACCTTATATCTCTCAATGACATGTTAAAACCTTGCCCTGCAAGAGGATGAACTTTATGTAACAAATCACCAAAAGCTAAAATATTAGCTTTGTAATAATTTCTTAGGTTTGAAGAATTTAAAGCAAATTTAGAAATGGCTCCAACTTTTGTGATCTTGTATATAGGATTAAATTTGTGAATTAATTTTTTTATTAATATTTCACTAAGATTTTTTCTAGTTTTATATGAGTAAACAACTGATGTTTGGGTGTAAGAAATTGGCAGAAAAGCGATTGGCCCATTATTTGTAAATATTTGAAAAGCTATATCATTTTTAATACTTTTTTTATGTTCTATAATTGTAGTATATGCAAAGCTATTATATTTTTTTTCAATTCTTTTTGAAAAAAATTTTTTTGTGATTGGATTATTTAATTCACAATTAATCAATAAATTGTAATTTTCTTTGATTATTTTTTTATAATCAAAATTTTTTTTAAAATTAATGAATTTATTAATAATTAAATTTTTTTTTATAATTTCATAAAGTTCATTATTTTTTATAGTTGCAAAAGTTTGTTCTTTAGAATTTGAAAAATTTAATATTTCCCCTTTATTAAAATTTTCAGAAAAAATTTTGATTTTTTTGATTTTCCATAAATTTTTATCAATGTTAACAATATTTTTATTTATATAATCAATGTTAGATTTTGTAATGCCAACCGTCCTTGTTTGACTATATTTTTTAGGTTTATTATTTGAAAAAATAACTACTTTTAAACCTTTTAAGGCTATGACATTGGCCAAAATTAAACTTATCAAGCCATCACCTATAATACCAATTTTCATAACAAATTAATTTTAACAGTAAAAATTAGATGATACAAAGTGGTAAATTTGATTCATTAAATTTAAATATGAATATAAAAAAATTAGCTAATTCAGCACTAAAATTTGTAATTAATAGATTGATTGAAATTTTAGGTGTTATTGTTTTGTTAACAGGAATACTGCTTTTTACAGCTTTAATTTCTTATTCACCGGAAGATCCAAATTTCATTTTTCCAGAAAATACTCAAATCAATAATTTTTTAGGTTTTCAAGGAAGCTTTGTTTCAGATCTTTTTTTTCAGTCTGTCGGACTTATTTCATATTTAATTTCAATTACATTATTTTTTACAGGCATAAATATATTTAAAACAAAAGATTTATTCTTAATTATAGAAAATATATTTTTTATAATTCTATATTCGTTATTTGGGACATTATTTTTTAGTCATTTCTATAATAATACTTTTTCACTCTTTATAAATGGAAATGGTGGTTTCATAGGAAATTATATTAGTAGTAGTTTTTTAAAAGATTTGATTAATATTAACCAAAGCTTTAATTATTATGTTTTAATTATTTTAATTGTAGTTTTATTTTTAGTTAGTATTAATTTTAATCTTAAAAATAGTTGGTATTTTTTAAAAAAAATTTTTAGTTTATTTTCTAAAAACAAAGATTCAAATTATACTGATAAGACTGAAATTATAAACGAATACATTCCTCAAGATGAAATTAAAAATTTAATTCAAGAAGATTTACCTTTTATAAAAGCAGATAAATTAAAAGAAGTTGATAAAACAAAGTTTAAACTACCAAGCTTTGATTTACTAAAAACACCATCTAAAAAGGGGAAAGAAAATTTAAGTAAAGATGAAAAAAATGATCCTGAATTTTTAGAAAAAATACTTATGGATTTTGGTGTGAATGGTAAAATAAAAAAAGTAAGCCATGGTCCAGTTGTTACTTTAAATGAATTTGAACCAGCTGCTGGGGTTAAAGTTTCAAAAATTGTAAATCTATCTGACGATATAGCGAGAAATACAAGTTCAGAGTCAGCAAGAATTTCAACAATTCCTGGAAGTAATACAATTGGAATTGAATTACCCAACATTTCAAGAGAAAATGTTTACTTAAGTGAGATTTTGGACAATTCAGATTTTAAAAAAAAAGAAATAAAATTACCTATCGCTCTAGGTAAAAGTATTTCTGGCAAACCAATTATTGGTGATTTGACATCAATGCCACATTTATTAATTGCTGGCACAACTGGTTCTGGGAAATCAGTTTGTATCAATACAATAATTTTATCTCTTCTTTTTAGACTTGCACCTGAAAAATGCAAATTTATTTTGATTGATCCAAAAATGTTAGAACTTTCAACTTATGAAGGAATTCCACATTTGCTATGTCCTGTAATCACTGAAGCTAAAAAAGCTGCCTCTGTACTTGGGTGGGTAGTAAAAGAAATGGAAAGTAGATACAGATTAATGACCAAAGAGGGAGTTAGAAATATTGATGGGTATAACGCAAAACATAAACTTCCGATGCCATATATTATTGTCGTTGTTGATGAGATGTCAGATTTAATGCTAGTAGCTAGCAAGGAAATAGAAAATTATATTCAAAAATTATCTCAAATGGCAAGAGCAGCTGGTATTCATATTATAATGGCAACTCAAAGACCTAGTGTAGATGTCATCACGGGAACCATAAAAGCTAATTTTCCAACTAGAATTTCTTTTCAAGTAACATCTAAGATTGATAGTAGAACTATTTTAGGCGAGCAGGGGGCTGAACAATTATTAGGTAAAGGGGATATGCTTTATATGTCATCAGCTAATAGAATTGTTAGAATCCATGCACCATTTGTTTCTGATAACGAAATAGAAAGCATAAATAATTATTTAAGAACGCAAGCCGAACCAGATTATGTGGATGAAATATTGAATTTTGCTGATGAAAAAGAGGCTGGTGAAAAATTGAAAGATAATGAGGAGAAAGATGATTTATATCAAACTGCATTAGATATCGTTAGGTCTGAAGGAAAAGCATCAACATCATTTTTACAAAGAAAATTACAAATAGGTTATAATAGAGCAGCAAGAATTATTGATATGATGGAATCAGAAGGATTTGTCAGTAAAGCAAACCATGTTGGCAAAAGAGATGTCCTTTAATGAAAAAAATACTAATAATTTTAATTATTTTTTTTTTTTCAACAAATGCTTTTGCAACACTTAAACAAAAAATAATAAAGAACTTATCTGAAATTGAAAATCTAAATTTTGATTTTGAACAGAATATAAATGGTAAAATTGAAACAGGTAATTGCACTATTAAATATCCAAAAAAAATTTTTTGTGATTATAATCTTAGTAATAATAAAAAATTAATTTCTAACGGAAAATCTATCGTAATTAAAACAAATAGTAGTTTTTATAAATATCCAATTCAGCGAACACCATTAAAACATATTTTGGATAAAAAATTCTTAATAAATGAAATAATAAATTTAAATGAAAGAATCGTAAATGATAAATTTATTAATTTTAAAATAATAAAAAATGAAAATGAAATAAATATTTTTTTCGATAAGAAAAGTTATAATCTTATAGGATGGCAAATATTAGATATATATCAAAATTTAAGTATCACATATCTTTTTAGGATAAAAAAAAATCAGAATTTAAATAAAAATTTATTCAATCTTCCATCTGTGAATTAAATTGAAATAGTTTCTTTTTTAAAAATTTTCATACCTCTTGCTAAATAATTTTTTAATGCATTTTGGTGATCAAGGGTACAAGTATGGACCCATGTCCTTTTAATTTTTTTTTCAAAAGATCTTTTAATTGCATTTGATAATAAGAAAGATCCTAGTTTTTTGTTATGATATTCCTCTAAAACACCTAAATATGCTATTTCAATTTCATTTGTATTTTCATGGAATATTAGTTCAAAATAACCTGCAAAATCGTCTTTAACTTTTAAAACATAAGTCTTTACATTTCGGTTAGATGAATATTCTATCCATTGTCTATCAGGCCAAACTAAACGATCTACCCATCTATGTTTATTACCTATATTTTTGTAAAAGAATTTATTGATCTGAAAATTACTTGGACTAACAAGACTAATAGACCACTCTGGTTTGATTAATTTATTTTCAACTAAATCTTTAATAGAGTTTATTTCTAAATAATTTCTTTGAATAACCTGAGTCACTCAACCATTTTACCGACTTTTTCCCCACCAAACAAATGAAAATGTAGGTGAGGTACTTCTTGTCCGCCGTCATCACTAATATTTGCTAATGCTCTATAACCTTTTCCTGTATCAACTGAAATTTTCAATTTTTTTGCAACTATATTGATCCCTTTAAGCAGACCTACTATTTCTTCAGAACTTGCATTATTACTAAAATCATCGAGATCAATATATTTTCCTTTTGGAATCACCAAAGCATGAATTTTTTTTTGAGGATTGATGTCATAAAAAGACAAAACAAAATTATCTTCATAAATTTTATTACAAGGAATTTCACCTCTTAAAATTTTAGCAAAAATGTTATTATCATTATAATTCATCTAAATTTTTTTTAGAACTGACTTTACAGTATCACCCATCACAGAAGGATTTTTTGATATAGTAACTCCACATTCTCTCAAAATTTCAACTTTTTCAATCGCACTCTCCCCATAGGCTGAGACTATTGCTCCAGCGTGACCCATGACTCTTCCCTTCGGCGCAGTAAGTCCAGCAATATAACCAATTACTGGTTTTTTCATGTTTTCTTTTGCAAATTCACCTGCTGCAACTTCTTGGGGTCCGCCTATTTCCCCAATCATTAAAATTGCATCAGTTTCATCATCAGTTTCAAATTTTTCAATTATATCTCTAAATGAACTACCATTAATTGGATCTCCACCAATACCAACACTCGTCGAAATTCCTATATTTAAATTTTTCATCTGTTGAGCGGCTTCATAACCTAATGTCCCTGATCTGCTAATTATACCAACGCGCCCTTCTTTATAAATATGGCCAGGCATTATTCCTAGCATTGATTTTCCAGGACTAATTATTCCAGCACAGTTTGGTCCAACCAATGTCATTTTTTCTGTCCTGGAATATCTTCTCATATATCTTTTAATTCTAATCATGTCATGAGAAGGAATGCCATCAACTATTGCCACACAAGTTCTTATTCCTGCATCTGCTGCCTCCATTGCAGAATCTGCTGCAAAGGCTGGTGGCACAAACAATATTGATGCTGTCGCTCCTGTGTTTTTGACAGCATCCTTGACCGTGTTAAACACTGGTCTATCCAAATGCTTTTGTCCTCCTTTTCCGGGCGTTACACCTCCCACAACATTAGAACCATATTTAATCATTTCCTCAGCATGGAAAGTACCCATTTTACCAGTAAAGCCCTGAATTATAATTTTTGTATCTTTATGAATAATTACAGACATTTTATTTTAATGCTGCAACAGCTTTGTTTGCAGCTTCCTCTAAAGTGTTAGCTTCAATATAATTAATTTTACTATCTTTTAAAATTTTGTTTCCTTTTTCAACATTTGTTCCAGCCAATCTAATCACTAAAGGCACTTTAACCTCAACTTTGTCTAAGGCTTGAACTATACCTTCCGCAACCCAGTCACACCTATTAATACCCGCAAAAATATTTACTAAAATTACTTTTACTTTTTTGTCCATAGTAATTAGTCTAAAAGCTTTAACTATTTTCTCAGGAGTTGCTCCACCACCTACATCTAAGAAATTTGCAGGTTCTCCTCCTGCCAATTTAATCATATCCATAGAAGCCATTGCAAGACCCGCACCGTTTATAATATTTCCTATATTTCCATCTAAACTTACATAATTTAAACCTCTATCAGATGCATAAACTTCTTTTTCGTCCTCTTGAGTTTTGTCTCTTAATTCAGATACCTTATTCCTTCTAAACATTGCATTGTTATCAAAACTCATTTTACAATCTAATGCTAAAATTTGTTTTTGTTTAGAAATTACTAGTGGATTTACCTCAACCATAGTTGCATCAAGTTCACTAAATGCTTTAGCACAGCCTATTATTGTATCTGATGCTCTAGCGATCAATTCTGGATCGATTCCCAAACCAAATGCCAGCTCTCTAGCTTGAAAATTTTGTATGCCTACAGCTACTTCAATTTTAGATCTTATTATTGACTCCGGTTTTTCTTTTGCTATTTCTTCAACGCTCATGCCTCCTTCTGTGGAAGCTACAACCATTATACTTTCTGAACTTCTATCAAACACTAGACCCAAATATAATTCTTTTTCAATATCTGTTGCTTCTTCGATATAAATTCTATTTATAATCTTTCCTTCAGGTCCTGTTTGATTTGTAATCAACTTTTTTCCTAAAAGTTTATCTGTAGCTTGAGCAACTTCTAAAGGAGAGTTACAGACTATTATTCCACCTGCTTTCCCTCTTGCGCCTGAATGAATTTGTGCTTTTACTACCCATTTAGAGCCTCCAATTTCTCTTGCTTTATTTTCTGCATTTTCAGGACTATAAACAATACCCCCTATTGGTATAGCTACTCCAAAACTTGATAAAATTTCTTTTGCTTGATACTCGTGAATATCCATAACTATTTATTATTAATTAATTTGTCTATGTTAACAATATTTTCTGCCATCCTTGCTGAAGCTGCATCTATCATTCTTCCATCAAGCTGAGCGGCGCCTTTTCCTTCTTGCGCTGCTTTTTCAAGCTCTTCTAAAATTCTTTTTGCTTTGTTTACTTCCACCTCTGGTGGAGAAAAGACTTTATTGGCTAATTCAATTTGAGATGGATGGATTGCCCATTTTCCTTCAATACCAATAGCAGCTCCTCGTTTTGCTGCAGCAATGTATGCATCAGGATCATTAAAGTCTCCAAATGGACCATCAATTGCTCTCAAACCATAAGCCCTACACGTCATAACTAGCTCTGATAAACCATGGTGCCATTGGTCGCCCGGATAATCTGGGTTTAATCCTCCAATTATCACTGTTCTGGCTCTCAAACTTGCTGCATAATCTGCAACACCAAAATGCAAAGCTTCAAGCCTCTCACTTGATTTCGCAATTTCTTTTATATTAGACATGCCTAAAGCTGTTTCAATTAAACATTCAATTCCAATTTTATTTTTGAATTTTTTATGTGTTTCAATTTGTGTTAATAAACAGTCAACCATATAAACATCACTTTCAGTTCCTGCTTTTGGTAAAAGAATTGTATCAAGATTTTCTCCCGCTTGTTCTACTATTTCAACTAAATCACTATACATGTAATGTGTGTCTAAACTGTTTATTCTCACAGAGATCGTTTTTCCTTTTTCTCTCCAATGCATTTCATTCAAAGCTTTAATTATATTTGATCGTGCTGAAACTTTATCTTTTGGTGAAACTGCATCTTCTAAATCTAAAAAAATATAATCAGCAGAAGAGTTCAAGGCTTTCTCAAACATTTTTGGTGAAGAACCTGGTACTGCAAGTTCACTTCTTTGCAGTCTTGATTTTGCAGGTTTATAGAATTTATGGCTCATTTTTAAAAAAGTATATATTTTCTTAAAAGCGAAGAATAGTTATAGATTATATTAATATTTTCTTTAGATATTATTTTTTTCTAGAGGACAATTCCTGCATAATTTCCTCAATTTTAATATTATTTGCCTCTAAATACATTATTAAATGATAAAAAACATCTGCTGCTTCATGAACTTTATTTGTATTTTTTTCTACAGCTTCAATTAGTTCATTTATTTCCTCTAAAATTTTCTCTTTACATAAAGACTTATTGCTGAGTAATTTATTTGTATAGGAGCCCTCTTTGGGTTTGTTTTTTCTATCTCTAGCTAAATTTATTAAATCATCAAAAATATTCATAATCATTTATCCTTCAATAACATCTCCTCAAGTTTTTTCTCTGTTTTCGCCATTGCCATATAATCTGTAAAAACAATCATTCCTTCAGTTTCATGCTTATGATCTGCTTTCAAGTTTGCGTTAGCATATAAGCCAAATTTAAAATAACATACGTTTCTTCTCTTGCCTTTATGTTTTTTTTTGCCCCAATTTGTTGGGCCCTCATAATCATATGCAAGTTTTCCATCTATCCAAACTTTAAGTTTGCCATCTGGTTTTTTTGAATTTTTAAAGTTTATCCTTACCGCTGTCCAGCTATCAGTTCCATAATTTTCGTTTACTTTAAATTTTTTAAGAACTCTTCGCTTTTCCATGCTACTAGGTTTCCATTCATTATTATTTTTAAAACTTGAAAATTCATGAGTAAAAATCAAATTTGCATTTTGAATAGTCATCATCCATGTAATTTTATGTCCACTTGGATGACATTGTCCTACAGTGAATTTTCTATGTGGATTTTTTGGGAATAACATGTTTCGTGCAGGCATGAATGCATAATTTATCCATTTCTCTGTACCTTCTCTAAAGGTCCAATCATCTTTTGATGTAAGCTCTGTCCTAACACTTCCAAAATGATGA
>CESM01041522.1_pt1 | contig 16754 bp, 23 predicted proteins | sample 361421 | NCBI WGS metagenome assembly CESM01 (sample SAMEA2622219, study PRJEB7988) | marine metagenome | isolation source: saline water (ENVO:00002010), including | reverse complement strand
CTTAACGAAGCGTTTTTGGAAAGATTTCCAATTACCTTTGAACAGAAATATCCAAGTGTTAAGATTGAAGAAAAAATCTTAAATAAAACTTTAGAAAAAACTGGGAAAAAAGATTCCAAGTTTTGTAATAAGTTGGTGACTTGGGCAGATGTTATCAGAAAAACTTATTTTGATGGAGGAGTTGATGAGATTATATCAACTAGAAGACTTGTCCATATTGTACAAGCATATTCCATCTTTAAAGATAAGATGAAATCTATTGAAGTATGTACTAATAGATTTGACGCTGATACAAAAAATTCTTTTGTTGAGTTATATACTAAAGTTGACGCTGGGGCGACAGCAGAATCGATTGCTGAAGACCAGAGAAAAGCTGATGTTGCTGACCAAATAAAAGAAGACTCTGATAGTGAGTCAGATGACGAGGCAGACGCTGACGCCATCTAAAACTATCAATCATAGTGTAAGTCCTGAAAGCGGAGGTAGTGCTCCGCTTTCTTCTAACACTAGAAAGAAAAAATTATGAATATATTTTACCTAGACGAAGATGTAAATAAGTGTGCTGAATATCACAATGATAAACATTGTGTTAAAATGATATTAGAGTATGCTCAATTACTATGTACTGCTCATTGGGAATTAGATGTATCAAATACAGTAATGAATAATCCAATGAACTTATATAAACCAACACATAAAAATCATCCTAGTGCTGTATGGGTAAGAGAATCAAAAAAAAATTATGAATACTTGTATAGTTTATTCAATGCATTATGCCAAGAATATTCTTACAGATATGGCAAGATACATTTAACATATTCAAAACTACATAATGTTTTAGCAACACCACCTCAAAACATTCCAGATAAAGAATTTACACAACCTACTCCTGCTATGCCAGATGACGTTAAGCATAGTGATAGTATAGTTGCATATAGAAATTACTATAATAAATATAAACAACATCTAGCAAAATGGACAAATAGAAAGGAACCTGAATGGACCAAAAAGAACGTGATGAATTAATGAAGAAGTTTTTAGAGAAAGGTGGTAAGGTTCAAAAATGTGAACCTGGTTATCCTACTAATGTAGGTTCGCTAGATAAGAGTGGTAAACCACAATGGACAAAAGAAGATATTAAAAGTGGTAGAACTGGATCATCACCTATGCCTGATTTAGGAGTTTATAAACCTAACACATATCACGATTTTGATTTAGGCGGAGATAAGATTCCAGTATTTGTACCAAGTAAAAAAGAAGGGAGGGATGATAAGTGAGTATAACAGTTGAAGTTAGAGGCGGTAATTTAGAAAAAGCTATGCGTGTACTTAAAAAGAAAGTACTTAAAGCAGGTATTATAAAAGAGTATAGAGATAGACAATATTTTAAAAAACCTTCCGAAATTAAAAGAGAAAAGAAAAAAGAAGGTATTAAGAATTACAAAAAGGCTCAAAAACTACGTGAAAGCAGATTGTAAATAGAATTCCAGCGCCTGTGCTTTTGACAAGATAAATATATTATACCAGGCAATTCATAAGTCCTGGGGCGTGGAACAAGGTTAGGTGGATCCTTTGGGCAATGCCCAGCAAAATCCACCAAGTATTAGAAGTTTTGCAGGAGTTTGGCTAGCGTTTAAAACCTGTTGAGGTTTAGGGTAGTTCCTCTACGTAAAAACTACCTCTAGTACTTGACATATGAAAATTAGTTATTATATAAGTATTAGTGAGTTGCCACAATGGGACTCAATAAAATAAACTTTGCTTAAAAAAAGGAGGTTCTATTATGACCAATAAAGCAATTTCAATTTTTAATCAATTAAGACCATTATCAGTAGGATTTGATGATGTATTCAGAAACTTTGAGTCAATGTTTGACCATCAATTTGATACTATTAATGTGTCTAATTATCCACCTTACAATATTGTTAAGACAGGTAAGTATACTTACGATATTCAGGTTGCATTAGCAGGATATGGTAAGAAGGATGTAGATGTATCCTTTGAGAATAGCCTATTAACAATCAAGTCTGTTAAAGATGAGAAGACTAAAGAGGTTGAGGATAATGATGGTGTACTACATAAAGGCATTGCCAAACGTATGTTCACTAAATCTTTCACAATCGCTGATGATGTTGAAATCACAGGCGCTGAATTGAAAGACGGTCTTTTAAGTGTATCTATGGAGAAGATTATTCCAGAGAGTAAAAAGGCAAGAAAAATAACGATTAAATAACAATTGATATTGTGGCGGCTTTCTATAGTCGCCACTTTAAACCAGCATTGACATTTATAAAGGAATGATATAATATGAGTAATATGAAAAATATAAAAGATTGGTTTATACCAAATGTAATGTTTAGAGTAAGAGAAGGTGATAAACACGAAGACGGTGGATGTTCTTTTGGAGAAGGTGGTTGGATAAATAAAACCACAGATGATTACTTCAAAGGTAAAAGAGTTGTACTCTTTAGTTTACCAGGTGCTTTTACACCTACGTGTTCTTCCGTACAATTACCTGATTACGAATCAAAATACCAAGAGTTTAAAGACAAAGGTATTGATGAAGTATATTGTTTATCAGTAAACGATTCGTTTACAATGAACGCTTGGTTTGACCAATGGAAGATTAAAAATGTAAAACCAATAGCAGATGGCAATGGACATTTTACTAGACGAATGGGTATGTTAGTAAACAAAACTCATTTAGGATTTGGTATGAGGTCTTGGAGATATGCTGCTGTTATTAATGATGGTAAAGTTGAACAATGGTTTGAAGAACCAGGTATCAATGATACAGGACAAGATGATGATCCTTATGGACAATCTTCTCCGTCTAACGTTTTAACTAACATCTAGCATTGACTTTTATATTATTTTGATATATGATTAAATTATGGAGGAATTGATATTATGAATCTATCAACAAGTACAGTTGCAATCTTAAAGAATTTTGCTGAAATCAATAAGAACATTTTAGTAAAACCTGGAAAGCAATTACAAACTATTTCTACTTTAAAGAATATTCTTGCCGAAGCAGATATAGATAATAAGTTTGAGCAAGAATTTGCGATATATGATTTACCTGAATTTTTAAGAGCAGTTGAATTGTTTGAGAAATCAGACATTGAATTTAATGGTTCTTCTAATTTAAAAATCAAAAACGCTAACTCTAGGCAATCAGTTAAATACTTCTTTGCAGATAAGTCCGTTATTGTTGCACCTACAAAAGGAATAACAATGCCAGACAAATATGTAACCTTTACATTAAAGAAGACACAATTTGCAGATTTACAAAAAGGTATAGTAACCTTAAACTTACCAGACATAGCAGTTAAAGGTGATGGAAAAACTATCACAATGATAGCTACTGATAAGAAAAATAAATCTTCAAATGATTATTCAACTGTTGTAGGTGAAACTGATAAAAAATTCGTTGCGTATTTCAAGGCAGAAAACTTGAAAGTAATACCTGACGATTATGATATCGCTTTGTCTTCACAAAGAATATCACACTTTATCAATAAAAGTAAACCTGTCCAATATTGGATTGCTTTAGAGCCTGATAGTGAATTCTAAAAGATATAAATTAGTAGAGAAATATAAGTTAGACACTTGGGCATTTATTGTGTTCATTTTAGTTATGGGACTTATAGGTTATCTTAATGCTTAGATTTAAAATAAAAAAGGATCCACAAGTAGATTTTATTTGTACCAGAGAAGGTGTTGAAACTACAATGCCTATTATTCCTGCACGGGAATATGAACATCAATGGTTACGAAGAGCTGCAAAAGATTTTAGACATCAAGGATCAACATCTAATCCAAATAGAGATAGAACTAACAAAGGCGATGGAGATAAAAATGATATGTCCAAGTTTTTGGTTATTGATGAAGGCCAAGACATAAGGCATACAGCAAAATGTCCTGGTATATTTTCTCTAAAGAATAAAGGTTGGATATTGAGAGCTCATTGTGAGTTTAAGATTCAAATTTTAGAAGATGGTGCTGGTTATAATTGGTCATCACCATTAGGTGGAATAGGTTGGTTGCCTGGAGATGGAAGAGATAGTGGATTAATATCACATCACCCAGAGCAAAACTTGTATGACTTTATGGAAAATTGGCCACAAAATTCTATGCAAAAGATATTCAAGTTTAATATGCCTTGGTTTGCTAGAATACCACAAGGATATGAATTGTTGTGTGTACATCCATTCTATCTTGATGATTGGAGATTTACTTGTTTACCAGGTATATTTGATTCTGATTATGGTTTAGCAGGTATGGCATTACCTATATTGTGGCACGATACAAAAGGCGAACATACTATTAAAAAAGGAACACCTTTAGCACAATTAATATTAATGCCTAAAGATGAAAAGTATACACATACAAATGTATGTACAAGAGATAGTGATAAAGCAAGAAAAGAAGTGAACTTAACTAATTTGAAAATGCGTGAAGAGTTTAATCAAAATTATCCAAAGATTAAAAAGTGGTGGCAGAATTATTGGAATAATGATAAATAAAATGAGGTATATATTATGGCAGAAAATTTGTGGGTTGAGAAGTATCGTCCTAAAACAATTGACGATTGTATTCTCACAAAAGAATTAAAAGAAACTTTTAAACAGTTTCTAAAACAAAAAGAAATTCCTAATCTTTTATTATCTGGTACGCAAGGTACTGGTAAAACAACAGTAGCAAGAGCGCTGTGTGAAGAGATAGGTGCTGATTACATTATTATTAATGGATCAGATGAAGGTAGACAAATAGATACGTTAAGACACAAAGTTAAAAACTTTGCTAGTACTGTATCTCTTACCGAAGAGTCCAATCATAAAGTAGTTATATTAGATGAGGCAGATTATATGAATGCTGAGTCTGTACAACCTGCTTTAAGAAATTTCATAGAAACATTTTATAATAATTGTAGATTTATATTCACTTGTAATTATAAACATAAGATTATTAAACCTCTCCATAGTAGATGTACAGTTGTTGACTTTGCAATAACTAATGGTCAGAAAAAAATATCTATGGTTGCCTTTATGAAAAGGTTAGAACATATATTAAAAGAAGAGAATATAGAGTTTGATAAAAAAGTAATTGCAGAATTAATACAGAAACATTATCCTGATTTCAGAAGAACTATAAACGAACTTCAAAGATATTCAGTAAGAGGTAAGATAGATAGTGGTGTATTATTCAATTTATCTGAAGCAACTTATAAAGACTTAATCAAATTATTAAAAGAGAAGAGATTTAATGAAATGAGAAAGTGGGTTATTGAAAACCTAGATAAAGAACCTGCAAACTTATTTACAGAAGTATATAAAACACTATACGAAAATCTACAACCATCATCAATACCTCAAGCAGTATTAGTAATTGCTGGGTATCAATATAAATCAGCCTTTGTTGCAGACCAAGAGATTAATATGGTCGCTTGTCTAACTGAAATAATGGCCAATTGTAAATTCAAATGAAACGACATCTTTTTTCCGTACCAATATATTATGAAAATATAGATTTAAATAAGATTAAACTTACCAATACAAAGTTTGAAAAGACTTTTGATTGTGGTATTCTATCATCACATAATTTTAAAAATCATTTAGATAAAGAATCAAGAACTTATCTGATAGATAAAATTTATAATTTAATGAAAGAAGATTATGATATAGATTTTAATGTTTTAATACCATCTATATGGGAAAATCAATATAAAGATAATGATTATCAAGAAAAACATACACATCCATTTTCTCATTTTTCTTTTATAATTTATAAAGAAATTGAAGAATCAAATACTATTTTTCATAATCCTATTGAATCATTATTGTTAAGCTACTTCACAAACTTTACTAAATTTTTTAATATATTTCCTACTAGAATTAAACCTCCATTTAAAAAAGGAGACATTGTAGTGTTCCCTAGTTTTTTAGAACATATGGTAACAAAAAATAGTAAGTCTGTTACCATATCAGGTAATATACTTTTAGAGGAGAAGAAATGACAACAGTATTAGGCGGTATCAAAACCGAAACAATTAGATGGACTAAAAATAATGGTTACTATTGTATAGCATTTCCATTAAAACAATCACAACTTAATAGTTTATTAAAGAAAAACTTTGAATGGTTTTATGGAACTGGTGATTATAAACTTCCAAAAACGATAGGTCACGAAAGAGAAGGTGAGATTTATCGTGCTAACTGTAAGAAACTATATGAATGGATTACAAAAGAGTGTGATAAACATTTTCCAAAGAACTCTATGGTCGTTCATTCCAGAGGATACAATGATCCTTGGTTTAATATACCAATAGGTCACCCAGCAACTAAAGATTGGTTAATTAAAGTTGGTCATATTACAGATGAAAGTATAATAAAACGTATGAGAAAAATGGGAAACTCTAAATGGGGTGGAAGATATTATAATAAAAACGCCAAGATAGATAAGAATGTGATGACGAAGAAAGGTCTATCAGGAGAAGAAGTATTAAAACAACACTATTTTGAAAAGCAACCAAGCATAACAAAAGTGGAGTTGAGTGGAGACACTTATGCTTTTTGGGATGTAAAAATAGAATACAGCCCCTCTAGCTCATCTGGTAGAGCAACTGATTTGTAATCAGTAGGTGGTCTGTTCGAGTCGGACGAGGGGCACCAGAAAGATTATTATGTACGAATTAAAAGATTATTTAAAAGCAATAAACGAAACAAAAGAACCTTTACTAGATTCTATTGATGAAACTTGGGAAAAGAAATACCCACCTTTTGTAATTAATAGATGTATGTCAATGTTTTACGATACCGTAATGCATAGTAATGAAATGAACGGACTACACTTCCTACCTAAACGTATGCAATTCCACTATTTAATAAATAGTATACGAAAGAAAAGGCGATTTGGAGGTAAGTGGTTATCACAAACCAAGTTGAAGAATCTAGAGATTGTAAAAAGTTATTATGGTTATAGCAATCAAAAGGCAAAGGAAGCTCTCAACATACTTACAGACGACCAAATTGAAAGTATAAAAACAAAAATGATACAAGGTGGGAGAAAACTCAAATGAGTGAAGAGATAATTAGTTGGTCGCCAGCAGATATGCTAGAAGTGACCATTAAACAACCTGATGACTTTCTAAAAGTCAGGGAAACATTAACAAGAATAGGTGTAGCAAGTAGAAAAGATAAGACGCTTTATCAATCGTGTCATATACTACACAAACAAGGCAAATATTATATAGTACATTTTAAAGAACTATTTGCTTTAGACGGTAAGAAATCAACATTAACTTTAAACGATATTCAAAGACGAAATACTATAGCATTATTATTACAAGATTGGAGTTTAATTGATGTAGTTAAGAAAGAAGCTACAGAAAATAAAGCACCATTAAGTCAGATAAAAGTATTGCCGTTTAAAGAAAAGAAAGAATGGTCTTTGTCTGCTAAATATAATATAGGTAAGAAAGTTGAAGAGAAAAAACCTGAAGAAAAAAAAGATGAGTAAATGCAGATACCTAAATTTAAAGATTACATAACAGAAGCTAAAGGCTCTGGTCCATTTAGAATTATTATTATTTCAGACGAACCTGAAAATGATAAGAACTTCCATACAGCCAAAAATCTATGTAAACAAGCTGAAAAACTTGGACATAAATCATACATCTATAGAAACACAGGTGGCTATGTTAATAGAGGAGATGACGGAGAGTTATATTTTCATAACAAAGATGATAAGAAAGGCTTTAGAGCATCCTCAAAAGATACAATTGCTATTATAAGAGGTTCTGTAGTACGTAAAGATAGTTGGATGGACATAGTATCCAGATTAGAAAAGCACGTAGTATGTGTAGTCAATAGTAGACAATGTGTTAGTATATGTGCTGACAAATATAGAACGTCATTAAGACTTTCTGATTATGGAGTTAAGCAACCTAAAACAGTATTGGTAACTGATCCAGAAAATTCAATAGAAGCTTTTGAACAATTAGAAGAGAAGTTTCCAGTTATACTAAAAACATTAAGAGGATCAAAAGGTGTTGGTGTATTGTTTATTGAGTCAGAAAAAGCTTTAGATTCAATTGTGCAATTACTTCACAAACAAGATGAAGACGCTGATATATTATTACAACAATATATTAAAACTAAATGGGATGCTAGAGTATTAGTATTACAAGGTAAAATATTTGCGACAATGAAACGTGAAGTTATACCAGGAGATTTTAGAAGTAATGTATCCCAAGGTGCTGAAGTAAAAGAATTAGAACTAACAGATTTAGAAATAGAAGAAAGTTTAAAGGCTGCAAAAGCAGTAGATGGTCAATGGGTTGCAGTAGACTTTATACCATCAGAAAATAGAGAAAAAGAACCACCATATGTTATTGAGGTTAACTCTTCTCCAGGTACAGAAGGTATAGAAGAAGCAACTAATAGAAATTTAAGTAAAGAATTAGTACAACATTTTGAAGATAGAGATAACTGGAAAAAAGTTCCTAGTGAGTGTGGTTTTAAAGAGGTAGTACATATTAAACCATTTGGACGTATAGTAGGTAAGTTTGATACAGGTAACTCTGGTACTTCTGTTATACACGCTGACAAAATGAAAGTTAGTGGTAAGAAAATAACTTGGACACTAGAAGGTAAAACAATTACTAGTGATATCATACGTAAACAAACAATTGATGTAGGTGGATTAAGAGATTATAAAGAAGACAGATACGCAATTAAACTTGATGTAGATTTTGCTGGTGGTTATTATAAAGATGTAGAGTTTACACTAGACGATAGAGATGAGAAATCAAAAATTTTATTTGATAGAGAAACAATGAATAGATTTAATGTTATGGTTAATCCTAACCGTAAGTATGTGATAACAACCAAGTTTAGTTTAGATGACAAACCAAAGAAATAAAGAAGAAATAATTACAGATATAAAAAAAGTCCTAGAGGATAAAGTAGCACCATCAGTTGCTGCTCATAATGGAAATATAGAGTTTATTTCCTTTGACGAATCAATAGGACAAGTTAAAGTATTAATGGCAGGATCCTGTAGTGGTTGTGCAATGTCGCAACTAACATTAAGAAATGGTGTAGAAGGTATGCTTAAACACTATGTACCTGAAGTAAATAGTATCATAGGCGAAGATGATGATAAAGCAGAAGAAGAAGGCTATACACCTTTCTACAATGCATACAATCCAGCATTGACAAAGGATGATAAATAAGATATATTATAATCAAGGAGAAATATAATGGCAAGTGAAATATTATTATTAAGACTTATGACTGGAGAAGATGTCATAGGAAGAATCACGAAGAACGAAAAAACAATTACCATAGAAAAAGGATTTGTACTCATACCAACTCAACAAGCACCAGGTCAGCCTGTTAAGATAATGATGACACCTTATGCACCATATACCGAAGGTGATAAGATAGATGTACAAAATGAGTTTGTTATTTCAACTTCTAAACCAAAAAAACAAATATTAGATAACTATGCTGTCAGCACATCACCGATTTCAACACCTAAAAAACAGTTAATAACTGAAACAGGTTTGCCATCGTTGAAAGTGTAATGATAACAGTTAACTTTATTAGAAACAATAACGAAAAAATTAAAGTAGAAATTCCAGAAGGTTATAGTCTTATGGAAGCTGCTAAGAAGGCTAATCTTCCAGAGATACCTGCTGATTGTGGAGGCAATTGTGCCTGTGCAACGTGTCATATCTATGTAGGTAATGCTTGGGTAGATAAATTACCATTGCCACATAACTCATTGGAAGAAGAGTTGATAGAATATGAAAAAGGATTTAAAGAAGGTGTTAGTAGATTGAGTTGTCAAATATTTTTAACAAAAGAATTAGATGGTTTAACTGTACATTTGAGGGACTATGAACTTTTATAAAAACGTTACCGAACATAAAGGTAAACTACTTGTTAGAGGTGTACACGATAATAAAGAGTTTAAAGAGAGGATTAATTTTCAACCTACTCTATATTCTGTATCTCAACAAGAACAAGAGTTTAAAAACTTACAAGGTCAAAATTTAAAACCTATAACGTTTTCATCTATTGAAGCTGCTCGTAGATTTAGACGTGATGTAGCAACTAGAAATTCTCCTATCTATGGATTAGAAAGATATCATTATCAATATATCAGCGAGAATTATCCTAAAGCAATTAAATGGTCAAAAGATTTAATTAAAATATTCACATTAGATATAGAGTGTACGTGTGAAAATGGATTTCCAGATGTAGATAATCCAAATGAAGAACTGTTATGTATTACAGTTAAAAATCAATCAAACAAACAAATTATAACCTGGGGTGTCGGTGATTTCAAAACAGATAGAACAGACGTAACCTATATTAAATGTAAAACTGAAAATCATTTAATAATGGAGTTTATGAAATTCTGGTTAAAGAATTATCCAGATGTTATCACAGGTTGGAATACTAAATTTTTTGACTTACCATATTTAATGAATAGAATTAAGATGGTTGCAGGTGAGAAAGTTGCAAGTAGAATGTCTCCTTGGAATTTAGTACATAAAGAAGAAATTATTGTAAGAGGAAGACCTAATACATACTATTCATTATTAGGTATTGCAATGCTAGATTACCTTGATTTATATAAATGGTATATACCTACTAGACAAGAGAGTTATAGACTAGGTTATATAGGTGAAGTAGAACTAGGAGAATCTAAAACAGATAATCCTTATTCAACATTTAAAGATTTCTATACAAAAGATTTTCAAAAATTTGTAGAGTATAATATACAAGACGTTGAACTAGTTGACGGACTAGAAGATAAGTTAGGTCTAATTGATTTATCATTGACCTTTGCTTATGAAACTAAAGTAAACTATAGTGATATATTCTCACAGGTAAGAGTTTGGGATACGTTAATCGCAAACCATTTAATGACAAAAAAGATTTGTGTACCTCCAAGAGTTGAGCACATAAAAGACGCCAAATATGAAGGCGCTTATGTAAAAGAACCGAGGATCGGAATGCAAAAATGGGTGGTGTCTTTTGATATCAACTCACTTTATCCACATATTATTGTACAATATAATATTTCTCCAGAAAAAATGCTAGGAGTTAATTCTTCTGGTGTTTCTGTGAATAAAATGCTTGAGAAGAAGACACCACTTGACCATCTAAAAACAGAAGGTGCTACTATTACACCAAATGGTGCAATGTTTAAAACAGATAGTCAAGGTTTCTTACCTGAAATGATACAAAAGATTTACAATGAACGTGTTGTATTTAAGAAAAGAATGCTTAAAGCAAAAAAAGAATATCAAAAAACAAAAGAACCTAAACTTGTAAAAGAAATTGCTAGATGTCATAATATACAATGGGCAAGAAAGATTGCTTTGAATAGTTGTTATGGTGCAATAGGCAATCAATACTTTAGATACTATGATGTAGCACAGGCAAGTGCTGTAACCACAGCAGGTCAGTTTATTATTAGATTTATAGAGGAGAAAGTAAATGAATATTTAAATCAAGTATTACAAACTAAAGGTGAGATAGATTATATTGTTGCGTCTGATACAGATTCAATTTATGTTTCGCTAGATAAACTTGTAGAGAAAACTTGTAAAGATAAAACAGATGACCAGGTTGCTGACTTCATAGGTAGAGTATGTGATAGTAGATTAGAACCATATATTGAAAAACAATTTGCTGAACTTGCTGATTATACTAACGCTTTTAAAAATGCAATGGTAATGAAACGAGAAGTAATTGCTAACAAAGGCATATGGGTTGCTAAGAAAAGATATATGCTAAATGTTATTGATGAAGAGAACATTAGATTATCAGAACCTAAATTAAAACTTATGGGAATAGAAGCAGTTAAATCTTCTACACCACAAGTATGTCGTGGTAAAATTAAAGAGGCAATTAAAATTATAATGAGTAAACAAGAAAGTGATTTACATACATTTATTGCTGATTTCAAAAAAGACTTTATGAATTTAGAACCAGAACAAATATCTTTTCCAAGGTCGTGTAATAATATGAGAAAATATGGTAGTAGTAAAGATGTGTTTATAAAAGGTACACCTATTCACGTTAAAGGTGCCTTGATATATAATCATAATATAAGAGAATATAATTTACAGAATAAGTATCCATATATTCAAGAAGGAGATAAGATTAAGTTTATTAAATTGAAAGAAGCTAATCCATTTAAGTTTGATGTCATTAGTTATATTACAGAATTACCAAAAGAGTTTAAGTTAAATGATTATGTTGACTATGAATTACAATTTGAAAAAACATTCCTTGATCCTATGAGATTTATATTAAATTCAATAGGTTGGGAACACGAAAAGAAAGCAAGTCTGGAGGCGTTCTTTGGTTAAACTACCTAATAAAAAATACAATATAATATATGCTGATCCTCCTTGGCATTTTCAGAATTGGAATAATGATAAGGCACAGACAAATCCTATTCATCATTATCCAACTATGTCTATGAAAGAGATAGAAGATATGCCAGTTGCTGATATAGCAGATAAAGATTGTATACTTTTTATGTGGTGTACTGATCCACTATTACATAAACAAATACCTATTGTAGAGAAGTGGGGATTTAAATATAAGACAGTAGCTTTTTATTGGGCGAAGACTAATAAGAATAAAATTAACAATTACTTTTTCAAAGGACCAGGTTTATGGACTAGAGCAAATCCAGAGATATGTATTCTAGCAACTAAAGGTAAACCAAAAAGAATATCAGGTAATGTAGATAGATTAGTTGTTAGTGAACGTAGAGAGCATAGTAGAAAACCAGATATAATAAGGAAACACATTGTAGATTTAGTTGGCGACTTGCCAAGAATAGAACTGTTTGCTCGGCAGTCATTTACGGGGTGGGACCATTGGGGAAATGAATTATGATGGAGATGATTGGAGTTGGATTATTATTTTGTCTGTTTATGGCAATAGTATTTGTAATACCTATATGGTTATTAATGAAATGGAATGATGAAGACCCTAGACCTTAAACAATACGCTAACGAAAATAGATTACCTATAATGGATACAATCCAGTTTGATAGGTGGACAGAAGAGTTAGGTAAAGAAAAATTTAGAGAATTGTTAGCAGAATATATTGCTGAACATAGACCTGTATTTCCTTTGAAACAAATATCTTATGATGATATGCGTACCAATATGATTGGGTTATCAAAGTTTGATACATCAAAGATATGTACACCTAAAGAACAAATAGAAAAAGAAGTATTTGAAAAGTATGATGATTACAAATATAACTTTAAAGAATATGGTTTAGGTATCATAGATGGACCTAGTACGTATAATCTTTCATCTAATTATTTTATGCAAGAGTTAAGATTAAATTGTTCTAGTTATGGTTTCAAAGCACCAATAGATGTATGGAAAAATGGAACAGCGAAAGATATATGGAGATGTTTAGGTCCTATATGGCGTGGTATTAATAGTGAAAGACATTTAAAAGAGGCAACGTATATGAGTGCCTTTAGATTAGGTACATATATTGCAACACAATTTAAACCAGTTGTTGCTAAAACAATATATGATATGACTAACGCAAAAACAGTATTAGATACCAGTTGTGGTTGGGGAGATAGACTTGCTGGTTTCTTTGCTAGTAATGCAACAGAATATCACGGTTGTGATCCTAATCCAAATACATATTTAAACTATCAGAAACAATGTCAAGAATATAATAAATTGTTTCCAGGTAAGAAAGTAGTAATACATAGATGTGGTGCAGAAAATTTAGACTATGATAAGTTGCCACCTATTGATGTAGCATTTACAAGTCCACCATACTTTTCTACTGAACAATATAACAAAGGTGGAGTACACGAAACGGATCAATCGTGGCACAAATTTAACGAGTATGAAAAGTGGCGTGATGAGTTTTATCTTCCAGTTGCTAGAGAAACATTAAAAGTTTCTAAATTTATGTTTGTTAATATTATGGATCCAAAAATTAAGAATCAAAGATATCGTTCAAGTGATGAATTGGTTGACGCTTTTAAAGATAAGTTTATGGGACAGATTGGTATGAGAATTATGCAAAGACCACAAGGTACTGCTAAATTCAAAACTAAAGAAGAGTTGAATCAGTTTATGGCAATGAAATATATAGAGAATATATGGTGCTTTGGACCTAAAGAAGACTTATTTAAGACTTCTAGGGTAGCGACATTAGACGCTTTCTTATAAATATATGAGAATAACAATATACAAAAAATACAATGATTATATATCCCTTGACTTTCAACCACACAGGCTTGACGAAATTAGGAATCTATGTTATAGTGAGAACATTAAATGGTATACAATCAGTTATAGTGAAGGAGAAAAATTAATTTATGAAGGACTTTCTAAAAGAAATAATTAAAGAAACAGGAAATGAATACGCTGCTTTAGCGAGTGATGGTATAGCGGCTGGTGATGTAACCAATTTTATTGACACAGGTTCTTATTCTTTTAATGCCTTATTATCAGGTTCAATATATGGTGGGTTACCAGGAAATAGAATTACTGCTATCGCAGGTGAAGCTGCTACAGGTAAAACTTTTTTTGCAATGGGTATCGTGAAAAATTATTTAGATGAAGATGAAAAAGCAGGTGTAGTATTATTTGAATCAGAAAACGCTGTTTCAAAACAGATGATAGAAGATAGAGGTGTTGATAGTAAAAGAGTTGTAGTAGTACCAGTATCAACAGTACAAGAATTTAGAGCACAGGCGATTAAAATATTAGACAAATATTTAGAACAAGACGCTAAAGATAGACAACCTTTAATGTTCGTGTTAGATAGTTTAGGAATGCTATCTACTACAAAAGAAATGACGGACACAGCAGAAGGTAAAGAAACAAGAGATATGACAAGGTCTCAAATTGTTAAGTCAACATTTAGAGTTTTAACTTTAAAACTAGGCCAAGCAAACGTGCCTATGATAATGACCAACCATACGTATGATGTGATTGGTTCAATGTTTCCACAAAAAGAAATGGGTGGCGGTTCAGGATTGAAATACGCTGCTTCAACAATCATCTATCTAGGTAAACGAAAAGAAAAAATCGGTACCGAAGTAGTTGGTAATATAATCCATTGTAAAAATTATAAGTCAAGAATAACAAAAGAGAACGCAATGATAGACGTTAAACTAACATACAGTAAAGGACTAGATAAGTATTATGGTCTTTTACAATTAGGAGAAGAGGCAGGTATCTTTAAGAAAGTATCTACAAGATATGAAATGCCTGATGGCTCTAAAGTATTTGGTAAAGCTATCAATGATGAACCAACAAAATATTTTACAAAGGAAGTATTAGACAAGATAGATGAGTACGCAAAACAAAAATTCACCTACGGACAAGACGAGTAAATATACCTTCGCTCAAAAAGAAGGAGAGGACTTTTCTTGTATAAAACTTACAGAAGGTAAGTATAAAGGAGTGATTTATCACTATGGCAAAGTTGCATTTGCTAAAGATGAAAATCCTGATGGCACTTTACCTATGAAGTTTGACTTTACTGTGAAGATGAATCCTACAGACGAACAATTGGACATTGACAATAAAGAGTTTGTAGATTATATTGGAGATATATTAATTGAAATTTTAGAAAAGCAAATACAAGATGGATCAGCAGTCATATCATAATTCAGATAGAATAGAAACAACTATATTAAATAATCTTTTTTATCAAGAAGATTATACTAGAAAAGTATTACCATTTTTAAAAGAAGATTACTTTGGTTTAAGAACTGAAAAGATTTTGTTTAGAGAAATCTATAAGTTTGTTGAGAAGTATAATAATCTTCCAACAAAAGAAGCAATCTTAATAGAACTATCACAAAGAAAAGATATCAACGAAGAAGAACATAATCAATTAAAAGATGTTATTAACTCAATAACTAAATTAGATTCTGATCCAAAATGGTTAGAAGATACAACTGAAAGATTTTGTAAAGATAAAGCAGTACACAATGCTGTATTGCAAGGTATTAGAATATTAGATAATAAAGATAAAGAAAAAACACCAGAGGCAATACCTAGTATATTAGCAGACGCATTAGCAGTTTCATTTGACCAACATATTGGTCACGATTATATAGAAGATTCAGACGATAGATTTAAATGGTATCACACTAAAGAAAAAAAATATCAATTTGATTTAGATTATATGAATAGAATTACAAAAGGTGGTATACCTAGTAAGACATTAAACATAGCACTTGCAGGCACAGGCGTAGGTAAATCTTTGTTTATGTGTCATTGTGCAGCTTCATTTATGAGTCAAGGTTTAAATGTATTGTATATAACTTTAGAAATGGCTGAGGAAAGAATTGCAGAAAGAATAGACGCAAATTTATTAGACGTTACCATTGACGATTTACATACAATGCCTAAAGATATGTATGAGAGTAAGATAGAAAAATTAAGACAAAAGACAGCAGGTAAAATAGTTATCAAAGAATACCCAACAGCGTCTGCTCATAGTGGACATTTTAGAGCATTGTTTAATGAACTTTCTTTAAAGAAAAGTTTTAAACCAGATGTAGTGTTCATAGATTATTTAAATATATGTGCGTCAAGTAGATTTAAAGGTGGTAATATAGGTTCGTATTTTTATATTAAAGCAATTGCTGAAGAGTTAAGAGGACTTGCTGTTGAGTTTAATGTACCAATCTTTAGTGCAACACAAACAACAAGA
>CESM01042640.1_pt1 | contig 16785 bp, 24 predicted proteins | sample 361421 | NCBI WGS metagenome assembly CESM01 (sample SAMEA2622219, study PRJEB7988) | marine metagenome | isolation source: saline water (ENVO:00002010), including | reverse complement strand
TTGTAGTCAATAGGTCCAACACCGAATCTAGATAATTGCATTAAGCGTTTCTCGCCTAAGATAACATCATTCTCGATTATTTTGTCAAAAGCTTCTTTTAATTGTATCCGTTTTTTGCTAGGTTTAGCTTTTTCTGGTAATAGTTCTTTGCTATCCCAACCATATGAATAAGTGAACGATTTTAATTCATCGGAAGCCTGTTTAAAATTAAAATTTTCTGAAGATTTTTGGTCTATTAAGAATTGTGTTACGGGTGTACCAAGTGATTTTTTAGTAACATCGCCTGCGATTGAAGTTTCTCCTACAATAGTTTTACCATCTGTTCCGCTCGAACCCCCAGTGAGATCGCTGATTGTTCCAAATTTTAGTTTATTTTTGGTTCTTTTTGTTTTCATTTAATGAAATCAAATATTTTTTTTTAATGGAATAGTCTTACTTTGGATGTTTTTAAACGCATCCTAACTAAGAATATTACTCTTTGAACATAATTGGAAATGGGTTGTGTTTATATTTTCTAGCATTTTGAATGATTTCATTTGTAATAGGCGCTTTGATTTCTGGAATCATGGCGTTTAGTGTTCTGTAATGGTCGATTATTGCGGTAGGTTTTTCCGAGTCCTTTAAATATTTAGAAATCATACCATTTGCGTGTATATCTCTTATCTTAAGACTATCATTATCAAGTTGAATAACAAGACTCATTAAAATTATATTTTGCCCCAGATTTATACCTCTTACACAAATCTCCCCTAAAAGAGGGTCATAAGAAATACTAGGCGAAATACTTAAAATATTGCTTATTTTTTCATGCTTTATTTTGTATTTCAAATAGCTGTAAAAAAATTCAAACTGGGTTCTAGGATAATTAACTGGGATGGCTTGATCACGTAAAATATGTTTGGTAAAAACGTTTCGCATTCCGAATATGGTATCATTTGGCGATTTAAACCATGTAATAAAGCCACCAGAGCATGTATTAATTTTATCGGGTTCTCCCAAAATTTTTGATATAATTTCGAAATAATTCCACGCTTCCTTATAAATCCAAAATTGTGTGTGGGAACTCTTTTTTAATTTACTTAAAGCGGGAGGTGGTGTTGACGTTTGAGTGGTAAAAGCGGGAGGTGGTGTTGACGTTTGAGTGGTAAAAGCGGGAGGTGGTGTTAACATTTGAGTGGTAAAAGCGGGAGGCGGTGTTAATGTTTGACTAATAAAAGCGGGAGGCGGTGTAATGGTGTAATTAGAAGTCATAACTATAGATATTTACTATATAGAAAGAATTTTTTTAATGTGTTAAACGCTCTTATGAAAATCCCATTTTAAATCTTCGCAAATACCTTTCCATATTTTGTCTTGAACGTAATTTTTCTCTCTAGATTTGAGTAAAGGGAAATATTGAAGAAGGTCAGTTTCACCGAGTATTCTACACATTTTGTTAAGCGTGTAGCTGTAACTTAGAAAGTTTTTCCGTTCTGGAGCGACGATTTTAACCCATTTAGCAAATGGCACCTGAATTTCCCTGAACATGGCTATTAGTCGACTTTCAAGTTCTTGAGATAAACTTGGTGGTTTTTTGCCTGTTATTTTTTGGCTAATAGTGGGGATGTGTTCGTAATATTTGTTGTACCTAAGTTTTTTGAGAATAGTGCGAAGTTTGCTTGAAGTTACCTGATCAGAATTGGTAATTCTTTGTTTTTGCAGTTCTACGAGGATGTTATTGAATACAATATCGGGTATTTCCGTTGTTTCTTTGGCTTGTAATTGTGCGAGCCACTCTTTGAAGTGGTTAATTCTCTTGTAAGCGTAAGGTGAAATTATTTGTACCCCTTCTCTAAATTCAGGGTTAAGTCTGTCGTCTTGATAATTGATAGAGAGGCCGCAATTAGGACATATGGCAGTGGCAGAAGTTGGTTCTAGGACCATTTCTGTATCTTTACAGGTTTTACAGAATGGGATTTGTTTTAAGGAGGGATCTTTGATGATAGTATTTTCTTCGTCAGAGTCGGTAATATTTTGGTTATTGAAGCAAATTGACATGTAAGCTGAGTATTTTTTTCCAGCGCTGTTGGAAGAAGTTTTGGTAAAATATTCGGATTCGGGTTCATTTGTTGTGTTGAGTTTTGTATCAAGTTCGTGTTGAACGAATTTAGCAAATTTAAGTTGATATTCAATTTCTTCTTTATTAGTTTCGATATCGTGTATTTCTGTTTGTAGTTTTTGTATTTTTTCAATTTCGCACGGAGTTTTTGTTTCTAAACTCAACAATTTCAAAAGGTCTTTTTTAAGCGTAGGAAGTGACTCTTTTTTTTTATTAATTTTTTTGAAAAATGTGTCTTCGACTTGTTTTATGGATGATCTATTATCGTGATGAGTGTTTGACTTCTTTAATTTATGTGAGTTCATAAATTATGAATAAAGCAGTCTTTATATTTTCTAAGATTTTTTAATCTAAGTTAATAACTAAACACAATGGCAATAAGCAACATTCAAACCGTGACAAATAGTTCCATTCAATTATTACCTCCCGCCCCTGTATCTATGGATCAGCGTGATATTAGATCATCTATGATTACAGGCGGACAGTACCAACACGACGAAACTTTAACAAAGTGGCAAGATTGGGCTCAAAAAGCGTTACATGTTCAAAATGATCCGTTATTATTATTGCTTTTTCACGATTACAACATTGAATTTATAATAAAAACCGCTCGTAAAAAGGTTTCCGAAATAACTGGTACCCCAACAAGTACCCCAGACAAAGAGCAACTTATAGAATTGCTTCTTTTAAAGTATGAAAATTTAAGAGGTATTAAGCGTAAGAATTTGAGAAGTTTATTATTAAAGGCAAATAATGCTGTGGTTAGTGGTCTTGTAAATAAGTTACTGTCTAATTATACTATGTATAATAGATATTACAATGATAAGGTTGTACAACCTCAACCGATTCCGTTGGAAATGCCAAGGAATGTTCATTTGGGAGGAAGCCGCGCTTTAAAAGGGGGAAAACCTTTTATTGAGTAGATATAATATAAAAGTAAATGCAAAGAGGGGTAATATATTATAGGTATTTTAATTTTGATGATTTGAAATATGATAGTCCGTGTTGTTCTCATTTGGGTGTAATGAGAAATTATTTACCGAATGGTTTAAAAATTCAGTTTCCGAAGTTAAGGATTCATAAAATAATGGAAGCTGAGCTATTATTGTCTGTGAAAAAGGGGTCACCTGGTTACAATTTCTTAAAGACATTAGAACAATATAATATAGAACACGCCCCACAAAAAAAGAATAATATGAAGCATGTAAATGTTTTAAATTGTAATAGTGATTATTCAATTATTTATATGAAAATAAAACCAGACACTCTATTTTTTTCAGAGAAAAACGAACTTATATCGTTGTCGGATATAAAGTCACAAATGAATACAAACTCTAATTTAATGGTTGTTTGTATATCAAATAGTCCTGGATTGTGGTCGAACGGAAATTCTTATGGAAATACGTGGAATATTGAACAACTAAAGGTATATATTGATTAATATTATAGGAACCTGCGTTGAACCTACAACAAACATATTATACGCATTTAATAACTTACAATGGCATCTTTTTCGATAAAATCACTCAAAACAGATTCTGATTACGAGAAGGCTTTTTCGGGAATAACTGTATCAGAGCCTCATAAGGATTACAATAAAGACCTCTTTAGAATAACCTTTTCAAAAGATGGCGGAGAATCTACATATTTAAGCTTAAAATTTCCAACATTGACGATTGTTACAAAACCTAAAGCCGGAGAGAAATATTTTTACGCAAAATTGGGAGATCTGTCGGAGAGTAAAATTGTTGATTCTTTTGATGCTTTGGATACGTATATTTCTTCTAAGATGGCAGATAAGTATGTAAGTAAATTAAAGCCTACGTTTAGAAACATAGATAATGGATTAGTTAAAATTTACATACCGCATAAAGGTGGTGAAATAAGGCATGAAAGATTAAAGGTGTACGATTCTGAAAAAACCCAAAAGGATATTTTTTCGATTAAGGAGGGGTCTAAAATAAAGCTTTTGGCTTATCTTAAGCAATTTAAAAGATATCGTGATGAAATAGTTCCGATGTGGATAGCCGAGCAGATGCAGATATTGGAAGAAGTCCCCCAAAATAAGGAACCTGAGCCAGATATCGAAAAGGAACCGGAAAATGAAATATTAGAAAATCACATGGAATTAGGCGATGATAGAAAAACCGTATGCGATTTATCGGAAGATAGCTCTAACTCTGATGACGTAAGCGATGATGATTATAATGCTCCGTGGTAATTTTTTTTTTTTCAGGTTTTCAAAATATCTCTTCTGTTTTTTTTTCGAAGCATATAAATAACAAGCTTCCAAATATGGCAAAGAGCTACTTTAAAAACGCCCCTAAACTTCTCGACATTCTCCTAATTGTACTTGCTTTATATATAGTCGTAACAACATGCCGCCCTTCTGCTGCTCCTAAACCCTCTGCTGAGTCATCAGTAGAGAAAGTTCAATCCGAAGCCGTAAAAGCTCTCGCTGAAACCGCCGATAGTCTTCTTCCTTCCCCCGATGCCACCGTAGGCGAAACAGTCGTCGATGAGCAAACAGCCCCGGTTGGTTTTGAGCCGGAGTTGTTTGGCAACGCATGTTGCGATCCCAACAAGGGAGCTTGCCTTCCAGGACAGCCCATGTGCAACACCGAAGATTTTACTCAATCTCCTGAGGCGGCCGCTCCCGCAGCGCCCGTAGCGCCCGTAGCGCCCAGCTGCCCTCAAACTCTTTTGTACACCGAAAAAACTCTTCCGACTGCTGATACCGAAGCCAATTGTTGGCCAAAGGACAGACCCTTTGGTTGGGGTGCGGTGACCGGAGAGTGCCTTGGTGATGGCAAAAGTGAAGTAGCTAACTTCTACGACGAAGAGCAGACGAATACCGTTGTAAAAGCGATAGAAAATGACGTATCCCGCAAGATGAAGAACAGACCTTCTCAGCAGTACCCTAACTACAGTTACAGAGCGGATCCCGAGATACCATGGGGTGGTTACCCAAGTTTGTCATTTATCCAAGGAAATGCCAACATTGGGTTGAAGGTTTAATGGTATTATTTTGGCCGTGAAAAAAATACCCCAGGATAAATCTTAAGAGAATATCACCCACTAAAAAGTAGAACGTAAATTTTATTGTAAGATGGCAACCACTATATTTAGAACAAATTATCAAAAAATGATGGCTTTAGAGCCAAACCCTAAGGCGTATGAGAATTGGCTCATAGAAAGGTTTAAAGAACAGAAGAAAGCCATAGGTAAAGATATTCAGGAAGCCGTTGAATTGTTGTCTAAACAAATCAACAGCTGGGGTAATGTTCCCTTTTTGGAGATAGAGGCAAGGTTGGGGTATTTTGAAGATGACGACGATGACAATGTAAAGTTGCCGTTTGATTCTAATGTTGACAAGGAGAATTTTGAGAAGATAAAGAATGCGCTTTCCGAGTGGGACGAAGTGATAGAAATAACAGAATGCTCTTCGGTTGTGTATTTTGTTGAGGATAACATTCGCATGGAAGTAACGTCGGATGGTTCGAGGAGTGCAGTTAGGAAAAAGAAACTGGAGCATTCGAATTTTAGGTATGATAACAGTCCATTTGATCTGAGGGTCAGTTTCAGCGCAGAAATACCAGTTGATATTGATACTGTAAAGAATGCGAGTAATTGCGTTAAAAGGAATAAGCAAAGAACTAGTTATCATATGAATCATTGGAGGTTTGATTTGACGGTGGTGACTTATATGGAAAACTCGATAGAGAACCGGGAATATCAAGTGGAAATAGAGGCAAAACTAGAAAATATCCCGTATATAGATTACGTATATATGGCAGATTCACTGATGTTAAAAGTTAAAAAACTAGTAAATATATGCGAAAAAGAAGAAGAAGGTTCTGAAAGAGATATGGTACCGCTATCGCACATATCTAAGAAATTTCAAACTCCTGAAAGTTTGACAAATTTGCTGAGCAATTTAAAGATTTAAAAAAACACCACAGTAAAATAATAACTATAAAAATGACCACCTCGCCAAACAACTTCGACAAAGTACGCAATTTTATGCGCATAATGGGACAACAAGTTCCATCGCAACCCGTAAAACCTGAAACAGTAGAACCAATAACAAATCTCAGGATTTCCCTAATAGAAGAAGAACTAAATGAACTCAAAGAAGCCGTTAAAAATAACGATTTCGTTGAAGTTTTAGATGCGTTAGCTGATATTCTATATGTCACATATGGTGCTGGAGCTGCTTGGGGGGTTGATTTACAGAAGGCATTCGACCTGGTTCACGATTCAAATATGTCAAAGATTTGCAGCTCGCAGAGCGAAGCGGAGGAAACTGTAAAGTGGTACAAAGAGCATCCAGAAAAGGGGTATCCCAGTCCAGAATATAGACCAGCGGACGAGGAAAATAATTCATTTGTAGTTTTTGAAAAAACAACGGGTAAAATCCTAAAAAGCGTTAACTATAAAAGTGTAAATTTAACCGAGCTCGTCGTCACTGACACGGGGTGCTAGAGCATATTGCACCCTTCCAAGATTACCGACTTTATATAAGGCAATCATCGGTCTATTCCGTTTGAAATAAAGTTCTACCACATTACCAAGATTGGTAGATTTAGTAAAAAGGTTGAGATATTTGAGAGAAAATTCCTCACTTACCTCATCACCTTCGTGTTGGCTCTGTATAATTCCGCCACCTGATCCAATGGATATGGATTGGGTAGCGAAATCGCCCTTAACCTGAAAACTCAGTTCGGAAGAGTTGCTGGTAATTTTTACTACGTCGCCGATACTGCTGAGGTCTCGGCATATTTTTTGGAAGTCTGTGGATGGTATTTTAATAACGGAGTTGTATTTTATGTCTGGTATTTCGTATGTATCTTCGTTTATATCTAACAAATTCAGTAAACTTACACTTTGCGAGTTTTTCCCGCTATTCGAAATGGCAATTTCTAGTTTATCTGGGCTGTTTGAATTAATGGTAAAGCTCACGGTATCTTGAGGAGTAATAGTTTTAATTAATTTAGAAATGCTAGTCATATTAACTCCTGCTACGATATCAGTTTCGCAATTGAAAACTTCAAAATGTTCTGCTTCTAAACATAAATAAATCAATGCCACGTGGGAAGAATCCATCGCCTTAATCCACATATTTTTCTTTGTAAAATGAATATTCACATCTGTTAATATATCACGCAATGAATCAAATAGCACTTTTATACTTGTGGCCTGAACTGTTTGAATGTGCACAATAGCTGGTTTTGACGATGAAACTACGGCAGACATAGATTTTATTATTTGTTATATTATCAAAAGTAAATAATTCCTTAAATACTTACGCATTTATTTTGACAACTTTTACACTACCGTTTTTAAATCTTATTTTCAGTGTAACTGGATTATCTTCATCTTGTATCATTGTCATAATATCATCACACGGGAAATTTTTCTCCCATTTCTCTTTAGTTTCTGTATTACTAGATTCTATTTTTGACATGAGCACTGGGCTTTCTGGCTTTTCGGGCAAAGTCGGGCTAATCATATTTAATATATTATCGCTAGATCTTCTCAGATACCCGTAAGTTGAGCTTAAACTTTTTATTTTAAAAAAACTATAAAAACTATAACAACCTGAAAATATAGTACTCGACGTAACAATACCATAATCTCTGGTTATTAGTATAAACAATAATCCACAAGCACAAGCTGCAAGACTATTTACACTTGTATTAACCGTTTTATCTGTTTCTTCAGATAACTCAACGGCATCGAAACTAAAATCTTCGTCTGATAAGTCGTCAGACATTATAGAATGTATAATTAAAACTTTAAATATATATAGAGAATTGGTTATTCTAACGTAAATAAAATGGAACAAGATGGTGAAACACGTACGACAAGTGTAAAAAAACAAAGGAAAAAAAGAGATAATTCCAATAAAAATGTCGAAAACACCGAAACTAGTATCAGTTTCGGCTCAGATAAACCAAAAGACAATCGTGAAAAAAAGAATTCTACCACAGAGAAACATAACTTATTATTTGGAGGACTTAATATTACAGTAAGACCCGCAGAAAAGCCAGATATTGCCAGTGTGAGAGAAAATCTTAGATTTGGTTCTATAACAGCAGATAAATCTGTTGTAAATAATGATAAATTAATACACGGGGAAGTTGTTAAAAAAAGCAATACGGTACGTTCCGTTCCAAGTAGAATGTGTCAAATAGTAGAATATAATTCGGATGAAGAAACAGAAATAAAAACCGAAATAAAACAAGAAGACGCTAAAAAACAAACAATAAATAGAATTATAAGTCAAAGTAATCGACTTGATCAAATATTTAATACAAAAAACGATACCCCACTACCAACATCAAGTAACCTGTGGTGTTGGTGGTGTTGTCATAAATTTAGTGGTACTCCCTGCTATCTTCCTACAAAATACGATGAATATAGGGAGCGTTATGTTGTTATTGGTAATTTTTGTAGTTGGTCGTGTGTAAAATCATATAATATGGATATTGGAGATAATAGTACGAACTCTAGAAATTTTATTCTCAGGCGGTTATTAAAACAGCTGGGGATTCATTGCGTTAAAAACGCACCACCAAGAACTGCGCTTTTGGAGTTCGGTGGCCATTTATCGATAGACAAATTCAGAGAATCCTCTGGCGAATACAACCAAAGTTTGCCACTATCCGCTTTAACCGTTTGGATAGAGCCTCAAATTCTTTTGAAACGAGTTCCAAAATTAGGCGTTAATAGATAATAACTCCATTACATTTGATATGAGCAACGAACATAATACAAACCTTATTATACAGTCGATTCTGTCTTTCATTAGAGGTGAGCATAACATGTTAAAAACGTCCGTTAATATATCTCCTACTGATTCGTTCTTGAAAGTAGAAACGGCTTTACTAGGGGATTGCAGGGATTTAATTATTTCTTCGAGTTTTTGAATTCTCATTTCGCTGTCGGTTTCTTCTTTGTGCGTGAATTTTTCAGTTTTAGAATTCGGTCCGTAAGGGTCTCTTGTTTGAAATACGGAAGGTTGAGCTTTATAAAATTTGGGCCCTGAGGACCAAGAATCGCCGTATGCTTCTTTTAATGAACAACCGAGTTTACTCATATTTGATAATGACTTATATTTTATTTTTTAGGAATGTTCCATAAATAATGGCCTGGTAATTTAGATTTGATAATTTTATTTGACCAAGTTTCTAAAATAGCTGGTTTTGTATTTTTTTGAATTTCCTTGAAAGTTTCTTTATCTTGTGAATTTGAATTTTCAACATCTTCGAATTTAAAAAAAATACCATCAATAAAACCAAAAATGCAATTGTGCTGCAAGATAAATTCTAAACCTTGTGGTTGGTTTGTGATAGTTAAATTAGAACCTTCCAAAACTAAGTGATCATTACATTTTAAATTGTAATCGTTTTTATTATATTGTATAATACAATCCGAGAAAGCGTATAATACCGCCTTTGTCGGACTGACCAAATCTTTCATTAACGGTTGTGTTTTTGAAACAAGTTTTTTCAATTTATACGATTTTAACATTTTAGGTAATACAAACATTATTTCTTCTTATTCGGTATGCTCACCATCCTGGAAATATTCTTCCCCGCAGAGGATTCAGACGATGTCTCGGAGCCGGAAAATTCGTCATCTTCGTCCGTATCGCTTTCGTCTGAAACCTCCTTTTGAGAAAACTTATCTTTTCCTCTTGTTGCCTCGCCGGCCCTTGACATTGGGTTGAAGTTCATAGTTGGTGGAGACATGTCATCGCCTGAACTTTCTCCGTCATCTTTGTCGGGAGCTGGTATTTTAGATGTTAATCCTCCCATCATTTTTTTCATCATATTTTCCATCATATCGGGTTTCTGAGAACCCATGGCGGAAAAAATGGCTGCTGGATTTGCCAGGATGCTCTTGGACATGTGGAACATGAATGCGCTTCCAGCGAGAGCGGTCATCAATTCCATTTCGGGGGCGACTTCCACGTGGCTGGTCCATTTTTCCACGATTCTTTCTAGACTGTGGTCAAAATCTTCTATGTTTTCCATTACGGATTCGCTCCAGCCCTCAAGTTTTGCTCCAACGGGGTCAAATCTGTTGTTAAGCCACTCTATTATCCCAACACCGCCCATCAGCAATTTTCTTCCAAATTTGACACCAGCCTCGTTTGCGAGCATTTGAGAAAGTCTGTTATATTCAGACTGAATGTGAACCAACTTGTGTTTACTGGTAAATCTCTTGCTGGGATTTATACCTTTTCTTTCTAACGCCTGTATTTTTGATAAAAGATCGTACTTCAACTGCTTTCTCTCGCTGCTTGACATTTGTTTAGTGGGTTGCTCAACTTCTTCTTCCATTGCAGGCATCCCCCCCATACCTTGGAAATCGCCTGGGTTTCTGGTACTAACGGAACTTTCCTCTGCGTCACTGTCTTCTGCACCTTGACTAAATTCATTGTCGGAAAGAGAAGATTCAGAGCCGAATCTCGTTTGTTCGCCGATACCTTGGGATTCCATCATGGGTTTTGATTTTACGGGGTTGGCAAAAGATTTGAAATCGCCAGCGGCCAGGTGAACTGGCGTAGAAGATCCCGAAAATGGTTGGTTGCTTCTAAAAGGGGTTTGCGATTGTGGTGGTCGATAAAAAGTGGGTTTGGTGGTATCGGTTTGTTTTTGTAATTTTTGTGGTCTTTCACGGGATGTAGAGTTGCTATCGTCGTCTCCACGTTTCACGTGTATTTTTGTACCGGATGGCGTTGGAAAAGTTCCGCTATCCTTTTTGGAATTACCGGGGGTAGATCCAACGATTACTTTTTGTATATTTTCCTGGGAATCGTGAGAATAGCTGACCTTAGGCGGCATTATTCGTTGTTTGTTGTATAGTTTTAATTCCTTAGTTGTCGAACGCAAATTGTTATGTTCGGGTGTCGGTCTGGGTGGAGAACCCGTTCTTTCCATTATAATTTTTACGGGTGGAACTGGTATTTCCTTCATACATAATTGTTTTATCAATGTTTTTAGTTTTAATACAATGTAAGTTATATAAGGATTGAAGCGTTTTATCTACAATATGATGAATGCTTGGGATAAGGGGCCGCCTATTGCTATAACCAATAGGTTTACTCGGATTATTGAAACTGAAAAACAAGAAAATTCCCGTTTCATTGCGGGAACTACATTATTTAATAACGACCACGAATGCGGCGTTTCCACCACTTCTTCAGCAGAAAGCAGCAATAGATTACATAAAATACCAGAAAAAAGACATCATCAACAATACTATAGCGCCGGAGTTCTACTTTATTCTCGTGATCCAAAAGGCACATTGGTGTTTTTACTCGGAAAAGATAAAGACGGAACTTGGAGCGATTTCGGCGGTCGTTCTGAACACTCTGATAATGGAAACCACACGAAAACAGCTGCTCGAGAATTATACGAAGAAACCATGGGGGCTGTTATCACAATGGAAAATGCCCAGAAAATGTTGACAATGTCTCATTTCGAAAATAAAAGGTTGGTCATTAGGTCTAGAACTTTGGGTGGTAGCCCTTATATTATGTTTGTGTTGGGGATTCAATATGCAGACTATAAACAAAATTTCAAGCGAGTTTACGATTATGTTAAATATATTTCTAATCAAGGCTACATTGAAAAAGTAGATATAAGGTGGGTTTCAGAAGAAACATTGTTGGGAGCAATTGACGAAGATCTTGACAATGAGAGTGTACTTTTGCCGTTGCGGCCAATTTTCAAAACAACATTGGTCGACCACATCGATGAAATAAAACTAATCAAAAATCTAAAGTAATTTTATTCACAATCTTCTTCGTTATATTCGACAAAAGCATTTATTGTCCCGTAAATCGTCTCTATTCTTTTTTTTAATTCAATCTTATCACACAATATATCCTGTATATAATTCTCAATACTGTAGTCTTCGTCAGGTTCTATCGAAGACGTCGCATATTTATCCATTGGCCCCTTTACTGGCTTAATTCGAGATAATAACACAGCATCATGCTCCTGCTTCCACATATTCCACATCCAGCAAAGATGAGCTTCTTCGAGCTTGTCGGGATTCGCCAATGTGGCTTTTGATGGCTTTTTCATTACTCGTGTAACTTTTTGATAGACTTTGTAATAACTCACCCCTTGTAAATACGAATCGGCAAAATCGTCCTTCTTTTTAGCTTTGTTGAATTTTTCAAGCCAGCGGTCTCTTAATTCTGGATTCAACGTTATAAAATACCTGGTGGTATCTATCGAGCGTTTTTTATTTTTTGCGTAGGTTGTGCTTCCCTCGTATTCGCTTATATCTTTACACAATTGAAGTTTGTACTTAGGGCTATATTGTATGATATGTCTAAAGCCTTTCATAACAAAGAACATATGTAAGGCCGAAGCCATAGTTCTCATCTTGGGGTTAAAAGAGGGTTGTTTTTCTATAACAATTGTCTTTATAGTAGTTGTGTCCCATAAATCAGGGGTTGATTCGAGTGTTTTGTATAAATTAGTTAAGTGGCGAGTTGTATCGGTGTTATTGCCGATATCGAAAACTTCCCAGAAATCTATTTGGTCGGGTCCGTTTAATAAACATATTGCCAAGTTCTTTATTCCTACATCTATGCTTAAAATGCGTGTCATAGTTTTATTAATTTAGGATTTCTTTTTTTATTACTTTTTGCTAATTTTTCCATATTTTTTTTGTGTATTCGTTTTAGTTTCTTTTGTTCATTGTTAATTTCTTCTTGTTCTCTTAGCTTATCGATATCCCAACACACCAATATTATACTTTCACTCATTGATTCTACAAAAAACCCGTCTTGTTGTAGTAACTTAGATATCTTCTTTTTAACCCAAAAAGCATCATATAACGGCAATCCAACTTCGTACATCGGTATTTCAAATAGCATTTTTTTCCTTCCAAATTCATTGTGAGCTCTTACTTTTTTGTGTGCTCGTTCCTGGAAAAATAAAAGGGTGTCTATTTGTCTTTGTTTTGTTCTTTCTTGTTGTATGGCTAAACTTTTTACAAGCGGATTTCTGTCATCTTTTGGCATTTTAATTAAAAGACAAGTTTAATTTATAAAATAGATTACCGCATAAAATCTTGGCTATTAATATGAACTGCTTCTATTCATGTATTCATTTCAGAACAACGACACAGAATGTAACATATGCTTTATACAATCTAATAAATGGCAATTATTGCCTTGTATGCACAAATTATGCAAAAAATGCTTCAATTTATTACAAGACAATAAATGTCCATGGTGTCGAGTGAAAATTAAAAGAAAAAATAAGCCCCGCTCCGAACGTAACAGAAGCTATAGCGATCCTTTACACAATAGAGATACTCTTCGCACGCCCATAGATGTTATAGAGCATGAAAATAGAATCGAAAGATATATGAATCGAAAAAATAATAAAAGAATTAAAGATTGCAAAGAAAATGCGAATATTGATAGTGAAAGGCGCAGATTTTTCAATAACAATCTGAATTTCAAACGAAGCAAATTTAAAAAAACACCAAAGTCCGAACTACTCTACGGTTGCTTCTATTAATTTTTCTAATGTGCTCTCTAGTATTACCAATATCAAGACAAATATAACAGAATATAATACACGTAATTTCTTATTTGTCCCTCCCATTTTTAATACAGTTTCCATTAAAAGAGCTGGAAATATATAAGATAACAATAACGTCAAACAACCGTGTAAAAAACCAGATAATATACTATCGTGATCGTATGTAACTATACAAGAGGACCAAATTACACTTAATAAAACTACATAGTCTATGGCAAGTCTAGTTGTTCCTCTATAAAAATTGTGTAAAATGCTAGATTTACTAGCAGAATCGCTTATTATTGAAGCAACTTCGTTTAAAAAGGGCAAGAATATGAGAATTAGCTTTTGGTTATTTTCTGGTATTATCATTTGTAAATTAATAAAGATTAAATATTATGGCCATATGGGATAATCATCCGTTTTGTGTCTAGAGTCATCTTCGTATATTTCACCTGCTGTATTGTAATATTCTCTCCATATTGAACGCATTTCTTTATCTTTAGCAATTAAACGTTCATATGTTTCAAATTCACAATCTGAATATGGTACTACAACTTCAACTTCACATTCTTTAATTTCTTCATCTAATTGAGTGATAATTATATCAGGTGTTGAAGAACACGGAATTTCATCATCATACGTCATTTTTAATTTAATATTCATTTTTTTGCTTGGCAATGTAAAACCATTCGCCATTAGTGTTAAATATATCAGACTTCCAAACATATTCATTTACTTGTTATAAGTAGTTAAATATTTAAATAATTTACCCTCTGAAACTTTTCCTGTGATAAACGCATCTTCCGTGTTCTTTAATTGCCTTTTTATGTTCAGCCGTACCATACGCTTTATTCTTGTTCCAATTATAAACTGGAAATTCTTCATGTAAAGAACACATCAATTTATCACGTGTTGTTTTTGCAATTATGCTTGCGGCAGCAATATTTCTATACTTATCATCGCCTTGTGATATACACTTATATGGTGTATCATCGTCTGGTTGGAAGTGTGGGCCGTCTACAGTAATAAAGTCGGGTTTAAAACCTTTAGTGTCAAGGTCCCGAATGACTTTTTTCATGCCCCACAATGTGGCGTTTAATATGTTTAATCTATCAATGTCATCTGGTTCAATAAATATACAACTCCACGCAGTGGCATTTTCTTTGATCCACTCAGCTGAAGCTAATCTTTTTTTTTCTGACATTTTTTTGGAGTCTCGTATTGTTATTTTTTCTGGTGTTTCGAGGTCTTTATTCAAAATAACTCCGGCAACGCAAACTGGCCCGGCGAGGGCACCTCTTCCTGCTTCGTCAATCCCGACTTCTTTAATGCTGTCTGGATTTAAAACGTTTGTTAAATGTTGCATTAAAAATAAAATATTTATTTATTTTAAATGCTTAATAATTTGAGTTTTCATCAAATAGCAGTTGTACTTTTGCCAACCTTGAATTTTTTCAAGAGAACTGAAGCATTAACTTTATTGAGACCCTTTGCTATTGTATATGGTTTGTTGGCGGCTTTTTATATTGTGAGTAATATAGAGAAATTACAGCAAGATGTTGGTATATGGAAGATTGAAAAGGCGTTCTTGAGTGCTTTTATTGGCGAACAATATTTCTTTTTGGCACTTTATTATTTATTTTCTAAATTGTATTTTGTGTTTTTAGTTTGGAAATTGGAAAATAGAAAGAGAGCGGTTATTTTTAGCGCATTAATGATGGCATTGTGGGTATCCACTACTGACTTTAAAAAGGAATTCGGCATCTCTGAAAAAAACTATGATATGGTATTTTCTATGGCCATTGGGCTCTTAATATGGCTATGGGATACAAGCATATAAGGATACCACATTTACTTAACATAAATGCTTTTTAGACGCTCAAATATTATTAATAACAACCTTCTGAAATCTACTGTACCAAAACCTGGTTTCGTTAAACTTATTGATTGCATGCCATCTGAGAAAAATAAACTAATGCTCGATGGTGCCATCGTTCAAGCAGCACGTGTAAGTTACGGAGAAGGAAGTAAAGGTGTAGAAAAAGATACAGCATTGATTGATTATTTGATTAAACACCAACATACAAGTCCTTTTGAAATGGTGGAATTTAAATTCCATCTTAAAATGCCAATTTATATTCAAAGGCAGTGGATTCGTCACAGAACAGCAAGCGTAAATGAAATAAGTGGGAGATACACGGAACTTACCTTAGAGAAGGGTGATATTTATCATCCCAAAGAACTGCGGCAACAATCAAAAAGTAATAAACAGGGAAGTTATATAGATACAAATTTATATGAATCACATGAAAATGTCAAAAGAATCTGGGATAATTCAGAAGATAATATAGCCAGTCAAATCTCCAACTACCACAAACTTGTAGCACTTGGAGTGGCCAAAGAACAGGCCAGGATGATACTTCCTCTTTCAACTTTTACGGAATTTTATTGGAAAATAGATCTTCATAATCTTCTTAACTTTATTAAATTGCGACTTCATCATTCAGCACAACGAGAAATTCAACTTTATGCTGGCAATATTTTAGAAATACTAGAAACTCTTTGTCCCATTACTGTGAAATCGTGGAAAACACATGTTTACAACAAAGCCGTTTAACCGCAACCAACCATCGGAACCATACTTCTTGTACTAACTATACGTACAAATCTAATTTTAGGTGGTTCGTAATAAGCTACTTTCTTTTCGGATGTTTTCTTTTTGATGGTTCCCTTTCTTGTTTTGGGGGCTTTTTCCTTTTTTTCCTTTTTTTCCTTTTTCTTGCCATAGCTTGATTTGGTTGTTTTCTTGGGATCTCTGCGAAGATTATAGCCACTTAGGGGGGCTCTTATGCGCATACGGGGGCGTGGAGGGGTCGATTTGCGAGTAGATTGGGTGGCGCTTGGTTTGGGTTTGATTATTTTTCCTGGTGATTTTGGTTTATTGAATTTGTAAGGGGAAGAACGTGTCTTCTTTTTTTTATAATTTGTTGGAGCAGCGGAAATCTTGGGTATCTCTTGGGTGGGCATTTATATATATATAAAATATTTAAAATATTTAACATATTTTTTTTATAATCAATCTTAAAAAGATAGAATTTATCTATTTAAGATGGATTTGTTAGA
>CESM01027058.1_pt1 | contig 16822 bp, 10 predicted proteins | sample 361421 | NCBI WGS metagenome assembly CESM01 (sample SAMEA2622219, study PRJEB7988) | marine metagenome | isolation source: saline water (ENVO:00002010), including | reverse complement strand
ATATATTCAGATGGGTGTCTTTAATCACTCTGTAGAGAAGCACCTAGAGTTAAATCCCTTGATTGATTGGCAGGTAACATATTGGATGCCTGACCCATTTAGTAAGAGATATCCTAGAGCAAATTATCAGCATACTATGAAGGCAAACGAAGGTTCACCTAGAACTGATAATGCTAATGATAGTCGTCCTAGAGACTTCCCAGACCAATCAACAAATAGATTGGAGAGAACATTGTAATTACTGCCCGTGTAATCCAAAGGCAGAGATAGAGCACTTAAAATGCTTACAGTGCCGGTTCGAGTCCGGCCACGGGTATTGACTAAAACAGCAGACTATGCTATATAGATATAGTATGCCTTTTAAGTATGGGTCAATATAAAAACTATACTAACGATGAGTTTATTGCTGCCTGGACTTCCAGTTCTTCCGTGAGACAAGTTCTCGGTAAAATTGGATTGAGAGAGGCAGGGGGAAACTATGCCTGCGCTAAAAAAAAGGCAGAGGAACTAGGTCTATCAAAAGACCATATGACGGGTCAGGCGTGGAACAAGGGGCGCCCTTTACAACCGAAGAGAAATGTGCTAGAATACTTGTGTAACCCCTCTAAACACGGTATTTCTTCTAATGCCCTGAGAAAACGCCTTATCGCGGAAGGTATTAAACAGCACAAATGCGAATGTTGTGGTATTACTGACTGGAATGGAAAACCTACCCCAATAGAACTGGACCATATTGATGGAAACCGTTATAATAATACCATAGAGAATTTACGCATTCTCTGCCCCAACTGTCACGCTCAGACAGATACTTATAGGGGACGCAATAAAAAGAATTAGGCATTATGCCCGTGAGAGTTCAAGTCTCTCTACTCCCATATATAAATCAAAAAAAGGAAAGAATGAACATCCAACTTTGGTACTCACTAGAAATGAAGGAGTGGAGATGGTCTCTCATATCAGAAAAAGATAAAAGAGACCAACATACTGGCGGACAGAAAGATTTGAGAGATGCCATGAATGATGTTGCTACTACTGTTGAATTTTTACTTGACAAAAAAAATATTTGATGGTATTATAATAAATGTGTGAAGGAAGTGAGTACTTTTTGTGCTAAAAAGCATCCAGTTAGTGGGTGCTTTTTTTTATGTAATAAATAAGGTTAATAGAAGTAATTGTGCGCGAAAGATGCCTTTATCGAGATTAGATAATTTCTTGAAAAACGTTCGTGGTAACATTTTATATGTAAACCCCAATGACCTCGATGCCACTGATGACATTACAAATCAGGGCAATTCGATGGCGAAACCCTTTAAAACTATTCAAAGGGCATTGATTGAAGCTGCAAGATTTTCATATCAAGCAGGTTTAGATAATGATAGATTTGGTAAGACTACGATTATGTTGTCTCCAGGTGAACATTATGTTGATAATAGACCAGGTTGGATTCCTCTGACTGGAAGTGAGTATCAACTGAGAAATGGAACAACTTCTTCTGATTTTACAGCATTTAACTCGTTATCTAATTTTGATATATTTTCGGAAAATAATGACCTTTATAAACTCAATAGTGTTTATGGTGGAATTATTGTCCCTAGAGGAGTTTCTATTATAGGAACAGATCTCCGTAAAACTAAGATTCGTCCAAAATATATCCCTAATCCAACTAATGCAACTATTGAAAGAAGTGCTGTTTTTAGAGTAACTGGTGCATGTTATTTCTGGCAGTTTACTATTTTTGATGGCGATCCAAATGGCGTAGTATATAAAGATTATTCTAACTCTACATTTGTTCCTAATTTTTCACACCATAAACTAACTTGTTTTGAATATGCTGACGGTGCAAATAATGTATACATAAATGATACATTTCTCCCCAATAAAACATATACAAGAACCGATCTTGATATGTATTATGAAAAGGTTGGTCTTGCCTATGGTTCTGCCTCTGGAAGACAGATTCAACCAGATTTTCCATCTGCTGCACTTGATATTCAACCTAAGATTGATGAGTTCAGAATCGTTGGACCAACTGCTGGTGCTGTAGGCATTAGCAGTATTCTTTCTGGGGATGGATCAACACCTTCCAAAGACGTTACTGTTACTCTCAATAAAGGACTTAAAGGTCTTAATGTTGACACTGCTTTCCAACTGAATGGATCGACAGATGATGCTTATAATGGTTCCTTCATAGTTGAAGGTGTTAAAGAAGTTGATGTAGATGGTAATATCACTCAGTTTACCTTTAATGCTGCTCTTAATCCTGCTGATGCATATCTAACACCAGCATCTGCCTCTGTTTCTCTTGATACTGATACAGTAGCATCTGCCTCTCCTTATATCTTCAATATTTCGCTTCGTTCTGTCTTCGGTATGTGCGGTATGCACGCTGACGGCAATAAGGCAGATGGATTCAAGTCAATGGTTGTGGCACAGTTCACTGCTGTGTCCCTTCAGAAAGACGATAATGCTTTCGTTAAGTATGATGCTACGAGTGGATCATTCCTTGATAGTACTACAATATCAAATATTCACAGTGATGGTGATGCTACATACAAACCATCATATTATAACTACCACATCAAAGCATCTAACAATGCGGTATGTCAGTTAGTATCTACTTTTGCTATTGGATTTGCTCAACAGTTTGTTACTGAGAGTGGTGGTGACTTCTCTGTAACAAACTCTAACTCAAACTTTGGACAGAATGCTCTTGTATCAAAAGGATATCGTGATGAAGCATTTGCTCAAGATGACGTGGGATATATTTCACACATCATCCCTCCAAAACTGATTACATCAGAACCATTCAATCTTGAGTTTTCTCAAATTGATGTAGCAAAAACAGTTTCAGTTGCTAATACCTCAAGATTATATCTTTATTCTAAAACAAACATTTCAAATCCACCAGAATATAGTATTCAAGGGTATAGAATTGGTGCTAAGACAAATGATGAAATAAAGGTTGGCATTTCTCTCAATGGCACTGGGTCAGAAACTGAGTATAGTGCAAGAATTATAATGCCTTCTACTGCTTATAGTGCTGAAGAATCATCATCAATCAAACGCAGAACAGTTGGAAGAGTTGGAACAAGTAATAGTATTACTGCCAACACAATAACATTTACTGAAAATCATCAGTTAGTGCCTGGTGAGACTATTAGATTTATTTCAGATAATGCTAGACTTCCTGATGGTATTACTAACAACAAAGTATATTTTGCTATCACTGATGGAGTAAATCCAAATCAAATCAAAGTTGCTTCTTCCTTCAACGAGGCATTAGAAGGAAATGCAGTTACTATCAATAGATTTGGTGGAACTATTATTTGTGAGAGTCGTGTTAGCGATAAAGTTGTTGGAGATGTAGGACATCCAATTCAATATGATACTACTAACTCTCAGTGGTATATTCAAGTTTCTGGTGCTTCTACTGAAAACACAATCTATTCAAATATTGTAAGTCTCGGTACATCTTCTCTTGGAGACGCAACATCAAGATCATATATCACAAGACAAGCAGATACGAGAAGTCTATCTGATAAGGTTTATAAGTTTAGATGGGTTATTCCTTCTAGTAGTGGAATCACTTCAGCAAGACCTCCTAGAGTTTCTTATGTTCTAGAAGAGTCTAATGATACAACAGGTTCTACCAATGCTGAAGTTCAACTTCAATACAGTCCTACGACTGTAACGATGAATAACCTCAGTGAAATGAGGAACTTTAGATTTGTTCGTTCCGCATCATATAACGCAGGATTCATTACGGTTGTAACTGAAGTACCTCATGGACTTAATGCTGGATCAGAAGTAAGACTTAATAATATTACTAGTTCCAATAACACGGCAGGTATTGGTAACTCAGCATATAATCAAAAGTATACAGTTGCTCTTACACCAACTGCTAATTCATTCGTTGTACAAACTACAACAGGAGACCCCGGAACATTTACCAATAATACTTCATTAAGAACGATTGATCTGCCTAACTTCCAAAGAGTAAGAGCACCTAATAACTATTATGTTTATGAAGTTGAGACGGTAAGACAGTATGAAGCAGGTACTCAGGACGGTATTTACTATCTTTCTATTGTAGATGCTACTTCTACACCTACGATTGCACCATTTACAGATAGAAGTGAGTTTGCGTTCTCTCAACCCATTCAGAAGTATTATCCTCAGTACAATAGAGATAATCCTGATTCTGACCCACAAACTGCTATTTCATATGCTCCTGCTAAAAAGTTAGGACAAGTCGTTGTTGATGATGTACAAAATAGTTTAACAAAAACTACAGTTGATAGAGGTCTTTATGATCTATCAGTTGGTGCTGCTATTACTGACATTGTTTCAAACTCTGCAGGAACAGCACATACTATTTTCACCAATATTGAGCATGGACTCAATAGAATCACAACACTTTCTGTAACTGCTGGTGCCGCTGGTACTGGTTATGGTAATGGAACAGGAGGAGAGAGCCTTTATAACGCTACTTTAACTGGTTCTGCTACTGGTTCTAATGCTACAGCAAGAATCACAGTTAATGCTTTAGGCGAAATGACTAAAGCTGAAGTAATGAGTCCTGGAACCAACTACCAAGTTGGCGATGTTCTGTCTGTATCTGGAACAGCAACCACTACTGGATTTATTGCTGGTAGTCTGACAGTTGATAATATCTATGATAATGTTGGTGATACTGTAAGAGTATCTGGAATTACATCATTCTCTTATAAGCAATATAATCAACTGTATAGGATTACAGGTATTGGAACTGATACTGAGATTCAAGCAGTCTCTATTAGTACAGTAAGAGGTGCTTCTACTACAGGTGTTGGTAAGACTGTATCTGCGATCTCATTTGCTGGATTAACTGGTCCAACATTAACTGTATCTGGTATAGTTTATGATAATAAGACCGGACTTGGCACAGTCACTACAAGTTCTAATCATAACTATAGAACTAATAATCAAATTGTTTTCTCAGGTGCTGGAGCACCAATCTATAATGGAAACAAACTTGTTACTGATGTTGTAGGACTTACAACTTTTATTGCTAACTTTGGTAAGAGCACGACTGTCCCATCTGTTACAGGCACAATCAGAATACACAATCCTGGTTTGGTTGCACAACCTGGAGCACTTTCATTATATGATGAAAACTTTGGTGGAAGAGTTCTTAATGTTTATGAGAATCTTACAACAGAGTTAGTTTCTGCTGTTGCTAGTGCTACAACAGATGAATTAAATATACTGTCTCTTTCAAACTTTGACCTCAAGATTGGTGATTATCTGAGAGTAGATGATGAAATCATGAGAATCAAGACTACCGTAACTGGTAATCCAATCAAGGTATTCAGAGGATTGTTTGGTACACAAGCAAAACCACATATTTCTGGTTCTGTTGTTATCCGAATCACAGTTTCTCCACTTGAACTCAGAAGACCTTCAATTACTCGTGCATCAGGTCATACATTTGAATATCTAGGATTTGGTCCTGGTAACTATTCAACTGCATTGCCTTCTAAGCAGTCAGGAGAACCAGATGCTATTGATCAACTCAATGCTCAGAAACTAAACACTGTTGCTGGTCTTAATGTATTCACGGGTATGAATGATCGTGGAGACTTCTTCATTGGTAATAAGAGAATCTCATCCAGTACGGGTAAAGAAGAGGTGTTTGATACACCTGTACCTTCTATCACTGGTGAAGATATTACAGCACTAGGAACTAATATTCCTGTTGATATTTTTGAAACAACCAATCAGACAGTCAAAAATACAATGATTGTCGAGGGTGGTCCTGCTAGTAATCTACTTTCTCAGTTTGATGGACCTGTCTTGTTCAACGAGAAAGTAACATCAACATCTGAGAAAGGATTTGAAGCACAGCACATCTATATTCAAGGTGATGCTAATGTTTCTAGAAAGTATACAGTTGGTATTTCTACACCAACTAGTGCTGGAACTCAAGGAGACGTGGTTTGGAAGTCTACACCTATTGAAGGTGGAAACTGGGGTTGGGTTTATACTTCTGATAATGCATGGTATCCATTCGGAAATATCAGCATTGACTCCAATTCAAATACCTTTATCTTTGATAAGGTAGGAATCGCAACCACATCACCTGGTGATTGTTCGCTTAAGGTTGGTTCTGGAACTTCATTGTTCTGTGTTGATTCTAATGGAGTTGGAATCGGTACTATAACAAATACGAGTGCGAAACTCAATGTTCAAGGTGCTGTTGTTGCTACTGCATTCACAGGAGATGGTTCTGGACTTACTAATCTTCAGAACGACAGTCTTTGGAATGGAGTTAGTGGGGTTGGAACAGGAATTTATCCTGCTAGTAATATAAATGTTGGTGTTGGAACTGAGAATCCAAGTGGAACTTATACTTTAGAACTCGGTACAGCAGGCACAGGCAAGACTGACCTTTATGTCGCCAACAAAGCACAATTTATTGGTACTGCTCGTTTTGATAATGACGTTAACATTACTGGTAAACTTGCCGCAACTAATTTTGATATAAACTCTTCTTCATCTAATATTACGGTTGGTATTCTTACTGCTACTAGTGTTAATGTTGGATCAGGTGGAACGATTCTTACCACAACTGCTAATGGTGTTGGAATCAACTCCATATCACCAACAACTGAACTTGATGTTAATGGTAGAGCAAGAGTTCAAACTGTATACTCTCTAACTCAAACACTGACAAGTTCTAGTGGTGTTGTGACTGTTGATCTCGCAAAGGGTCAAGTTTTCAACCTAACTACTACTGAAAATATCACTCAATTTGTTTTGGTAGGTGTTAGAGCAAATGCGGCACAGTCGTTTACGATTAAAATTACGCAAGATTCAACCCCAAGAGATGTAGGAATTGCAACTTTTAAAACTGAAGGTGGATCAGATATACCTGTTCTATTCCCAGGAAATGGGTTACTACCAACGGTCTCTGTTTCCGCAGGAGCAACTGACATTTATTCGTTCATGACATTTGATGGTGGACAATCACTCTATGGCGTAGTCGGAGGACAGAACTTCTCATGATGAATTTCTTTCAAGTAACACCTACAGAACTCCATCTCAATGGACCTAATGTGGGGTTTTCATCAGTACCATTGGATGCCAATGCTACAGTAACAGGTGTTGCTACATTCGTAGCGATAGGAACTGCAACATTTCCATATAATAATGTTAACGGAACTCTTAGTTATCAGTGGTATTATGATGATAGTGAAATTTTAGACACCTCAGTTGATTCAAGCAGTAATGCTGCTATTGATACAAATAGTGGCATATCAACGTTAACATTATCAGGTATTACTGGTAATGATGACAATAAAAAAATATTTTCTATAGTAACATATGTACCTGGACCCGATGAAGCAATCATTGATTATCCAGGAGAGGGTATTGGAAAAAGCACATCACCATCTGCAAACTTAACAGTAGCACCATCAATCGTTGTATCAAAACAACCAACTAGTGTCGTTATTGGTGGTGGTAATACTGCTTCCTTTGAAGTAGAGGCAAGTGTTGTGCCTGGTGGTGGAAATATTGATTATCAATGGAATTTGGAAGGAAATAATCTTGCAAATGGAACTACTTCTAAAGTAGTTCAAGATTCTGGGTCTAACAATTCGTTCCCATTAATGCAGATTTCTAATGATACCAACAGTACTGTAGAAACTATTGATTGGAATCAACTTTCTGTTTATAATTCTTTTGTAGCAGGGGTAAGTTATAACCTCACTGTGACTGGTGGCAATTTGACCACTACTTTAATAGCAAAAGGTGCCGGTGGTGGTACATCTCGTACAAGAAGTGTATCTGGTGGTGCTGGTGGAGAATCGACAGGAACATTTACATTTTTGGATGGTCAAACATATAAACTCAACGTCGGTCAGGCAGGTGCGAATGCTGGTCCTGGTGGATTCTCTGGTGGTGGAAATGGTGGTGGTGGAGACGGATTAGGTGGAGGTGGTGGTGGTTACACTGGACTTTTCTCTGATTCGATCACTATTGGAAATGCAGTAATCATTGCTGGAGGTGGCGGTGGTGGTGCTAATGACCCTGCTACTGGTGGTGCTGGTGGTGGACTTACTGGAGGTAATGCTGGAAATGCTCCTAGTAGAGGTGGTGAGGGTGGAACACAATCTGCTGGTGGCGGTGGCGGCCAAGATAATGGAGCAGCACTCCAAGGCGGACCCGGTGCTGCTGGTGGCGGAGGAGGATATTATGGTGGTGCTGGTGGTAGTCCTCACCCTCATTGTTGTGCTGATGGAGCAGGTGGTGGAGGATCAGGATTTATTGGTGGTGTAACTGACGGAACAACTACAAACGGAACTGGTGCTGAAGCAGCACAAGATGGTTCTTTCTCTATTGCGAGAGTATCAACATCAAAAACTGTAGTTACTACGGTAAGTGGTGCTGGTACAAATAATCTAAAAATATTTACGGATGATCAAGATTTTGGTGGATCTTTAAAATGCACTATGACTAGTTCTGGTGTAACGAATTCGCCACTTGATAGTCAAACGGTTTCTTATGATGTAGTTCCTCCAAGAGTTATACTTAATTTTGAAGCATATGATATTAATAATAATATTAAGACTTTAAACCAAAATCTTAATTTATTAGGATCATTTGCTGTTACTTCAAGCACCTTTGGTTCTGAATATAGTATCATCCAATTTACGTCACTTGAAAAAGATGCTCAGGTAACGTTGGAGATGAAAGCATCTGCTGGTGCTAATAATGGAACTCTGATAGGTGGTGAGGGAGGAGTTTCTTCATTTGATATTAAAATTAAAAGAAATGTAGAATATACACTCATTGGGGTTTCAAATAATTCTGCTGTTTTCTTATATGAAAAATCATCATTAGTTGCCGTTGTTGGTGAGGGTGGCAATGCTGGAACTGGTGGTAATGGTGGTTCAGGTGGAGGTATTAATGTTGCTGGTCAAGAAGGATCTGGAGTTGGAAATGGTATAGGAGGAGAGGTTCCAACTCTTAACCTTACTGGTATCTTTGGATCTGTTGTTAATGATTATAGTACCAAACCAGATCTTTATAATGAAGATACTATTGCTGAAGTTCCTAATGCTGGTAGAACAGTAATATGTACTAAGGGACGTTATTATCTGGATCAAGGAATCAATCCTTGTTCTGATATTTCAACTGGTGAGATGCAGTTTAGATCGATAGATGGAACTTTAATTACAGATAGTTCAAGTCTTTATAGAGGTTTCAAACCAGGATATACTGTTACTGCTACAGAGGGTAAGACATTCACTACAGGTGGTGGTAATGGTGGAGCAGGTGCTCAAGGAGGAAGTGGTACTCAAACTGGCAGCGGTGGTGGTGGTGGAGGTTCAGGTTGGACTAATCGTGTGACATCCATAGTTAGTTCACAACTAGGTGGAAACACGACCAAACTTTCTAGTGTCATATTTAATCCTACATCTGATGAATCAGATTACTATATTGATGCATATGGCAGAATCCTTATCATGGCATGGTCACCGAATTCTCCAACTAATGCTCTTCCTCTTGAAAGAACAGAACCTGTTAGTGCATCGTTGAGATATATGAATAAAATCACTGGAAAAGTTTTACCCACTGATGCTCAAAATTGTATTGATGATGCAAGATGGAGAGCAATCCTCGATAAAGCAAGGGATGGCACTCAAGACTGGAGATTGACTGCGACTGGTTGGAATAATCCACAGTATCTTGTTAATGCGTCTCCATTTAATCTTAAGATGATGATTGATGCTAATGTCTGGCCTCTTGAAAGTAATAGTAGACAACCAGCATCTCTTACTTCATGGCTTCAAAGTGCTCCCTCCTCCACGGCTTATGCTCTTGCTTGGGACGAAGATGAAGGTGCTGATGCAACTGGTGGAGATTATTCTCTATTGTGGTATGTGCAGGGAAACGACTCAATAAGTGAATATGGTTTTGGATATTATAATCATTCAAAGAATCCCTTCTTTGATACCACAAAAATCTATATAAAATCTGCCAACTGGTGGATTCTCCCTCCAGGAGTTCCTGATTTTACAACTGCCTCACCAATATTCTCACCAGATCAAGGCAATAGGGATGCTCCTGATAATGGTATAAACTTACCAGGAGCGTAAGTGTATAAATAATAAAAAACTGAGGGGAAAGTGAACCTCGATCTAATATGGCTGTAAATAAGAATTTTGTAGTCAGAAATGGCATAGAAGTAGCAACAGACTTAATCGTCAGTTCTGTTGGACTTGATGCTGTCGGTCTAGGCACTACTACCCCAACTTCCAGAGTTGATGTTGCTGGTGGTTTAGTTGCAGATAACATACTCTCCCGTGCATATGGTATAACCACATCACTGGGAGAGTTTAATGTAGGTACTGGCGGCACTATTATTAGTGCTATTCCTGATCAAACGAAGATAGGTTTTCATACCTCTTCTCCGTCTTTTAGTTTTCAAATTGACCAACCGACTGCGGACCCTACTTCACTATATGTAAAGACTGGTGACATAGTTATCAATGATGGTAACTTGAAGGTCAGTGGTGTATCATCGATTGGATACCTTGATGTAGGTGCTATTGAAGCAACCGGCATTAGAGTTACTGGCGTTACAACTATTGCATCAATAGATGCACAAGGAGCACACGTTGGTGTTGCTACTGTTATCAATCTAGATAACACTGGTGCTGATATCGGTATCGCAACGATTACTAATCTAATCAATACTGGTGCGACCATTGGTGTTGGTACGATTGGTATTGCTAGTATTACTGATGTTGTTATTAGTGGTTCAGCAACAATCTTTGGTGACCTCAATGTTACTGGTGATATTGTATATGATGAAGTAACTGGTAGAAACCTCAACATTACAGGTGTTGGTACTATTGCCGAAATACATGGCGATGGTGCTAATATTACTGGTATTGCCACAAATCTAACGGCAACTATTGGTATTAAATCTGAGGGAACTAACATTGGTTCAGGTATCACTCAGATTGATTTTAAATCAACAAGTGGATCTGCTATCGCAGTTGATGTTCCTCCAGCAACTGCTGCTGGTGTAGCAACCGTTACATTTACACCTGGCGTATCTATTGGACTTGTAATCGCTCTTGGCTCGTAATCGCCTTAGGCGGTTGATAAATATCACTAACACTTAAAGAAAAATGGCAGAAGTTTTTACTAACGCACAAACAAGGGGGGCAGGATCAGTATCTACCAAAACTGGTGGAACAATTGGTGCTACTGCCACTACAATCACAGGCATTACTACTACTAGTATTAATGTTGGAGATATTGTTGATAATCAACACTTCCGTGGTGGAGCAAAAGTAAGTGTTATTGGATCTGGTCAAGTTACCGTTGATAAGACATCAACAAATACTGGGTCTGCTACGGGACAGTCTGTAAGTTTCCTTGGACCTACGACAGCATATACATCACCTGGTTCTACTAAATCTATTTTGATTGGTGGTACTTTTGCGAATCTAACTGATAGCAATGTAAATGTTTCGATTGAGATTAAATCTGGTTCAACATCAACCAATATTGCTAATGATATTCCGATTCCTACGGGGAGTTCATTCGTTATAAGTGATGCTGGTAAAGTTATTATGTTAGCAGCAGATGAAATCAGAGTGTATTGCGATACAGCAAATGCAGTTGACGTAACACTTGGTATTCTCCAGGGGGTTAGCTAATGGCAGATCGTAACGGATATATTGGAAGAGCACCCGGCGATAGTGCTATTACTATCGGAAGGCAGGTAAACACTCTTTCCGGTGTACAAACTTCATTTACATTTGCCTCTGGATATACACCAGGTCTTATTGATGTTTACGTCAATGGAACAAAACTGATTGATATCTCTGACTTTACTGCTGCAGATGGTAGTACTGTATCATTGATTACACCAGGACAGAGTGGTGATGTTCTTGAGTTTATAGCATATAAGGCATTTAATGTCGGCAATGTAACAAATGCTTCTGGTGATTTTGCAGTTGATAATAACCTTACAGTTGGTGGAACAGTCACAGGTGCAGCATTTTACGGAAGTGGAACTAACTTAACTGGTATTGTTACAAGTATCACTGCTGGTAGTAATATCAGTGTAAGTGGTGCGACTGGTAATGTAACAATCACTGGATTAGCAAACACATCTAATGTAGTTGCTGATAATCTTGTTGTTACTGGTATTTCAACACTTGAATCTACAACAGTATCTGCTCTAAATGTAACTGGTGTTGTTACCGCAACAGCATTCGTAGGTTCTGGAGCACAACTAACAGGTATTGCTCAACCTACACAACTTGATATTACATCATCACTATTCACTTGATAAATAAAGGAAAAACAGTAAGATGGCACTTAAAAAGACACAACTATTAGATATAGTTTCTGTAACGGGTATATCAACGGTTGGTATTCTTACTGTTGGTGTAACACAAACAGCAGGTGGAGTAGGTATCGCATCTACCACCTATATTAAAAATATCATTATGCATAATACTGGTATTGGATCTGCTAGAGTTTCGCTCTACGTGAATCCCGATACTTCATTAGTTACAGGTTATGGAGTTACAACAAATAGATTTTTAAGAATAGATATTGCACCAAACGAAACAGCATTTTTTGAATCAACATATCCGATTGTAATGACAGGATCAGATAGTCTTTCGGTAGAAGTTAATGCACCAGATACCGGTGGAACAGGTATTGGTTCAGCAGTAAACTTTATCGTCAATGGCGACACTGATGTTTAATTATGGCTCCTATCAAGTCAAACAATCCAGCAGCATCATACTTTGATTTTTTCAGTAAAACAGGTTTAGATGCTGTAAGTCCTGCACCAGTACCAGCACTATCAGGTTTAACAGCAACTGGTGGTTTTATTAGTGATTATGAGAGTGGTGGAAATAAATATAGAGCACACATCTTTACCTCATCAGGAGCACTGAATGTAACTGCACTTGGTGATTTACCTGCTTCTGTTGAGTATCTTGTAGTTGCAGGTGGAGGTGGTGGTGGAACTGCCGCAGGTGGAAATGCAGGTGGTGGTGCTGGTGCTGGAGGTTTAAGAACTAATTTAGCAGGTCATCCATTAGCAGGATCAGCATTTCCTGTTTCAGTTCAGAGTTATCCAGTAACTGTCGGTGGAGGAGGGCAAGGTGGAAATCCTTCATCTACTCCCGCCCAAACCGGAATAACAGGTACGCCTTCAGTTTTTAGTACAATTACATCTAATGGTGGTGGTGCAGGAGGCGGTAGTTTTGATACTCCAGATCTTCCTGGAGCTGCAAATCTTGTTGGAGGATCTGGTGGAGGCGGTGGCGGAGTTTCCACATATGGAGGAGGATCTGGAAACTCACCAACACCAACATCTCCGGCACAAGGAACTCCTGGAGGTGATGGATATAATGCTAATCCATATGTAGGCGGTGGCGGTGGTGGTGCCGGTGGAGCAGGAAGTAGTAATCCAGGAAATGGTGGTGCTGGTGTTCAAGTTGCTATTGCTGGACCACCCACACATACAGGTGTTGGCGCATTAAATCCTGGTCCTGGAGAGTATCAGTGGTTTGCTGGTGGTGGCGGAGGAGGTTCATATCCATCACCATCTTCTGCAGGAACTGCTGGAGTAGGTGGAGGTGGTGCTGGTTCTATTGCACCAAATCCAGGAGTTCCTGGAACATTTGCCACTGGTGGCGGTGGTGGCGGCGGCGGTCAACCAGGTGGTTCAGGAGCTCCTCCTCTTGGTGGTGTTGGTGGTTCTGGAATTGTAATAGTAAGATATCAAATCGGATCAGTATCAACCACAAAAGCAACTGGTGGTTCTATCAGTTACTATGGTGGTAAGACAATTCATGCCTTTACCAACTCTGGAACTTTCACCGCACCAGGATCATTTAGTGAAACTGTAGAGTATGTTATTATTGGTGGAGGCGGTGGTGGAAGTACTACAACCTCTGGTGGAATTAGACATGGTGGTGGCGGTGGTGCTGGTGGTTATAGAACAGGAACTACTCCAATTTCTGGACCAGGAACCACAACTGTTCAGGTTGGTGGTGGCGGTGCTGGTGGACCAGCACCATGGGATTATGCACAGGGCAGTAATGGAGGAGACTCTTATTTTGGAACACCAATAACATCAGCAGGTGGTGGTGGCGGTGGACGTGAAGCAGCTGATGGAAATGCTGGTGGATCTGGTGGTGGAGGTGGATATGTTAATACTGATGGACAAGGTGGTGCTGGTACAAATTATCCTGGTCCAACTCAACAGGGTTATCCTGGAGGAGATGGAGCTCCTGGACCTGGTGGAGCCGATGTTGGTGGCGGTGGTGGTGGTGGTTTTGGTGCTGCTGGTGCTGATGGAACTGCTCCTGCTGGTGGAGCTGGCGGTGTTGGTGTTCAAATTCCATCAACATTTAGAGATCCTGCTCAAGTTATAGGCACACCTGGACCTAGTGGAACATATTGGGTTGCTGGTGGTGGTGCTGGCGCTAAGGGAACTGGAACATCAGGCGGTGCCGGTGGTGGTGGTCCCAATGCATCAGTGTCTGCCGCAAAAGGAATTAATTCCACTGGTGGTGGCGGTGGTGCATCATCAACTCCTGGCGGTTCAGGTGGTTCCGGTCTTGTCCTGATTGCATATCCAACCTAAACATAAATAACTAAAAAGTATATAAGATGGGCATTCGTTCTCAAAATAATTCATTAGCAGCATACCTGGATATATTTTCTAATACTGGAACGGATGCTAAAGGTGCTGCTGGTGGTGGAGGTTCTGAACCAACAGGTTTAACAGCAACTGGTGGTATTATTAGTGATTATGTTGATGGATCAGAAGTTTATAGAGCACATGTCTTTACCTCAACAGGTGTTTTTGATGTAACAGCAATTGGTTCTGCACCTGCTTCTGTTGATTATCTTGTAGTTGCAGGTGGTGGCGGTGGTTCTGATAGAGGAGATGGTGCTGGTGGCGGTGGTGCTGGTGGTCTTTTAAGTTCTCATCCAGATATTGCTACACCTACGAGACAAACATCATTTACTAGTACAGTAAGATCATATACTGTTACTGTTGGTGCTGGTGGTGCTGGTGGTTCAGAAACGTACAGCAATGCAGCTGGAAGTCCTGGAGCAGTTTCAAGCATTACATATCCAGGACCAGTTACTGTAGTTACAACAACTGGTGGTGGTGCTGGTGCTCAAGGAAACATTAGTCCACCAGATGATGGCAAGGCTGGTGGTTCTGGTGGTGGTGCCGATGGTGAGGGTGTTGGTGGAGCAGCAACAAACTATCCTGGACCAACTCAACAAGGTTTCCCAGGTGGCAATAACCCGGCACCAGCATATGCAGGAGGCGCTGGCGGTGGTGGTGCCGGTGCTACTGGTGAAGTAGCTGGAACTCCCACAAGTGGTGGTGGTGCAGGACTTAGAGTAAGAATTGCAGGACCACTTAATGATGGAGTAGGTGCTCCGGGCCCAGGAAGTGAGTTTGCATGGTTTGCTGGTGGTGGTGGCGGCGGAAGAAGTGCCGGTCCCTCACAATCTCCTGGTGGTTATGGTGGTGGTGGACAAGGTGCTTATCAGAGTAATCCCAATGCAGCACCACAACGAGCATTAAGATACGGTGTTAGTGGAACTGGCGGTGGTGGTGGTAGCGGTGCAGATGGTACAACTAATGATGCTGGCAGTGGTGGTTCTGGTGTTGTTATAGTTCGTTATATAATTGGAAATATAACAACAACAGCAAAAGCAACTGGTGGTTCTATTAGTTACTATGGCGATAAAACCATCCATACCTTTACGAGTAGTGGTACTTTTGTAACAAAATCAAATTGGAATGTTGGAATAAATGAAGTAGAATATTTAATTGTTGCTGGTGGTGGATCTGGTGGTGGTAAAAATGGTGGTGCTGGTGGCGGTGCAGGTGGAGTTGTCCCTGGCACAACTAGTTTAAGTCATCCAACTTCATATACTGTTACTGTTGGTGCTGGTGCCGGTGGTGTCGGTACAGCAGCTGATTTTGGTTTTCAAGGATCTCCATCAGTTTTTGGACCTGTCGGATTAACTGCTACTGGTGGTGGTGCTGGTGGATCTGGTAGTGCTAATCCTGGACCTGGTGGTGCTGGTGGTTCTGGTGGTGGCGGCGGAGAATATGGAACTGGCGGTGCTGGTGCAAATTATCCTGGTCCAACTCAACAGGGTTATCCTGGAGGAGATGGATCTCCTGCGGGACCATCATTTGGTGGTGCTGGCGGTGGCGGCTTTGGTGCTGCTGGTGCTGATGGAACTGGAACAGATGGTGGTGCTGGAGGTATAGGAGCACAATTACCAACAACATTCAGAGATCCTGCCCAAGTTATAGGCACACCTGGACCAGGTAGCACCAAATTCTGGGTTGCTGGTGGTGGTGGTGGAGGAACAGAGGACAGTAGTTCTGGTGGTTCTGGTGGTTCTGGTGGAGGTGGTACTGCTCCAGGAAGCGGTTCTGGTGTATCTGGTGTAACAAATACTGGCGGTGGCGGTGGAGGAGCATCAGTGTATAATGGACCTGCAGATACAATCTCTGGTTCTGGTGGTTCCGGTATTGTCCTCATTGCATACCCTTCCTAAATACTCCAGGACACTAATAGTCCTAAATATTAAAAACATTTATTAAGATATAAAAGATGGCTCATTTCGCACAACTAGATGGTGACAATGTTGTAACCCAAGTCATTGTTGTGAGCAACGATGACACTTCCGACTCAGGTGGAGTAGAAACTGAAAGTATTGGTGTTGCTTTCTGTCAAAAACTTCTTGG
>CESM01021262.1_pt1 | contig 16904 bp, 16 predicted proteins | sample 361421 | NCBI WGS metagenome assembly CESM01 (sample SAMEA2622219, study PRJEB7988) | marine metagenome | isolation source: saline water (ENVO:00002010), including | reverse complement strand
TAACAACTATCAAACCGCACTATTATGTCCTACTGAAATTCTTGCTGAACAACATTTCACCTCATTTTCAGATTGGTTTGCAAGATTAGGGGTAAGGGTCATGTTACTCACTGGGTCCACAAAAACAAAAGAAAAGAAACTGATAGTTGAAGACCTTGCAGAAGGTAAAATTGACATTTTAATTGGTACTCATGCAATTTTTCAGGCAGGTATAGAATTCAATAATCTTGGCTTAACAGTTATTGATGAGCAGCATAGATTTGGTGTGCATCAAAGATTCTCTATGTTAGAAAAAGGAGGAAAAACTAATCAAAGCCCCCATCAATTAATCATGACTGCAACGCCAATCCCTAGAACATTAGCCATGACAGTTTATGGGTCTCTTGAAACATCTATAATTGATGAACTGCCTCCTGGAAGAAATCCTGTCCAGACATCATCTAGACCAGACTCATATAGAGAAAAGGTCATCAAAAGAGTTGAGGAAGTTTGTTTAACAGGAAAAAGGGCTTATTGGGTTTGTACGTTAATAGAGGATTCCGAAGAATTAGAAGCTCAATCTGCTGAAGAGCTATATAAAGAAATATCAAATTCTCTTCCAAAACTTAAAGTTGGCCTTGTACATGGAAGACTCAAAAAAGAACAAAAAGATACTGTGATAGAACAATTTAGACAAGGAGATATTCAACTCCTAGTTTGTACAACAGTTATAGAAGTTGGTGTTGATGTGCCTGAGGCTACCCTGATGATTATAGAGAATCCTGAGAGATTAGGCCTATCTCAATTGCACCAATTAAGAGGAAGGGTTGGAAGAAAGGCCAATACCGATTCTCATTGTCTTTTGCTCTACAAAGAACCTTTATCTGGGTTGGCAGAGGAAAGAATTAAGACCATGGAAGCTACTAATGATGGTTTCCAGATCGCAGAAAAAGATCTTGAACTAAGAGGCGCCGGTGATATTTATGGTCTCAGGCAATCTGGCTTAATGGATCTAAAGATTGCAAACCCAATAAGAGATTCAAATTTGTTATTGGATGCTCAAAAAGAAGCTATGGAATTAAGTAAAAATGAAAAAGCATTTGCCAAGACACTTGTGGAAAGATGGATTGGTAATAGGGTGGATTATTCAGATTCTTAAAAGGATTGTTCCAGTATGTAAAATTTCCTTTGTGGTGCCGGATACCCTTCTATGGTCATAGATTGATCATCTTCTTTTAGGGCTGACTCAAATGACTTAAATGGCATCCATTTTGTTTTTCTTTGCTCTGTATGATTAGTGGCTACTGAATTAGTTTCTGCAATTAGCTTCAGATTGAGTTCCTCAAACATGGATCTACACCCTTGATGAGTGTGAACATAATGGACATTTGGCATTGAAGCATACCGACCACCTTCAGGCACCAAGGCTAATCCATATTCCTCCGGCGCAATAATTGTTTCAAGAATGAGTTGGCCTTCGTTTCCTAGCAATTTTGTTAATTCTAATAAATGCTCTTTTGGATTTCTTTGATGATACAAAAGACCCATGCTAAAAATTAAATCAAATTTAGTGTCTTTCAATCCTACATGTTCGAGACGTTCTGGCACCATTCTTATGTTTTCAGTACCTATAAAATGATTCATAGCAGTGAATTGGGAAACATGCATTAAATTTGGCTCTAAACAAAGTACCTGATTTGCACCCATACCTAGCATCCTAAAAGCGTAATATCCGTTGCCAGATCCTACATCTAGAATTGACTTACCTTTTAAATCAAGACTCAGTTCTTGAAATCGTTTCCACTTTTTTGCTGAGTTCCATTCACTATCAATAAAAATATCATTGATCCGAAATGGCCCTTTTCTCCAAGGCGTAAGTTGCAAAAATAACTCCTCAATTACATTGTTCTGATCAGAACTAAAATCTACAGTCACTTCATCAGTCAAATTAATCTTAGCCTTTTTAAACTCAGGCAGGTCATTTAAAACCTTTAACCAATTTTCTATCCTTTTATCCTTCTTATTACCAAAAGGTAAAGACGTATATTGGCAAGACAATATTTCTACTTCTTCAGAAATAAACATACTTATTTTAAAAATTTAAAGGTTCTAAAATTTAAGTTAGATAGAATTTTCTCTGAATTACTAAACCCAGCCTTTTTGGCACGAAGAATATGATCTTGCTCACATTCAGTCTTCAGGACTCCCTCTAAGGCATCTCTCTTTCCTGAGATCTCAAGATCGGAATACCCGTTCGAAGATTTAAATTTATGATGTGTCTTGAAAAGTCTTTTAGTTTCAAACATATTCTTATGATGAATTTTCTCTGAGAGAATTAAGATTCCTCCAGGTAATAGAGCTTTATAAATTTTTTCTAAAAGGATATCTCTATGCTCCATATCCAAAAATTGAATTACGTAATTTACTACTATTAAAGAAGCGTCTTTAAAATCACTATCCATGATATCTTCACATATAAACTTAAGATGGTGAGATTCTTTCAAGATGTTAAACCTTCTCTCACACTCTTGTATCATGGCTTCAGAATTATCAATTGCTGTGACATTCGCATCCTTCGCACCTTTCAGTATAGATAAGCTTGAAGCTCCTAGAGAACAGCCTATATCGTAGCAATTCGTATTAGATTGATAATATTTTTTGGCATTATGAGCAATCAAACTTAAACTTGTTTTATAACCTGGAACTGACCTATCGATCATATCTTCAAATACTTCTGTTACTTCTTGATTGAAAGTGAAAGGTAAACCACTTAAATTACCCCCTTCAAAAATATTATCCTGCTTTCCCATGTAAGCCATTGTAAAATCTAACACCTAAATATGCCTAATTACTCAATAAAATCTCCAGAAAATAAAGAAGAATGGGATAGTTATCTTTTGTTCAGATGGGAAATTCTTAGAAAACCTCTAGGCATGTCGAAAGACTCACTCGCTGATTCCATTGAAGATGAAAGTTTTCACTTGATGGGAATTGATGAACAAAAAAATGTCATTGCATCTGGAAGGGTTCATTTCAATTCTGAAAATGAAGCTCAGATTAGATATATGGCAGTTGATGAAAATTTTAAAAGAAAGGGTGTCGGTACTAAAATTGTTAAAGAGCTTGAAAATTATGCTCTATCTAAGGGTATGGTAAGTATGATTTTAAATGCCAGAGAGAACGCAATAAGTTTCTATTTAAGCCTTGGCTATCAAGAAGTAGGCCCGTATCAGTCTGATACAGGCATACCTCATAAAACGATGAAAAAGAGACTAATATCCTAAAGTAAAGGTGCAATTACCAAACTAACAATTGCCATTACATTTATTAAGATATTCATTGAAGGTCCAGATGTATCCTTAAAAGGATCACCAACAGTATCACCAACTACAGCAGCCGAGTGAGTATCTGTTCCTTTGCCCCCAAGGTTTCCTTTTTCTATATACTTTTTAGCATTATCCCAAGCACCTCCGGCGTTCGCCATGAAAAGTGCCATTAATACACAAACCAATAGACCTCCTGCAAGCATTCCACCCAAAGCTTCAGCGCCAATGCCTAACCCGACTAAAGGAGGAGCTGATACAGCAATGATTCCTGGTAACAACATTTTCTTTAAAGCTGCTGCTGTAGCTATATCAACGCATTTAGCAGTGTCAGGCTCAGCATTGCCCTCAAGAAGTCCAGGTATTTCTTTGAATTGCCTTCTTATTTCATTAATCATTTCAAATGCAGCATCTCCTACGGCCGTCATTGTTATCGAAGCTATTAAGAAAGGTATAGCACCACCAATAAAAATTCCTATTAGAACTATTGGGTTTGACAGTATGAGCTCTAACGGTTCAGCTCTATTCGCAGAAACTGTTTCAACAAATGCGGAGATAATTGCAAGAGCTGCTAAAGCAGCCGCTCCTATAGCAAAACCTTTACCTATGGCAGCCGTGGTATTGCCTTGTTCATCTAACTCATCAGTAATTACTCTAGTTTCAGCTGGCATACCAGCCATTTCTGCAATTCCTCCCGCATTATCAGCAACAGGTCCATAAGCATCTATTGCCATTGTAATACCGACTGTAGATAACATACCTACTGCAGCAATACCTACACCATAAAGCCCTGTTAATTCAGTAGAAATAAAGATAATGAGAATAATACAAGCTATAGGAAGTACAACGGATTGCATACCTACTGAAAGACCTGTGATCATCACAGTGGCAGAGCCAGTTTGTCCAGCTTCTGCAATCTTAATTACCGGGCTAGATCCTGTGTAATATTCAGTAATCAGACCAATAGCTATTCCTCCTACTGAACCACAAACAACGGCCAACCATACATCAACACCATTAGTTCCAACTAAAGTATTGGTTAAAAAGTATGCAGCTATGATGAAGATTAGTGGTGCTCCCATAGTTCCCCATCTCATAGCATTAGCCGGTGAGGATTTTGAAAATAATCTAACTATAACGATTCCTAGAATAGACGCTATTAAACCTATTGAGGCTAAAGCCAAAGGTAAAAACATCATGCCATCTTTATCTGCTTGCGAAAATTCAGAAGTTATTAGGTAGGTAGAAGCTATAGCAATGCAGGCAACCATAGATCCACAATAGGATTCGAATATATCTGATCCCATTCCAGCAATATCTCCTACATTGTCTCCGACATTGTCTGCTATTACTCCTGGATTCCTTGGATCATCTTCTGGAATACCTGCTTCAACTTTTCCTACCAGATCTGCACCGACATCAGCACTTTTAGTATAGATTCCTCCACCAACTCTTGAGAAGAGTGCAACGATTGAAGCGCCCATCGCGAAACCTTCAATTGAATGGGCATCACCACTCAATACATAGAAAAGAGTTCCAAGACCTATCAGGCCAAGAGAGGCCACACAAAGACCCATGATAGAGCCACCATAAAAGGCTACTGATAATGCTGCTTCGGCACCTGATTCAGAAGCTGCCGTTGCTGTTCTCACATTTGCTTTCGTAGCTGAATACATGCCTATCCAACCAGCAACAGAGGAAGACAAAGCACCGGCAAAGACGGCTATAGCAGTTCCTTCACCCAATGAAAGCCACACCAGGACTATTACCACTAAAGCAAAAATACTTAAGTAGGTATATTCAGTCTTCATAAATGTCATTGCGCCAAGGTGTATTTGATCACCAATTTTCTTAACGTTTTCATCCCCTTCTGGGAATCTAGTAACTACTACATATATACCTAGGGCAACTAAAAGTCCCAAAACACCCAGTAAAGGGGGTAAATAAAGATAACTTTCTAACATTTTTTCTCCTCAAAAAATTGGTATTCTCAATATAAGCGCGTAGTCTAACGGTATAGCAGTGTAATTAAAATATTAATTTTTAGAATGAAAAGTATCTGAATCAAATTCATTTTCAGATACCGCAACCACACAAGATACCATTGCGTCTCCGCATACGTTCACTGCCGTTCGAGTCATATCTAATAGCCTATCTACACCGATTATTAACGCTATGCCTTCAACAGGTAATCCAACTTGTTCAAGAACCATTGCCAACATAATTAGACCTACGCCTGGAACTCCGGCTGTACCTATTGATGCCAATGTTGCAGTTAATATAACCATCAAATAATCAACCATTGAAAGGTCAATATTGTAGGCTTGAGATATAAATACAGTCGCTATACCTTGCATGATAGCTGTACCATCCATGTTAATTGTTGCACCTAGAGGTACAGTAAAAGATCCTATTGATGATCTCACTCCGAGCTTATTCTTAACAGTATCTAAGGTAACAGGCATTGTTGCACTGCTTGATGAAGTGCTGAAAGCAAAAACTGCAAGCGATCTAACTTTCATAAAGAATCTAATTGGATTTAGTCTCGTTAAAAGAGATAACAGACTGCCGTATGTAACAAAAGCATGAAAAATTAAAACAAAAACAAGTAAAAAGAAGTATTTTGCTAAATCTGCAATCATGCCAAAACCTTGGACGGCAAATAAAGAAAACAGTAGTGCAAAAATACCGTAAGGTGCTAGCTCAATGAGCATCCTAACAAGGCTTAAGATAACATTATTTATTAGCTCAAAAGAATTCTTAAGAGAATCCCCAGCAGATCCTAGGCTTTTCAGTGCAATCCCAAACAAAAGAGAAAATACAATGATTTGTAGCATATTTCCCTCTGCCATTGCAGCTATAGGATTGGTTGGGAAAATATTGATTAGCACTTCTTTTAAAGAAGGTGCTGCAGTAGATTCAAATGATGTTGGTAAAGCAAGGTCTATACCAATACCGGGCTTAAATATTAAGGCAAAGGTTAGTGCTACTGATATAGCTATTGCTGTTGTTAAAAGGTACAAGGATAAGGTTTTCAGGCTGATTGTACCTATTCTAGAAGTTGAAGAAATTGATACAACTCCGCACACAAGGGAGAAAAAAACTAAGGGTACAATAACTAATCTTAATGAGGCTATGAAGATTTGACCTACAATATCTAATAAACCTTCAGTAAAAAATTCTATCAGAATTAATTGTCCTATTTCTCCTAGAAAACCTGCGTCATTGATTAACTTTAATAAAACTCCTCCCACCATAGCCAAAACCATGGATAAAATAATTCTAGAAGTAAGGCTCATAAGTTAATCTATTTCTACCATCTCAAAATCTTCTTTGCCAACACCACAGTCAGGACAAATCCAGTCTTCTGGAACATCTTCCCATTTTGTGCCCGGCTCAATACCATCATCAGGCCAACCTTCTTCTTCATCATAAATTAGTCCGCAAACAATACATTCCCACTTTTTCAATGCATACTCCTTAGTCAAAAAAGGACATTCTAACTCAACTTTATTATCAACTTAGACTAAAGTATCAATCTTCTGCAAAAGTATTCAATACCAATGTTACAAAGAGAGAAAATTTTTAGTCTTTTTAAATTAATGAGAGCCGATAAGCCAATCGGTACGGCGCTTTTGTTGTGGCCCACACTAACTGCCTTCTTCATACTGACGAAAGGAAAACCTGATTTTGTTCTGGTAGTTTTATTTATACTAGGAACCTTTCTTATGCGATCTGCGGGTTGTGTAATAAATGACTACTTTGATAAAGATTTTGATGGGAAAGTCGATCGCACTAAAGATAGACCGATAGTTACGGGTGAGATTAGCCCTAAAGAAGCATTAGTCTTGTTTGCAGTATTGGTATTATCTTCAAGTTCTTTATTGTTGTGGATGAATACATTTACTTTTTATATTGCTCTGATTGGTTTTGCTTTAGCAACCATATATCCACTTAGTAAGAGGTTTTTTTCAGTGCCGCAAGTATTTTTAGGTTTGGCTTTTTCGTGGGGAATAATGATGGTATCTGCTGCCGAATTGAATGAGATAAACATAACAAGTCTTTTATTATTTAGTTCATGTTTTTTTTGGATTATTGCATATGATACTGCTTATGCACTTTGCGATAAGGATGATGATCTCAATTTGGGAATAAATTCTTCTGCAATAACTTTTGGAGATAATGTTGTTATCTTCTTTTTCCTATTTCATTCAATCTCATTATTTATATTACTTTATGTAGGATTCTCATTAAGTTTTCATCTTAGTTTTTACCCTTTTGTGCTCTTAGCTTTTATTTTAGCCATCTATCAATCTATTCTTATCAAAGAACAAAAAAGCAAACAATGCTTAAAAGCCTTTAAAAATAATAACTGGATGGGTCTTACTCTCTTCCTAGGTTCTATTGTGGGTGTCTCTTTATGAAGATAGATTTTTTAGATTCAATAGAAAAAATAAATAAAGATGACTGGGATACGGTTCTAAAAAATCAATATCCCTTTTTAAAATATGATTTCCTTAGGGCCCTTGAGACAACTAAATGTGTATCGCCAGAACAAGGATGGTCACCTTTGCATGTGGTGGTTTCAGAGAACAAGCAGATAATCGCAGTTATGCCTCTTTATATAAAAACTGATTCTCAAGGAGAATTTATATTCGATTGGTCATGGGCTGATGCTTATTATCGAAACGGGCTTGAATATTATCCGAAACTGGTTAGCTCTATCCCCTTTACCCCAGCCAGCGGTCCTAGGATTTTGATTGCAGAAGAAAAAAGAAGTCCTGAAATAGTCAGGGCAATCTCTGATGCTGTAAAGCAAATTGCAGAAGACAATAATTTCTCTAGTGTTCACGTTCTACTTCCTGAAAAAAAAGAAATAGAAAATTTTTCCAATGAAGATTTCAGCTTAAGGACTAGCTATTCATTTCATTGGTTCAATAAAAGATACGAGAATTTTGATCAGTTCCTGGATGATATGACATCCAGACAAAGAAAAAATATAAAAAAGGAGAGAGCAAAAATTACCGATCAAGGTGTCAGTGTTTTGAAAGTCAGGGGAGATGAGATAACCTCAGAAATGATTGAAACTTTCTATCAGTTCTATCAAGTTACCTACTTAAAAAGAGGAATGAGAGGCTATTTAAACTTTGATTTCTTTCAAAAAATAATAGAACTAATTCCCGAGTCAATATTATTAGTGATGGCCAAGAATAGTATTGGAGAGTATGTAGCAGGCGCTTTAAACTTTTTTGACGACAAAAAACTCTATGGGAGATATTGGGGATGTCTGGAGGAATATGATTCTCTTCATTTTGAGACTTGCTACTATCAAGGGATAGAATTTTGTATTGCAGAAAATTTAGAGGCTTTTGATCCAGGCGTTCAAGGGGAGCATAAAATTAAAAGAGGATTTTGCCCTATAGAAACATATTCGGCCCATTGGATTAAAGATATCAGATTTAAAGAGGCTATTGATGATTTCTTGGACAGAGAAAGGGAGCATGTTCTGGAATATAACTTCGATAGAAGGGCTCTTCTTCCATTTAAAAAAGAAGTAACTTCAGATTTATATGACAGTCTTTAAAACCTTAGATAAAAAAACATTACAAGAGGGTTTCCTTTATCTTTCTAGAAAAGAACCTAGATTTAAAAAGATACTAGAAGAAAAAAATTACAAAATTAATCCCTTCAGTAAAACTGATGGTTTTGAGGGGCTGATCAGTCTCATAGTCGAACAACAATTATCCGTTGCATCTGCTAAAGCTATTTTTGGAAGAATAAAAGCTCTAGTGAAACCATTTAAACCAATCCAGTTCTTAGCCATTGATCCAAAAGAATTTAAAAAGGCCGGTTTAAGTAAGCAAAAGATTGAATATTGCAACGGTATTGCAAATAAAATTATTGATAAAGAATTAAACCTTAAAGAGCTGTCAAAAAGAGAAGACTCAGAAGTGATTAAAGAGCTCACAAAGGTAAGAGGAATCGGTGAGTGGACAGCACAATGTTATCTAATGGCTTGTTTAAAAAGATTAGATGCCTGGCCTTCATCTGATCTAGGTCTATTAGTTGCAATACAAAGACTAAAAAATCTAGAAACTAGACCCGACTATTTGACAATAGAGAAAATGTCAGAACCATGGTCTCCCTATAGATCGATAGCTGCGTTAATATTATGGTCAACATATGACAAAGACTGAGGTATATAAATCAAAAAATAGTCAGAGGCGCTTAAACCAGCTTCTTCGGTTATATGAAAGAAACTACCAAAGAATAATTAAATTTTTTCCAATTCAGGATGAAAAAAATAATATTAACTACTTAATTCCAGAAGGAGAATTTAACTCCGAAATAAACTTATCCTGCAAGAAACTCTCTAGCCACACTTCAGTTATTGAGATTAAAAAGAATAAATCAGTCTCATTATTACCTGATACAGAGATTCAGATATATATTTATCATGACGCAAAGATGGCTGAAGTCAGAAAATTTAATGGAAAGAAACAATTCTGGTTAAGGAATAAGTATCCTAATAAAAATATGTTGAGTAAAGATGAAAAATTTCAATGGAACTATTTTCTGGAAGAATTTTTAATCCACACTAAGAACTGCGGCTTAAGTGTGCTCAAAATTGCACTATAATAGTGCATTTGCACTTATTCAGTACAAAATAATAAAAAAATGCAATTTTTTTGCACGAAAATTGTTCTTTTATGGCATTTTGCATGATAATATTCTCCAACTTTTAATTATGAATGGAGAAAGTAAATGACAAAGTATGAATATATATGGCTTGATGGATACGAACCAGAAGCTAACTTAAGAAGCAAAGTAAAAGTAACAGATGGTGAACCACCTGAATGGTCATTTGATGGATCTTCTACTTTACAAGCAGAAGGTGGAAGCTCAGATTGTATTTTACTTCCTGTACAACAATATGAAAATCCAACTAATGAAGGATCTCTTGTTATGTGTCAGGTACAGACTGGCGAGCACGAAACACACCCTTCTAATTCAAGAGCTGCAGCAGAAGCAGTGGTTAGTGATGAATGGTGGTTTGGCTTCGAACAAGAATATTTCTTAACAGATAAAGATGGAACAATTCTTGGATGGGAAGATGGAACACCTAGTAGACCTCAGGGCGAGTATTACTGTGCTGTTGGTGCAAGTAATGTTGTAGGAAGAGAGATTAGTGATGCGCATTTAGATGCTTGTTTAGATGCCGGCATCGAATTAACTGGTACAAACGCCGAAGTTGCTCTCGGGCAATGGGAATATCAATGTTTAGGGAAAGGAATAAAAGCTGGAGATGATCTTTGGGTGAGCAGATACTTACTTCATAAAGTTGCCGAAGAGTTTGGTGTTTCTGTAAACATCCACCCTAAACCTAAGACTGGTGATTGGAATGGTTCTGGCATGCACACAAACTTCTCTAATGAAGCTATGAGATCGTCTGGAACTGAAGAGATGTTCACCTCAATGTGTGAAAAGCTAGGAGAGGTCCATAAAGAGGGTATCGCTCTATATGGCTCTGATAATGACATGAGACTGACAGGTCTTCATGAAACACAAAGCATCGATCAGTTTTCATACGGTGTAAGTGACAGAGGTGCTAGTATTAGAATACCTATCTATACTGTAGAGCATAATTGGAATGGATATTTAGAAGACAGAAGACCTGCTTCTAACGCAGATCCATACAAGATCATTGCCCATATTGTTGGTACTTTAACTTCATAATTATCTTTAATAAAATACCCGGAGACTCAGTCTTCGGGTACTTGTTATCAGTAACTTGAATCAATCTCTCCTATCAGAACTCAACACAGGGATTATAATTCTAGATACTTCTTTGAAGGTTAAATTCATTAATTCTTCAGCCACTACTATATTAGACACCACAGAAAAATCGTCCATGGGACTGAAAATAGATCAGCTCTTTTATGAAGAACCTGAAAGCTTTGATGATTTTCAAGAGTCTATTGATGAAAAAAGAAGTTTTACAAAAACTGATGCGGTATTGAATCTTAAAAGAGGCAACACAGTCTTATGTACCTACATAGTACATCCCTTTAATAATTCTGAAGGGGCTGGTTTGCTCATGGAAATCATAAATAAAGAAGCTTCATCTGAACTTATCGAAAGATATAGAATGAGAGCTAATCAACAAATTTCACAGGATTTTGTAAGGGGCCTAGCGCACGAGATAAAAAATCCTTTGAGCGGAATCAGGGGTTCAGCTCAACTTTTAAGGAACAAGCTAAGCAGTGAAAACTTAAAAGAATATACAGATATAGTAATCAAACAGACAGATAGATTGACTGCGTTAGTAGATAATATTCTAGGTCCAAATAAAAAACCTGATTTTCAATATCAAAATATCCACTACCCAATAGAGAATGTTCTAAACCTCATTGAAAATGAATCGGGATATAAAAATATTAAAGTAATTAAAGATTTTGATCCAAGTATTCCAGATTTATACATCGATAGCTATTTGATAGAAAACAGTATCTTGAATCTTGCAAAGAATGCTAGGGATGCCCTGGTTGACTCTAATACTTCTAGTCCTGAAATAAATATTATTACAAGGATTTCTCATGGAGAAATAATTGATGGAGAAAGAAATTCTACAGTTTGCAAAATCTCAGTTGTAGACAATGGGCCTGGAATAGATGACGAGATTAAGGATTCAATTTTCTTTCCTATGATTACAGGCAAAGATAAAGGGACAGGGTTAGGACTATCCATTACTCAAGGAATTATTTCTCAACATAAAGGTAATATTCATTTCTCAAGCGAACCTAGCCGAACAGAATTCTTTATAAATATCCCCATAAATGCTAATAAAGATTTAGACTTGAAGATAGCTAATGGATAAGAATATTTGGGTTGTTGATGACGATGAATCTATAAGATGGGTTCTTGAAAAGGGCCTTGGTGAGAGCGGCATGGATGTGCAAACTTTTGATACAGCAAATAAAGTTATTAAGAGATTAGAGACGGAAAATCCGCATCTAATTCTTACCGATATAAGAATGCCTGGACCGAGTGGTATAGATCTTCTCGATAAAGTAAAAGAGCTTCGGCCAGATATACCTGTAATTATAATGACTGCACACTCAGACCTTGATAGTGCCGTTGAATCTTACGAACATGGAGCATGGGAATATCTACCTAAACCTTTTGATATTGAAGAAGCAGTTTCTATGGTCAAAAGGGCTACAGCCTTAGATGAAGTTGATACTGATGAAACACTAGACTCTCAAGCTGAAGTTATCGGTGAGGCTCCGGCTATGCAAGAAGTTTTCAGGGCTATTGGTAAATTATCAAATTCAAACTCCACAGTACTATTGATAGGAGAATCCGGGACAGGAAAGGAACTAGTTGCAAGAGCTTTATTCCAGCACAGTCCAAGAAAAGATAAACCCTTTATCGCTCTAAACATGGCAGATATACCAAAAGAACTATTAGAAGCTGAACTGTTTGGTCATGAAAAAGGGGCTTTTACTGGTGCAGATGAAAAGAGAATCGGAAGATTTGAACAGGCGGACGGAGGAACCCTATTTCTAGATGAAATTGGGGACATGCAACTAGAAACTCAGACAAGACTTCTGAGAGTTCTATCTAATGGTGAATTCTATAGAGTTGGGGGCAGAGAACCCATAAAAGTAGATGTAAGAATAATCACTGCCACGCATCAAAATATAGAAAATCTTGTAAAAGCTGGAAGCTTCAGAGAAGACCTCTTTCATAGGCTAAATGTTATAAAGCTTTCCCTTCCTAAGTTGAATGAAAGAAAAGAAGACATCCCTGCCCTGGTAAAACATTTCTTTCAAAAATCCTCAGATGACCTTAAAGAAGAAAAGAAATTTCTATCTGCAGAGGTAGAAGAATATTTTATGACGCTTGCATGGCCTGGAAATGTCAGACAACTTGAGAATACTTGCCGTTGGCTTACGGTTATGTCTCCGACTAGAGAAGTAAAGCTAGAAGACCTGCCTGATGATCTCAAAGTAGAAAATGTCGAAAACCTAAATGACTGGACGAAGGTTCTTCAACACTGGTCAGAGAACTATTTAGCGAAAGGAAATGATAATCTTCTTGAAGAGGCCATTCCTGAGTTTGAAAGAACTATCATTAAGGTAGCTCTTAATAAAACTATGGGCAGAAAAAAAGAAGCTGCTGAATTATTGGGATGGGGAAGAAATACACTTACAAGGAAAATAAAAGAACTAGGGATAGATAGCTAATATTAATTTTTTACTACCGGCATGCCACTCTGTGTCCAATTCATCATGCCTCCGGACAAAACATTAATATTTGTATAACCTGCTTTCTTTAGTTCTCCTGCGGCCTTTGATGAATTAGTGCCTGTTTTACAAATCAAAATTATGCAGTCTTCTTCAGTTGCCTTGAAGAGAGCATCACCTTTAACTAGATTAGTTGCTTGAATGTTTTGAGCTCCAGCTACTGAACCAGCTCCATATTCTGCAGCACTTCTAAGGTCATACACAAAGGGGTTCCCCTTATTGATAAGTCTTGTCATTTCTGAAGTATCAACTTTGGTTCCACCTTTTCTTCTCTCGTAGATAATTAAAATTAAAATAAGAGACAGCAAGACAATAACTGCCAAAAAATTATCACTTATAAATAAGAAGAATTTATTCATAACGGAACGGGATTATATAGATTACTAAGTTAAAATATAAAAAAGTTTTAAAAATATGAAGCAAACAAATCTAGTACTAGTAAGACATGGTCAAAGTGAATGGAATAAAAAAAATTTATTTACTGGGTGGAAAGATCCTAATCTTACTGATCTTGGGATTGAGGAAGCAAAGAAAGCTGGTAACTTATTAAAAGAACGAGGCTTGGCTTTCGATATTATGTTTACCTCTGATCTTTTTAGAGCCCAAGAAACTGGTCGTATAATTCTTGACCAAATGAACTTAAGTCATATAGAGGTGGTTAAAGATCAAAGCCTAAATGAAAGGAATTATGGAGATTTAGCAGGATTGAACAAAGACGAAGCGAGAGTAAAGTGGGGAGATGAGCAAGTCCATATATGGAGAAGATCTTTTGATATTCCCCCTCCAGGTGGAGAAAGTCTCAAGAATACAGCAGAGAGGGTTTTACCTTATTTTAATTCTGAAATCCTGCCAAAAATTAGAGAAAGTCAGAACATCCTTGTAGCTGCTCATGGTAATTCTCTCAGAGCATTAGTTATGGAGCTGGAAAAAATTAGCTCAGATGAAATTGTTAAATTAGAGATTGCTACTGGTGACCCTTTAACCTATGAATGCTCTGATAAAGGAATTATAAGAATAGACTAAAATCGAACATTTATTCCCGCATCACGCATAGCTTCCTTCGCTTCCCTAATGGAAAACTCAGAATAGTGAAATATACTGGCTGCTAGAACTGCTTCAGCTCCTCCTATCTTAATGCCATCTACTAAATGATCGAGATTTCCAACACCACCTGAAGCTATTACTGGTATCGAGATACGCGACGAGACCATAGATACAAGTTTATTATCAAAGCCTTCTTTGGTTCCATCTCGATCCATGCTAGTTAGTAGAATCTCTCCAGCCCCAAAGTCTGTAACCTGTTGAGTCCATTCAAGAACATCAAGACCAGTTCTATTTCTACCTCCATAAGTTACTACTTCCCAAGAATTTTCTGAAGCTTTTGCATCAACAGCAACAACAATGCATTGTGACCCAAACTTATCAGCTGCCTCTTTAACAAAATCAGGATTCTCAACAGCAGAAGTATTGATACTGACCTTATCTGCCCCTGATCGGAGTAATTTCTTAATATCATCTAATTTTCTTACTCCCCCTCCAACCGTAAGAGGTATAAAAACCTGACTGGCTATGCTTTCTACTGTTTTATAAGTAGTATCTCTGGTTTCATGACTAGCTGTTATATCGAGCATGGTGATCTCGTCTGCTCCTTCATGATCATATCTTTTAGCGACCTCAATAGGGTCCCCCGCATCTCTAATGTCTAAGAAATTTACACCTTTAACCACTCTACCTTGGTCAACATCAAGGCATGGGATTATTCTTTTAGCAACAGACATATTTTAATTATTTAATTGAGAAAGCTAGGATAACATTTCCTGCCATTTGGCCATGATGAGCATAACCACTATTAATAAAAATCCAATTATCAGATATTACTGGCCCTGCTGCATCTATAGATCCGCCTACGGCGGGTTGCTTATTGACTGTCTGAAAATTTCTTAGGGTATCGAATTCCCATAATTTAGTTCCATCTTTTGTGGAATGTGCCGAAAATCTTCCATCAAGAGAGCCAGCAAATAATAAGTCATTTGCTATAGAAATTGGTGCGGAAAATCCCGGGAAACAATTACCTTCTCCATATAAAGGTTTTCTATCTTTACAAATATTATCAGACATAACTGACCATAGAATAGTGCCACTCTCAAAATCAACCGCATATAGACCGGGTCTAGCAAAATCATCATAGTCTCTGTTCACCCACCTATCAGAAATTGGCACATATAATTTTACTTGGTCTGTTGCCATTCCAAAATGAACTCCACCTAAAAGCCCTCCATTGCCTATTCTGCTCCTCCAAACTATTTCTCCATTGTTCGGATTGAGTCTAAATACCTCACCTGACTTTTGTCCTGCTAGAAGTATTTTCTTTCCATTTATATCTAAAGATTGGATGACTGAAGCCCCAAAATCGAAATCAGGTCCGTTTTCCTTTGGACAAACCATTCTGCTTACAACAGGAACTTCACAGCCCACATTATAGGCATCTCCTGCAAGAGTTTGGGTGCTCCATATTCTTTTACCGGTCTCAAGATCTAAGGTGATGATAGCGTCACTAACATTAGAAGCTGGAGACTGTAGACTTTGTCCTGTTCCAAAAAATACCCTTCCTTCTTTTATATCAACTGCAGGTGAATTCCAAACTGCTGAGCCTGACGGAGCATATTTTTTACTCCTTGAAATGAAACCTTTTCCTACGTTTTTAGGTTTTTGCTCTACTCGGTGATTCCAAAGGATATTCCCGGTTTCTGTATCAATGGCAACCATAGCTCCACTACTCTGGCAGCACTCATATCTTGGATCCATGGCCATGACTGTTTCATAAGTAGATACTGGAATTAATAAATACCTATCTACTTGAAGTGGTGAAGCAGAAGGGGTATTAGATTCATGCTCTTTTGGAATCTTGGTTTTCCAGATGAGAGATCCATCCACGGCTTTTAATTTATAAACTCCAAAATTATTATCTATGATATAAATTGCATCCTCTGTTTGCTTATCAAAAGCAGCAGAGTTTCTTATTTGGCTCTTTGATTGGAAAGACCAATAGATACAGCCCTTTTCTCTGTCAACTGCATATAGAGTATTAGCACCTGAGAGCAAAACCATCTTCCCAATAACCACCGGTTGAGATCTTACTTGCACATTTTTTATCCCGAATGACCACCTAAGCTCTAACTTTTCTACGTTACTAGAACTTATTGTCGTATTAATTTGATTTCTGGAATTTGATGAATCAAAGCCGAAGCTTGGCCAATGGGAACCTGTAAAAAGGTCAGTAGGCGAAAGATCA
>CESM01122301.1_pt1 | contig 16933 bp, 14 predicted proteins | sample 361421 | NCBI WGS metagenome assembly CESM01 (sample SAMEA2622219, study PRJEB7988) | marine metagenome | isolation source: saline water (ENVO:00002010), including | reverse complement strand
TAGAGGGATGATAATAAATAATAAAATAAATGATAAAAGATAAGTTAAACCCGCTGGTGAAAAATCTTTTTTTATAAGCTTTTTAAAAACTCTTGATATAAAGAGTTTAATTAATAAGTAAACTAATTTAGGTATAAAGGTGAACAATCTAATACCACTTTTCTCTTCACCGTAATGAGGCACAACCTCTACATCAATTACTTTTGCATCAACTAGGTTCAGCAGATATAATAAATGTCCTGGGTAGCCATATCTTTTTATTAATTTATCCAAGTTCAAATTAGGAACTAGTTTTAGATTTAAAGCAGTGTAACCCATCTGCGGGTCCATGATATGATAGTAACCAGTTGCAAATTTTGTTAGAAGAGTTAATAGGTTGTTACCAAAAAATCTATGTTTAGGCATAATCTTTGAAACACCTTTATAGTTAAGTCTATTACCTTTAGAATAATCATAATTTTTATTCATCAGAGGCTGTATGAGATTATTAAAATCTTCAGGCAAAGCTTGTGCATCTCCAGGCATAACAACTCCAATATCAAAACCTTGTTCAAAAGCAATTTCATAACCTTTTACAATTGCACTTCCAACACCTGAGTTTTTTTCCAAATTTATTAATTGAATTTTATTATTTACCTTAATTAAATTTTCTAATATTTCCTTAGTTTTATCAGTAGAGCAGTCATTTACTACAATTATTTTTTCAGCAATATCTGGAATCGAACTTATAGTTTTTTCTATTAAAATTTCTTCGTTATAAGCTGGAACTATTACAGCAATACTTTTATTCATTTTTGACCCTTTAAACTATTAGTACATTTTTCTAGAATAGAAACCACTTCGAATGCATGGATTGAGTCATTAATAGAAATACCCCTATTTTCTATAGATTCAAGAAAATATTTAGCTTGTTCTTTCAGTGGTTCGTGATTATTAAGTTTTATGTTTTCGAAGGAATGAGAGTCTATATGTCCATTATCCAAAATATTTGTTTTATATAGTTTTAATTTTTCATCTTTTTCTGTATCAGAAAAAACTAATGAACCTTTTTTTCCCACAACAACAAAACGCTGTTCTTTGAATGGATGAATCCATGAAACAAATATGTGAGCTTTTTTTTCATTTTTAAAATTAAGCATTGTTAGCGATGTATCTTCTATATTATTATTTAAAACTTTTGATGCTTGAATTTCAATATTTTCTATTTTCTCATTCATGATATCAAGTATTAAAGATACGTCATGAGGAGCAAAAGACCATAAGACATTTTCATAAGGCCTAATCTTACCCATATTTAATCTATTTGAATATATCCATTCAACTTTGCCAATCTCATTTTTTGATAAAATTTCTTTTAATTTAACAATTGCTGGGTGAAAATGTAATTGGTGACCAACCATGATTATGTTTTTATTAAGCTTTTCTTTTTCCATAAGCTCTTTAACTTCGGCAGTATTCATAGCAATTGGTTTTTCAACTAAGATATCTTTTCTATTGTCAAGTGCGGTTGAAGCAATTTCAAAATGTGTGTCTGCAGGAGTACAGATTACAACTCCATCAGAATTCGAAAGCAATTCTTCAAATGAGGAAAAGAAATTATATTTACCTTTGTGGTCTTCAATTTCATTATGATTTTCTTCATATACTCCAGATAGAGCTCCCAGTTCGTCAAATACACGAGCTTGGTTTTTACCCCAGTAACCAAAGCCTATAACACCAACTTTTGAATTTTTCATAGTTTAATTATATAGTTAGAATCTAATAGATATTTAATTATATTCTTAATAATTAATAAGGACTGCTAATTTAAAAATTAGAAAATAAAAAAATGAAAATACCTTTAATAGAATTTAGCTATGAGCTTAATGAGTTTAGTGAAGACTTAAGCAGTCTCTTAGTTGATCATGTAACCAATAGCCAGTTTATTGGTGGAAAAAGTGTTGCTGAATTTGAAGAAAATTTTGCAAAATTTTTAAATATTGAATACGTTGTTAGTGTAGGAAATGGTACAGACGCATTACTAATCGGTCTTGAAGCTCTAGAACTAAAAAAGAAAGAAGTTATAGTTCCATCATTCTCTTTTTTCGCAACGTCTGAAGCAATTGTAAAAGCGGGCTTAGAGCCAGTTTTTGTAGATATAAATAATGATGATTGCAATATTGATGTCAATTTGATAGAAGAAAATATTACCGAAAATACTGGCGCAATCTTACCAGTTCATTTATATGGAAATGCATCAAATATGAAAGAAATAAAGAATTTAGCAAATAAATATAATTTAAAAATTGTTGAAGATGTTGCCCAGTCTTTTGGAACAAAATACGATAATAAATTTTTAGGAACAATTGGAGATATTGGGTGTTTTTCTTTTTTTCCAACTAAAACACTTGGAGCATATGGAGACGGAGGTGCAATTGTTACTAATGATAAAAACTTAGCAACAAAAGCGAGAATGTTGAAAAATCATGGAGCCAATAAGAAATATTTTAATGAATTGTTTGGTTACAATTCAAGATTAGATTCAATACAGGCTTCAGTTTTAAATATTAAATTAAAAAAAATAAATAAATGGATTGAAAAAAGAATTGAAATTGGTAATTTTTACGATTCACAATTTAAATCAATTGAAGGTATAAAACTTTTAAAAAACACAAATTCAACATTCAATTACTATACGATATTTATTTTAAACAACAAAAGAGATGAATTTAAATCATATTTAGATCAACACGAAATTGCCAATGCAATTTATTACCCAATTACATTACCTTCTTTGCCAGCTCACAGTATTGATAAAAAGTTTCCTGTAGCTGAAGAAGCATGTAAAGAAATTATATCTTTACCAATTTGGCCAGGAATGTCTGAAGATCAACAAAAATATGTTGTAGACACTGTTGAAAAATTTTTTAAATAAGAATATAAGTTATTCCTTACAAATTAATAAAGAAATTTTAGTTATAATTCAAATATGAAAATTCACGAAACTGCAATAGTAGATAATGGTGCTCAGGTTGGAAAAGGTAGTAAAATTTGGCACTTTAGTCATATTATGTCCTCTGCAAAAATAGGAGAAAATGTAACTATTGGTCAAAATTGTTTTATTGGCGAAAATGTGACAATTGCTGATAATGTAAAAATTCAAAATAATGTCTCCCTATATGATGGAATCGTTGTTGAGGAAAATGTATTTATAGGTCCTAGTGCGGTATTTACAAATGTTAAAAAACCTAGATCAGAATATCCCACGAATAAAATTTATGATAAAACCTTGATAAGAAAAGGAGCTACTATTGGAGCTAACTCAACAGTTGTTTGTGGAGTAACTTTAAACGAGTATTGTTTTTTAGGATCAGGAACTGTAGCAACCAAAGATATTCCAAACAATGCCTTAGTTGTAGGAAATCCAGCAAAGATAATTGGGTGGGTAGGAGAATCTGGTGACAGGCTGGAAATTAAAGAAAATTTTGCTTATGACAAATTTTTGGATATTAAATATGAAATAAATTTTGTAGATAATGAAATTAAGTCAATAAAGAAAATATAAAATAATTTGAAAAAAATTCTTCATATAATTGGTACAAGACCTCAAATTATTAAGCTCGCCGCTATTGTAGGTCTGGAAAATTCTTCGAATTCCAAATTCAATCATTTTATTATTGACACCAATCAGCATTACGAAGAAACAATGCAGAAAAACTTATATAAAGACTTTAATATTGATACAAATGAAATATTGTTTTTAAGCATTGATAAACTCTATTCAAATAATATTTCATCAATGGTATCTTTGTTGATTCCAGAATTAAAAAAAATAAATCCAGATCTTGTATATATATATGGAGATACAGCCTCAACTGTTGCAGGCAATATTGCTGCAAAAATTAATCATCTTTCTACAGTGCATATAGAATCTGGACTAAGGTCCCAATTGCCATTCCAGATTGAAGAAACTAATAGAAAAATAGTTGATAGTTTGAGCAGCTACCTTTTTTGTCCAACCAAAACATCATTTGAGAATTTAAAGAGTGAAAATAATTTAAATAAAGCATTTGTTGTAGGGGATATTACTCTAGACATATTTATGAAAACAACACTAAAAAAGCCTAAATTTGAAGATACGAACTTTTTATCCGAAGATTACTTTGTAGCTACAATTCATAGACAAGAAAACATTTACAACAAAGAAAAACTGGAAAATATATTCAAAAGTTTAAGATCTATAGAGAGGGTAATTATACCTATGCACCATAGTCTTGAACAGCAGCTAAATTATTTTAATTTATTTAATGATTTAGGTGATAATATAATAAAAACTGACCCTTTAGTGTATAGTGAAATGTTATATTTAGTTAAAAATTCAAAAGGGGTTGTTACAGATTCTGGTGGACTACAAAAAGATGCTTTTTGGTTAGAGAAGCCGACCATTACAATAAGGCCAAAAACTGAATGGGTTGAAACTTTAAAAAACGAACAAAATATTTTAATTGATGAGTTTCCAACAAATATTTATGAAAAAATATCAAATATAAATTATGTAAAATTTAATAGATACAAAGATTTTGGCAATGGAAATGCTGTCCTTAATATTTTAAATAAAACAGATGAAATTTTAAGTTGAAAGAAATAAATAAACTTTGGATTGCTTTACCTGTTTATAACGAGGGTATATCAGTTGAAAAATTATACAGTAGCTTACTAATAACTCTTAAAAAAAATTATAACCAATTTGAGATTGTTATTTGTGATGACGGGTCTGATGATGAAAGTGCATCGTTTATCAATTCTCTTAAAGACACAAAATACTGTCACATTATTCAACATAAATTCAACAGAGGTCTTGCAGAATCAGTAAGAGATATTTTTGAATATGTATCTGAGAATTCTGATGATAATGATCTTTTGATAAGAATGGACGGAGATGCAACACATAATCCAAAATATCTTAAACCATTAACTGATAAAGCTTTAGAGGGTTTCGATGTTGTAGTGGCAAAACGTTTAATAAGTAATGATAAAAATCTAAGTTTTGTAAGAAGAGCATACAGTTTTTTTGGAAGATATTTCATTAGAGTTTTCTTTAAGCTTCCAAAGTTAAGCGAGTATACAGGCGGATTTAGATGTTATAAAACTAGCAAACTAAAGGAAGCATTAAATTATTATGGTGACAGTTTTATACAATTAAAATCTTTTGGATTTGTTTGTACTTTTGAGAAGTTAGTAAAGCTACATTTAATTGGTAGCAATTTTGCAGAAGTACCTTTTGAGCTAGAGTACGATAATAAAGTTGCAAGTTCTAAAATGATTCCATGGATAACAATTTTAGGGTATATCTTGGTTGTACCAATAGTTTACTGGCCTAAGACAGGTTGGTCAGCAAGAACAAGAATGTATAGGAAATAAATGTGTGGATTTAATGGAGTTATAGGAGATTTAGACTCAAAAATTTTAAACCTAGTAAAAGAAGAGTCACATAAAATAAACCATAGGGGCCCTGACGAAAAAACCTATTTAGAAAAAGAAAATATATACGTAGATTTTTTTAGATTATCAATTGTAGATATAGATCAAGGAAGCCAACCAAAATCAGACCAGAGTGGTCGTATGACAATACTTTTTAACGGTGAAATTTATAACTTTAAAGAGTTAAGAAAAATGCTACAAGATGAAGGAATAAATTTTAATTCTAATTCTGACACAGAGGTCTTATTAAACGTATTAAGTCATTTCGGCCTTAATGGACTAAAAATGTTAAATGGCATGTTTGCAATATGCTTAATTGACAACGAAAGTAACAAAACATATTTAATTAGAGATCAATTTGGAATAAAACCCTTATATTATTCTATAACTGAAAATTATATTAAATTTTCTTCTGAAGTTAAGACTTTAATTAATAAAAACACCTATTTATCAGAGTCTTCTCTAGGGCAATATTTAAATTATCAATTCTACTTATCTAAAGAAACCTTATGTCAAGAAGTTTTTCAAGTTGAACCTGGTTGTTATTTAGAAATAGATAATAAAAGTCTCGAAGTTAAAAAAATAAATTATTTTGAATTAGAGTTTTTGAATGATAAAATTTCCGCAACAAACTTAGATAATTTAGAGAAAGCTATATGTGAAAGTGTCAAGCTCCAAACTTATGCCGACGTTAGTGTGGGGACACACCTATCTGGGGGAATTGACTCAAGTTTAATTACAGCTATAGCAAGCAATTATAAAAAAAATCTAAAGGCTTTTCATGGATATTTTCCTGAAGATTCTGATGAGTTTTCTGAAATAGAATACGCAAGAAAAGTTGCCGAGTATTTAAATATTGAACTCTATGAAATACCAATTTATTCAGAAGATTTTATAACTCATTTTCCTAAAATAATGTCAGTCCTAGATTATCCGATTGTTGGACCTGGTGTATTTCCACAATATATGGTTAATGATTTTGCTTCGAAACATGTTAAAGTATTGCTTGGTGGTCAGGGCGGTGATGAAATATTTGCTGGGTATGCAAGATATCTTATAGTTTACTTAGAACAATTACTTCATGGAGTGATTAACGGTTCGCATGATGAAAAACACTTAGTTAGTCTAGAAACAGTATCGAAAGCACTTCCTTCATTGAAAGAATATATTCCATTAATTAAAAAAATGTGGTCAGACGACCTCTTTACAGAACCTGCAAAAAGATATGAAAAGGTTTTAAATAGACATATTCCAGAATCCTGGTTAACAGAACATACTAAACAATTAAGTAAAAAATCAGAAGAAGTATTTATGGAAAAAATTAATTCTATAAATGAAAAATCATTAATTAACAAGATGCTACATTTTGACACAAAATATATTTTGCCAGGGCTTCTTCATGTTGAGGATAGGGTTTCTATGATTCACTCTATTGAAAGTAGAGTACCTTACTTGGATCAAAAAGTATTTGAATGTGCAGTGAATTTAGAGCCAAGCTTAAAGTTCGGTGAAGGTGTTTTAAAAAACCCCCTTAAATTAATTTCACAAAATTATTTACCGGAAAAGGTATCAAAAAGAAAAACTAAAATGGGCTTCCCTGTTCCTTTAAATTCATGGTTAAAGGATGAAAGCTTTAAAAATTTTGTATTTGAGACAATTTTAACTTCGAATTTTGCAAACTCTATTTATTTTAATAAAGAACAGTTTGAAAAAGACAGTTTAAATTTTGATAATTTTGACAGGTCTTTGTGGGCAGTCTTATGTTTGTCAGAATGGTCTAAAAAAATAAAATTTTAATTGAGTTTTAAAATATAGTGAGAGTCAGTTTCATGAACAATAGTAAAGAATGTCGGTAGGTTAAATTCTTTACTCCACAAAAAATACTCAACTTCCCATTCTGTAGATAATTCTTTATAGAGATTTATATCAGAGGTATAATAAATTCCCGCAATATGATTTATGTAGTCAGCCCTATCCCATGTAAGCATAGTATTGATGGGGTCTTCTACAAAAACGCTTAATCTATTAATTGAATCAATAAAAACCTCTTGATTTTGTGAGTAGGTCCATGTTGTTACAAATTCTCTTGGAGTTCCAAAGCTATTTCTATTAGAGAAATCTCTCCATGCATAAGAAATTTTTGGATCTGGAAAAAAAATAGAGTTTACAGGAGTATTGTATTTCGCCCAAATTTGTGCTTCATAATACCCATTAACTCTTTGTGAAAAGATATTTTCCAACTTTTCAGATGATAATTTATATCCATAAATATTAATAAAAATAAGAAATGTTGCTAAACCACCAATGAACGATATTGTTAAAAAGTTTTTTAATTTAAATTTAAGAAAAATTAATGTAAAGATAATAAATAATATTAGAAAGAAAAATGCAAAGCCTATATTAAATAAGTTAAGATCTATTGAGTTCCCAAATCTTGTAAGTATAAAGAAAATTAAGAAAAAATGCCCAGTATGTTCTATGGATATATAATTTTTCAGGCTATCTTTCTTAAATAACATAACCAAAAATGTTAAAACTAAAATATAAAAAATATTATTGTTGAAAAAATAAGTTTGAAATATAAGAAGGTAATAGATTAAAGACAGCGTCACATCATTTTTATTCTTATAAATTACTAGCAATAAAAAATAAAGTACACCGAAAAGAACCATCTCAATGCTTATTGCTAATATATTATATTTGTAAATTAAAATATAAAATGCACCAAATTCTAATACTTCAAACTTATAATCTAATTTTTTATTTTTTGAAATAATCAAAAATATCGATAGTAAAATTATATTTTCTGTAGTTCTGTGAAGTATGAGCTTCAACATAGCTGGATTTGATCCAAAGCTATCATAAATCTTCCCTACCAATGAAACTAAAAAAAGTGATAAACTTAAATATTTTAAATCAGTTTCTTTTAGCCTGAGAAAAACTCCAATACTTAAAATAAAAATTGGAAAAAGTGAGAGAATTACAAAATAAAAATCAAAAGCCCCCTGCAACAAGTGAAAGTTATGAACTCTAGTAATGTCTATCCATAAATCATTTCTCATTAAAGTAATATTTTTAGGATAAATAATATAACCAAAAACCACTGAAATAAAACTTATGCAAAGAATGAATAGGTAATGTTTTTTTAGATTTAGATGTTTTTTATTTTTATTGATTAACTGTAAAATGACCGGCGCTGTAGCAAAAATTAACGCAAAACCTTTTGCAGGATGTATTAGGTATATTAAAAAAAGTAGCAAGATAGAATTTATATAATTTTTTCTGACAATACAACCAATAGAAAAAAAATATAAATAGTGAGGAAATTGATACCACTCTCCTGCAAAAATTTGACCATAATTCGCCCAATTGTTGTATGCAATAGAACTTAATAAAGGTATAGCGAAAAAAAGAATTGATTTCTGAGTAGAAAAGTTTATTTTTAATGAGTCGAGTAAAAATTTTACAGACATTGGAATAATTAAAAATTCTAAAAACTTAAATAATACAATAAGATTTAAACCACTAGTTTGTGTAATTTTTGAAATTCCGTAATAAATCCATGTTAGGATACTGCTTTTTTTTGCTTCAGCAGTACTTGTAAATGCGTAAGAATTTGAATTTAGTTCACCCGATAATAAGTTAATTGCCTCAATTTGAGAATATCCACTTTTGGAAATAACATTTACTGTATCGAGCAAGAAGTAATAAAAGAAAAATACGGTAATGAATGTTAATGAAACAATACTAAAAAGAACACTTGTATGTTTTTGAAACTTAATATCAAACATTCTACTAATTATAAACATGCGAATATAAACTGGTATGAATGAGTAAGAAGTTTATTGAAAATCTTGTATTTGAATGGGATGGATTAGATGAATACATAAATGAATATTTTTTTTCAGATTTTATTGGAAAACCATCTAAATCTTTTGTTAAAGTTAAACTACCAGATTTTGTCAATAGTTATGGTCTTAGTAAAAATGAATTGTACTTCCCACTCCAATATGTAACCCCACACAAATTCGAAAATATTGTTAAAGACTACGAAAAATGTAATTGGTTAGGTGCCATTGAATATCTAGTGAAGCTCAATCATGAAAAACAACCTTTTTTTAAGAAAGTAAACCCTACTTCCAGTAGCAATTATCCAGATGATTTATACAGCGTTGCTCTTGTCAATAGATATTTACTCTTTTTAAGAGATTTTATTGCTTTTAATAAAAATAAAGCAGATACTATTGGCAAGACCCCTAAACCTAAAATAGTTTTAACACATGACGTAGACGCGATACAATCAAGCAACGGTTTGAAGGTTAGGCAATTTTTTCAAAATAAAGAATGGCCAAGTTTTCAAAAAAATGAAAATTTACAATTCTTCAAGGAAATTATTGAGTTAGAAAAAAAATACAATGCCACAAGCATATTTTTCTTTTCAGCATACCGCCCATATTTTTCTTTGCCTTTATTAGATCCAAAGTATAATTTAGAAAATCTAAAAGAAACTTTTGAAATTATAATTAAAAATAACTTTGAAATAGGAATTCATCCTGGGATACTTTCATCAATCTTCTCAAGATCATTGAGGTCTGAAATTAAAAAAATTAATTCTTTTCTGTCGGCAAATGTAACATCTGCAAGAAATCATTGGTTATCCTTTTTTAATAAGCGAACATGGAAAATACAAAAAATGCATGGAATTAAAAAAGACTACACACTAGGTTTTAACAACATTCCTGGATTTAGAAATTTTTGTACTTTAAAATATTATCCTTACGAAAATTTAGTTAGTATTCCAACAATAATAATGGATGGTCATTTTTTCAATTTTGGTTATCAAAAAGATCAAGAAATAATAGACTTAATAAAACCTTATATTCAAGAGCTTAAAAATGTTGGTGGAATCGCTTCAATTGATTTCCACCAAAGATTTTTTCATGAATTTTATGGATACAAAGATGTTTATACTCAAATATTAAAATACTTAGATGAAGAGGGGTTATTGTAAGTAATCAAGTAATAGTGGAAAGTGTTAATAATTCAGTAAAAAGAATTATTAATTTCGTAGATAAAAACATTCATTCATCAACATATGGATTGTCAGACAGGAATTATTGGAGTTGGCGAACTAAAGATTTTAACAATGGTGCTTTACAATGCTTAATTTTTTCAATTGCCTGTATTAATAATAATGAAACTTTCAATGAGATTTATACAAAATATAACCAAGATGGCATGCTTGATAAAACATACGATGCTATAAAATATGGATCATTTAGAGAATTGGAAAAGTCTGGAAGTTCTCAAGAAGCTTTTCCAAATGAAAATTCTTTTTGCGTTACAGGAACATTGTTATTTGATTTAATATCGGCTTTAGAAATTTCTAACGAAATTAAAGACTTAAATAGCAATGAATTACTTATATTAAAAAAAGCTGCAGAATTTGTATCAAACAATATAGAAACTCATGCAAAAATAGCTAATCATTTGCTCGCTGGTTTAGCAGCTTTAGTTAAATACACAAATGAAATTGATTCAAGCAATTTAATTGTTCACAATGGTATTAAAAATATTTCATCTGATCTCAAGAAGCTTTGGCATGATGAAGGCTGGTTAGAGGAATATGGTGGAGCAGATATCGGATACCTCACTCTATCGTTGCAGTACTTAATTGAAATAGATAATAAATATATTCCGGAAAAAGAATACTGGACAAAATCAATCTATAATTTTTTAACTAACTTTTTCCACTTAGATGGCTCCATTGGTAACTTTTATGGATCAAGAGGTTCATCAATAATTTATCCTTCTTGCTTTTTGCAATCAAGCGATAAAGAAGTATACGAATTTTTTATAAAAGCATATAACAATAATAAAATTCCAGTTCACTATGATCTTGATGATGCAAGCTTTGTACCTTTTATAAATTCATTAATTAGAGGCATCACAAATAGTAAAAATTTGAATAAAACCCAAATGAAACCTCTTTTCAATAATGGAAGTTTTGTAAAAATACTAAAGGATGCAGGCTTTGTTATTGTGATGAAAGAAAATAAACAAACAATTATTGATTTAAATAAAGCAGGGATGGAATTTTCTTATTCATACGATAGTAAAACAAATACAAAACTCAAGGCTATACGCAATATAAAGAGCAAAAAAATCTACTGCGCTTTGGGCTCAGATTTTAAAATTCATGATAATGATAAAAAAATAATTATAAATATTAGTTCTCAATTTTATGAAATAAATACAGAACCACTTAGAAGCATAGAATTAATTGCTTCGAGATTATTGATACCATTTTTTAAGATTTCACCTACCATTCTAAAAATTGTAAAAAAAATTGCTGTTTCTAAATATTTTTCTCCAAGAAGATCTGTGGGAAAATATAATAAAAAAATAATAATCACAGACTTTGAGATTATAAAAGAGGAAAATTTTTCATTCCCAGTTAAGTTTGAAGAAATTGAAGGATATAGCCATCATCCAATAAAAATGGCAAGTCAAAATTATTTAATTTAAAAATTACTCCAACAAAGTTTGAGGACTTTTTCTCAATTGAGTTTGCTTACTTTGGAGTTTTTGAAAATTTTATTTTATAAATTAATTGGCAGTTAAAACAAAGTAATAAAATTATTTAATGACTTAGGAAGTACTCTTTATGAATCTATTTTTTTATAAACAAATGAAAATAGTAAATTAATATCTCCATTCATTATATAAAAAGGAAAAAACTTATTTTTTACTTTTTGAAAATTATTATCCAAAACAGTTTTTATGCTAGATATATATTGGGGGTGTTCCCAACAAATAATTTTATCCGGATCAATAGTTGTATTTTTTTTCATCCACCTTCTGCTGGTGATAAACCTACCTAAACCCCATGCCAACCCACCTTCGCAGGGTACTGCACCAATTATTAATCCACCAGGTTTTAAAAATTTTTTATATTCTAAAATATTTTGTTCCAATTCATATAAATGTTCTAAGGAGTAAAAAGTCAAGATGCAGTCTATAGATTTTTCATCAATGTCTATTTCTAAATTATTCCTATCTTTAATCAAATGCAATTCAGTATTTATATTTAAATTTTCTAGTTTCTTCATAGAAGTTTTTAAAAATTTATAATCAATATCTGCAAGTAAAAATTTTTCTGGTATTCCCGAAAAATATTTAAGATGATAAAGAGAGCCAGGACCAATTTCTAAAACTTTTTTATCTTGAAAATTTATATTATTTAAAATTTTATAACCTTGATTATTTATAAATTGACCTACACCCTTTTTTTGTGTGTCGTTATAAAAATTATGATATTCTTTTTGCCAATATTTCCAATCTTTATCTTCTTCATTAACTTGTGTGCCATATAAATTACGATTTCCAAAAAGTACGGATTTTAATTTTTCAGGAAAGAATTTACCGATTAAAAACATTATTTTAAGAATAGTATAAAAAATATTTTTTAATAGATTTAAAATGAACTATCAAGACCTACTTGCCTAATTTATTATTGTTTGAAACATTAAACAGATTATTTTAAAAATATTTGAAGACTTTTTCTTATTTGAGGTTCTTTACTTTGAAGTTTTCGAAAATTTTTATTTGATAAATTAATTGGAAGTTGAAATAAAGTATGAAAGTTATTTAAGGAATTAGGAAATTTATTATTGCTATTATTACGATAATATGGCTCTATAAGATGGTTTAAATATGTTGCGCCATAATAAGACTGAATACTATTCTTTTTGAAAATTTTTCTTAATTCATCTCTAGATTTTGTTCTTGTGTTCATATGAGAGTTGCTCCATTCTTTATCGTTCAACACTTCAATTTGAAAATCACTTAAAAGGTTTTTCCAAAAATTATAAATTTCTAATGCGTTATCTTCATATCTTTCTATATTTTTCATTAATAAGCTTGCTTGATAGTAACTTATTTTTTTTGGGGTTTTTCCTAAGCTTATATTTGTAATATCTTCTCTTAGAAAATTAAGGTAACCAAAGTCGTCTAGTGAAGTTTTAATTTTTTCAGCATTGAAAGTTGATAAGAGACTTCCTCCAAGAGAAAATAAAACTTCACCTAATGTAAACGCTTGGTAGCTTGAGCTATATAAATTGTTTCTTTCTTCTCTCAATTTTAAATAGAGCTCTTTATTGTTTGTAGAGACCAATCCTCCACCAATTGAAGATATCGGTTTACCAGAGCTAAAAGAGTAAAAATATGCTAAAAATTTATTATTTAGAAATTTTGAGTTATCCAAAATATTTACGTGAGAAAAATCACCAAATACATATTCATGATGGCTAATGTTTTTATCTAATGAAGAACCATACCATGGTGTAACAACATAAGGATCGATATTGTTTAAATACTTTTCGGAAGTCAAATTATTGTTATTACAGTCAAAAAATTTAACTTTATTACCTGACAACACGACCGAATGCGGAACAACAGAGCAAGAATAAGTAGGAACTCCTATAGTTTGGTTATTGAATAAAACTTTAAATGTTAATTCCATACCGAATCTTAATTTTGGAAAAATTAAATTGTATTCTTGTTTTGAAAAGTTACCAAGCTTTCTTTCAAGCTCTTCAAGCGGCTTATTATCTTTTTGAAGAGAGTCAATTAAAGAATTAAAGATATCAATTAACTTTAAATCTGTTCTTACTATAGGTAACACAGAGTCTATTTTAATACACTATTTTAAAGGTAGATTAAATTTTAAATAACGAAATACTATTGAAAAAAAAGAATTTAAATTAGAAAATTTTATATTTTTTCTTACTTCCATACAAAATATAATAAATCAGATAAATTAAGAAAAACGAATTCCCAGTAAAATTTATTCCTGCCATTAAAAAGACCGAGGTGTGTAACATAATTGCGCTGAATAATGGAAATACAGAATATTTGTTATTTAGAAATAAAAGAATAAAGCCAAGCTCAGTTAAAACAGTCATTAATCCAAAAAAATCTGAAATAAGAGGAGGAATTAATATATCTGCAAAAATAGGATGAGCATATCTTGAAGATAAAGTAACACTATTTAAAGCCGCAACATACCTATACTCATCTAAATTTAGATTCCATATAAAGCTTGGACCTACATCTATAAGCTTATTTAATCCGGAACTAACGTAGTAAAATCCTACAAACCAGTTGAAACCAGTTAATCCCACTTTCCACCGATTGGGATTTCTAAAATTTGTGAAAGCTATTGTAAACAAAGCAAACAACATGATCTCTGTAGCTTCCAACTCTGCATTAGTCATAAGAACAAAACCAGAAAAATACATACAGTTTATAAAAATAATTAACGAAATGATTTTTGAGTATTTGAAATAAATTCCAGCAATACATAAAATTGCGGTAAATATTTGTAAATTTATAATAAAATCGTAGTTTGGAACTGAGACAACCCTGTGGATAAAATGAAATGAAGTTAATTCATATGGTTTAAAATTAATTTGCGAAAAATTTAAATACAAACGAGGAACACCAGAGTAATAATCTGAAACAAATGCGTGAACTCCGTAGTTTCTGCTAAGCATTCTCCAGAAGACATAAGTATATGTTACATAAATAAAATAATCGTAACTGTTTTTATTTGGAACAAACTTACGGTTGTACAGTTTTGTAAGATTATAAATATTTATATACTTGATCCAATATTTTTTGGATATATAAAGCATAATCAAAATAGAAAAATTAATTAATAAATTACTCACATTTGCTTTTTCAAGATAGTCAAGAAGCAATTGTGGTAATATCCCTGAAAATCTATCTAACAGAAGGAGTTTTAAGCTTTCATCTAATGAGCTCAAATAAAAAATAATAAAAATAATAAAAATAATAAAAAATATTAAAATTTTATTTTTGGATTTCAACTTTTTTTACCTCAAAATTTTCTTTAACAATATTCGAATAGACTCTGTAAAACTGAATGTCATATACTTCAAAATCATCATTACAGTCTGCGTTAAGTGAATTCAGTTTAAAAAACGGAGTATGATTAGGATAAGAAATATTTCTGTTTATTAAAAACCTGTTTCCATCAATCCTATGACAGAGTGTTTTTTCAAGTATATTAATTTGGACGTTAAGAAGTTCCTGTTCATCTTTGATTCTATTAAAAATAACTTGTGGAAATACAAAATGAAAATCACCACCGTTGAAGATGACGTCACCAATACTAGTTTTTGCAACAGGGATTTGATAACTGTGCATATATCCATCTGCAAAACCATTTATATCTACCTTGGGTGTCATTTCTATAATTTGATTTTTCAGATTCAAATTAGCATTACTGTTTTCAACATTTTCATATGTATTATTAATAATAAAGTTACTAGAGTATTCGTATGTCCATCCACCGATACCAGGATGTAAAATCATAAAGTTTTCTTTAAAAGTAAAAACTAAAAAGAAAAAAGCCATAAGAATTCTTAAATAGTAATCTCTCGAGTTAAAAAATTTTGTTAATTTTTTTGTATCCAAAAAGTTTACTAATAAAAGTGCAAGTACCCAAATAGAGTGTTTTAGCCACCATGAATTGTCAAATACTAAATAACTATAAAAAAGCCTGAAAGCATTAATTAATATTACAAAATTAATAAAGTAAAATTTATGAAATTTAAAAAAGAGGTATATACACAAAATATTTAAAACGAAAGTTGTTGTATCTAAAATTACTAATGTATCGAAACTATTCATTTCCCAATGAAATGTTTTTTGCCATAATAAACAAATCGTCTTGGATTGCAGATTTGTCAATCCTTTTTTCTTGAGGAACTGGAACGCAGTAGCTACCAAACAAAGCATTCCTGTTATTTGCAACTAAGTCATAAACTCTATCGGATATAATTCTTGGTAAAATATTAATTATCTTAACTAAAAGAAAAAAAGGAAAATTTAAGTTTTGTAGCACTGAAGATATAGCTTTAGATTTAGAATATAAATTTTCATTTTGCAAAACTACAATTGTTTTTAGCTCACCATTGTCATTAGTAAAAGGATAAAATTTATAGATCCCTTTTTTATCAAACTTAATTACTAACCTAACAAACCTGCTGCACAAAGAACAATCTCCATCAATAAAAATTATATTTTCACTCATTAATTAATTATATTCACTTCTTTGCTCTTAATGAATAATGACGGAATTAGTGCTAATAGAAAATATCTTGGATAGACGTGTAGATGGCAACCAAAGGCTCCTTTAATCAAATAAAACCATAAAAAGTAAATTGTTAAATTTAAAGTTATAAATTGAAAATCTAAATTAAGTATTTCATTATTTCTAAAAATATTGAATATAAAGACTGCAATCAACAAATAAATATAATGCTTTAGGTACACTTCAAATAATATAAAGTCATTCATTTTTACATTAAAGAATGAGGTTACAAAGTCTAAGCTAGATAAATTAGCGCAAGATTCTATTTCAAATGAGTTTTGATTAGAACTT
>CESM01056312.1_pt1 | contig 16958 bp, 21 predicted proteins | sample 361421 | NCBI WGS metagenome assembly CESM01 (sample SAMEA2622219, study PRJEB7988) | marine metagenome | isolation source: saline water (ENVO:00002010), including | reverse complement strand
GTGGGTTCGGCGGGTACGGCGTGTTCGACATCGATCGTATCCATTATGTATATATTATGTAAATAAAATAATTTATAATAAAATTGATATACTTAAAATATTATTTTAATCATTTAAATAATAAGTTAATATGTATGATATTAATAATTCATGGTATGAAATATTAAATAAACATAATTATTCTGATGTTTTAAAAGAAATTAATTTATTAAAAGAAACCAATACAAATATTCAAATATTTCCTAAAGAGGAAGATATTTTTAAATGTTTTCAATATTTTAATATTAAAGATACCAAAGTTGTTATTTTAGGACAAGATCCTTATCATAAAAAAAATCAAGCTAACGGACTTTGTTTTGGTTCTAATTATAAACAACCACCTTCATTAAAAAATATTGCTGCCGAATTATCTGGTGATTTAAATATTAATTTACAAGATTTTACATTAACTTCTTGGGCTGAACAAGGTGTTCTTCTATTAAATACTGCATTAACTGTAGAAGAAAAAAAACCAGGATCACATATTAAATTATGGAAAAAATTTACTTCATCAATTATAGATGAATTAAATAACCTTAATGAACCCATTATATTTGTTGCCTGGGGCGCATATGCTCATGAAAAATTAAAAAATATTAATACTGAAAAACATTATTTAATTATTTCTTCACACCCTTCCCCTCTATCTGTATTTAGACAATATAAAACTTATCCAGCATTTTATAATTCTAATCCATTTTCTAAAATTAATGATATTTTAAAACAAAATGATAAAACAATTATTAATTGGTAATCAAATTTCTTGAACGTAAAATACTGATTTTGGTTCAAAAGATATATCATCTGTATAATACATTTTTTTTCTATATTCAATTGATACATGAGCCAAATATAATCTAATTTCTTTAATTTTATAATATATATTGGTTAATTCATTAATATTCTCTGTTATATCTATATTATCAACATTTGATTCACTTATTGTATCTTCTAATATATCTCGTTTCTTTTTTAAATATACTAGACTTCTTATTTCATTACAAAAATTAATATTTTTAGTAAAATTTAAAAATCCATTATTTATATTCATATATATTTTTACGAATATTTTCTTTATTTTCTTTATTTAATTTTTTTATTTTATTAAATCTCATTTTTTGTAATCTCAATTTTTCAGCATTTGAATAGTATATTAATATTTGATTCATATTATATATTTCCCAAAAAGTATTTAATCTAATTTTCATATATTAATTATTTTTATATCTCTTTTTTTAATTCAATTTATTTATATATAAAAAATAAATTATTTTATATTATTTCATCAATTAATCCATAGGATAATGCTTCATTTGCCGATATCCATTTATCTCTTAAAAAAAATTCTTGTAATTTTTCTTCACTTATATTACTATTTTCTAAATAAATATTTTTTATTGTATTAATAAATAAATTTACATTATCGCTTAAATCTATTACATCATTATAATTATTTGATTCTTGTCCATTTAATTTTATTCCGTGTATCATCATTATAGAATGTTTATACATGTATCTTTTTTTACCTACAACTGATAATAATGTTGCTGCAGATGCAGCATATCCTCTTATATATGTATGTATTGGTATTTCCATATCTTTTATTTCGTCTACTAAAGCTAGTGTTGGTAATAATAATCCCCCTGGACTTTGAATAAATAAATTTATATTATTATAATCATTATTATTAAATAATAATTGTTTTTTTATATTAATTAATACATTTGTTAATTGTACGCAGGTTTCACTCGTCAATGGACCTGTTAAATATACACCATTTTTTGAATTTAAATAATTTATATTATTTTTATCATCATCTTCATCATGATCTTCATCATGATCTTCATCATATTCTAATGTTTGGTTTATTAACATATTACCATTTAAGTATATATTAGAACAACTACATACCGAATGCTTTATAAAATTTCGTCTATTTATTTCTAAACTAAAACAATCTATATTTTTAGAATAATTTAAAATAATTATAGCTATATATAATAAATTTTTTAAAAGCATTAATATTATTAATAGTATATTAATAATTTTCCAAATATTTTATTTTAAAATAACTATCCATAGTTAAATATGTAAATATTGTACCATTTAAATATAATAAAAAATTTACGTATATTGTTATTAATAAATTATCATTTATTAAACCATTTATATATGCGTAATAATTCATTGTACTAAATGCTACACATAACGGCATTCTAAAAAATACATATAACAAAGTATTTAAATATTTTTGATTTATTTTTGATAGTTTATCATTTTTATATAATGTTAGTAAACCATATTCTATTACACCTGGTATACCTGAACAAACTATTTTATGTAAATATAATTGATTTGAATATATAAATAAATCTCCCGGTAAAACTCCTAATAAAACAAATAAAATATGATGAAATTTATCTGTATTATTTAATTTATTTATTAACATATGATATATATGCATAACGATTACCAAATTATTATTATAATCATTTACATCTAATATATATCCTTCTTTTGGATTTATAATAATATTAATACAACTTGGTAATAAATCTATGGTTATTATTAAATTTGTTATACAATGTAATTGATACCATCTAGCTTTTCTACCAATTAAATTACATAATAACAGATCCAAAAAAAATAATCTTATAAAATTTATTAAAAATAATAATGTTATATTCATTAATATTTTTAATAAAAAAGTTTTATATATTTTTTTTATATATTTTCTAAATTAGCTACATTATTTATAAAATCGCTCGCATCTTCGTCTCCATTATTTACTATCATATTTTCTAAAATATTAACTATTGATGATAATTTATTAATAACCAAAACTAATTGTGCATATGCTAATGAATCATGAATGTATGTCATCTTTAAATTATTTAATCCATCTATAGAATTATCTATAGCTTTTTTAAATGTATTGCATAAATTTGAGTAATTTCCATTTTTCAAAATATTAGTTATTTTATCTATTCTTTCTACCAAATCCTGTATATATTTTATAGTATTCTCTCTATTATTTCCATTATACCATCTTTTAAAAGATGATATTTTAGAATATGTATCAACATATAAATTTTTTGATCCTGGTACTATAACTATTCCTAACTTATCATTTTCTTTTATTTGTTTAATTATTTCTAAATCTAATAAGATATTAGTTATATCCATTATATATTATATTTTATATTTTATTAAATTATTGTTTTTCCTTTATATTTTAAAATATCTATTATTTTTGAAGTTGTTGGAAATTCTTCGTCTCCATAAATATCTTGTAATAACAACCATTCAAATAAACCGCCTATATAGACATATAAATTTATAAAACCCAATTTATATAACTGATTATACTTATTTATTACTTTGTTATCACTACAATTCTCACCATAAATTATTATATTTATATTTTTATCTTTTTTTAAATAAATGGTTATTTCCTCTATTTCTTTATTTGGACTTAATGTATTTTTTATTAAACATGATTGGTTATCTGAATCTAATGTGTTAATAATTAAGAATTTTCCTTTTGTTGTATTATTATTTATTATATTTTGCATTCCTTCAAAATTTATTTTATTTACACTTTGATTTATACCCATATAAATTATTTAATAATTTATTATTTATATATTTTTACATAATAAATTATTATAATTTGACATCAACTGTATCTCTAATATGTTTAAAATCTGATCAACTTGAACTTGAAGTTGAACTTGAACTTAATGATTTTGATCTTGATCTTGATCTTGATCTTGATCTTAATCTTGATCTTGATCTTGATCTTGGTACTACTGGAATTACTCTCATTTTTCTACTTTTTTTTAATTTAATTCGGTTTTTTAATTTAACTAGGTTATTAGCAGTTTTACCATCATTCATATATAAATTAAAAAAATCTATGAAATCATCATGTAATTTTTTATTTAATTTCTCCATCGCAGATTGTCTAATTTTAATATCATCTATTGATCTTAGTTTCATTGAAGTTAGAATTGATATAAATTTATCTTGGCACTTTATAATATTTTTTTTTTCTTCTTCATCGGTTATAGTACCTACCATATTACCAAAAATACCTCGTTTCCTACCTAATTGTTTATATGTATCCCATATATTCATTTCACCTTTTTTATTGTTACATGTACTATGTATAAATACTAAATCTTTACGTACAGTATCATTAGTTACTGTTACTAACATAGTATTTACTGGTATTACATGATCACATTGAACTTCTACAGGGGAAACGGTATCATTATTTTTAGTTTTTATTGGCTTACCGCAACAAAAACAAAATTTATCTTCATCACCTATAAAATTTTTCTTACAGTCTTCCGTTATTTTAGACCCTATATTATTTTTCTCCTTAGTTGATTCAAATATGTTTTCATTTCTTAATAGTGTTGTATAATTTCTTAATATAGTTCTTGCATACGGAACTGAATATGATTCATATATTAGATACTTTAATATATACTCTTCTTTTATGGGAAAACGACGATCTTGTACTGATAATCCATGATAGTTATTGAGTTGTGCAGCTTTCCATTTAGTTGTTAAAAATTTAATAAAATTTTCTAGTGCTATAGAGTCATCTTGTTTAGTATCTTTTTTTATATGAGAATTTATTTTTTCTTGTATCTCTTCGGCCCGAGGCCAACGCGACGCTACATCAGATAGTAAATCAACCCCTTCCTGGTTTTTAATTTCAATGTATTTATTATTTATTGGTCTAAACCTACTAACTTTAAGTATAACCTTGGGAATGCGGCGCGTTGTATCTTTTTTTATTTGTATATTTTGTTCATTTAAAACATCGGGTCGCTTAATTATCCGTTGACTAGTTCTTCGTGATGTAGGTGCAGGTCTTTTTGAAGTTTTTCGTCCGGGTCTAGTTGAAGCAGGTCTACTTGAATTTGAATTTGAACTTGAATTTGATCTTGATCTTGGTTTTGGGTTTGAACTTGGCATGTTATTTATATATAATTTTATTTTAAATTAGTCTAAAATAAAAAAATATTAGTAAAGAAATTACTGAAGCATTTATTTAATTTTTTTTTTAGCTTTGAAATATTCATCATGTTGAATCCATCCATTAATAGTTTTAAATCCCCAATCTCTAGTACTTACACTTGGAATAAATAATGTCCAACAATATGGAATATTTTTATCCAATTCTACTCTATGAAATGTATTAATTGGAGCATAAATATAACTTCCAGGACCTCTCCAATAAATTCCTTCTTCTCTATGTTCCCAATATCCACCGGCTAAAATTATTGTTCTAAATTCCCATGGATGATCATGTAAATCATCTGGATCTGATTTTAAAAATTTATGAATAAATATATTGAATGGAAAATTCTTTCTATTTTTAAGGAAAATATAGTATCTCTCTAAATATGGTTCATTATCTTCTCTATCATTTATAACACGTCGTCGTCCTAAGTATTCCATAATTTTTACAAATAATTTATAAAACATCAATAGTATCTTGTATATTTTTGTAAGAGGTATTTTTATATTTTATCAATTTTAAAAAAAAATATATAAATTTCTTTAATTTAAAAAATTAAATATATTAATTTTGAACTTAAAGAACCCTAAAAATAGGTATTTTAAGTATGTTACCATATATGGTAATAAAATATTTTAAAAATAAAAAGTGAAAATTTTTTGAAATTCTAAAAGTTAAAATTTTTGGAGTTTTGGACATTTATTTTTGTCCATATATTAATTTAATTTTGCCTTTACGAATTTTCAAAAAATATGCATTTTGAAAAGTGATTTACACCATTAAGGTGTGAAAAGCAAAAAAAATATTGTTAAAAAGTCCTTACCATAATTTTTTTGGCGTTTTTTCGTTATTTTCGGTCATCCGTGTTTTGATGACTTTTGATGACTAAAAAACGAATAATAATGACTGAAAACGAAAAAAAAACGAGTTTTAATTTCAACAAAATATAAAAAAAAAATCCCAAATACTAAAAAATACTAATAAAATACTAATAAAAAATCCCATTTTTAAAAATTTTTAAATAAATTATTATATTAAAACGATAATCATTTATAATATATAAAATAATATTAGGGATATTTAAACCATAATTAATTAGTGGGATAAATACTAACAAAAATCCCAAATGACTTAAAAAAAATCCCAAATACCTAACAAAAAATCCCTTTTTAATTAATTATTAATAGAAAGAATTTAGAGAGTTTTTTTACTTATCATATATATAATGACTATAAAAAACGAAATAACGAAAAAAAAATATTGTTGTGAAATATGTGACTTTACAACGTTAAAAAAAACAGATTATGAAAGACATTTATTAACCGATAAACATAAAAAACGAATAAATGATGACTTTATTAAAAACGAAATAACAGAAAACGAATTAAATGAAAATAAAAAATTTGTTTGTAAATGTGGAAAGGAATATAAATATAAACAGGGTTTGTCAGTGCATAAAAAAAAATGTAATTATGATGAAAAATGTGTAGAAATTATTGATAATAATACAAAACCAATAATATCTCAAGAATTAGTTTTAACTATGATAAATGAAAATAAAGAATTAAGAAATCAAAATCAAGAATTAACAAATACAATAAAAGAATTGGTGCCACAAATTGGTAATAATAATACAAATAATAGTCATAATACAACAAATAATCAGTTTAGTATAAATGTATTTTTAAATGAACAATGTAAAGATGCAATAAATATGAGCGATTTTATAAAATCAATAGAAGTATCATTAGAGCAATTAGATTACACAAAAACGAATGGTTTAGAAAAAGGAATAAGTAATGTAATAATGGAAAATATGAGTAAATTAAGTTTATATGAGAGACCAGTTCATTGTACAGATACAAAACGAGAAACTTTATATATAAAAGATAATGATACATGGGAAAAAGATAACAATAAAGAAAAGATAAAACAAGCAATAAAGAAGACATCAAATAAGAATTATACAGCATTAACAAATTGGACAAAAGAGAATCCAGATTTTATGGAACACGATGAAAAACAGATATATTATGCAAAAGCGATGTCAAAATTAGGAAAACCGATAGATGGTATAGATGATAAGATAGTAAGAAAAATATGTAATGAAACATATGTTAAAGATAATTTAAAAGAAATAACAAATTAAATATTATCACAAATTTTTTTAAATTCTTTTATACTAACTCTTTTAATAGTGGGCATCCAATCACATATGTATATAGAGTTAATAGATTCAAATTTGTAACCTAGTTCGCAAGGTTTATAAGAAATTAATCTTGAAGATATAATTGATGGATAATAAACTAAATGATTAATATTAGTGTTTCCTATATACCATACTTCAGGTTTTATATCATATGGAGTTTTTGGTTTATCTAATATATATACAGGTTTATCTAACGAGTCTAATTTTTTAGTTTTTTTCATAATATATAAATAAAGATAGTATTAATTTAAATTATTAAAAATATTTATTAATAAAAACAAATAATCCAAAAAAAGCATCTATAAATAAAATAATCCAGCAATTAGGATTTTTATTAAATGCTAAAATAGAAAATAATCCAAAATTGAAAGAATGTATAATTCTATAATTTTGCCACCATACTTTATTTCCAAAAAATCCTATTTTTGGATGATTAATTATAAATCCTCTAAGAAAAGATAGAGATATAATAGACGTAAATATAGACATAATAGGTAGATAATAAATATTAATATTTTTTGAAATAATAGAAATAGCTATTCTTGAAAGGAAACAAATAAAAAATAATATATATATAATTTTATTCATATATATATTATAATATATAAAATTAAAATGATATAATAGTTTCAACTGTTTCTTTTTTTACACCTTTAGATGCGTTACATGATAATTCTTCTCTTTTTTTACGAGTTTTATTAAAATTTTTATTATTAGTCATAATTGAATTACTAGTTGAATTAGATTCAATTGAGCTGTTAGATGCAATAGATGTATTAGAAGTGTTAGAAATGTTAGAAGTAGTAGAATTAATAGACGAATTTTTATATTTGGTAGTACTATTTCTTAAATTCATATCATTATCAATAGCATAATAATTTTCTTCAATATATGTAAGAACATTATTTTCTAATGCCCATTTAAAAAAATTTAGTTGTCCAATAGTAGTTTGTATATATGTTCCATTTTTATACGGAATAGCAGTTCGTTCCCATCTACAAAATGGATCGAAACGTTTTTTGGAATAAGCTTTTAAACTTAATTTATAATCATTATAAACTTTAAATCTTTCAATTTTATTATTTTTTTCAATAGGATATACAATATAATGTTTTTTTGAATAATTAGTAGCAAACCAATCTACAATTCTGAGAGAAATTTTAGATTTACCATTAATAACTGTTAACATTTTATCAATATTATCATCTTTATTGTAAAATAATAAAAGTTTCGTTAATAATAATTCATTTTGTGTAGACGAAGACATATTTATTAATATTCCATATTAGTTGTATTTAAATATATATAATTATAAAATAATTATGAAATTTTATTAATTTTAATAATATTATTTTCTAATTGTTTTGTAAATTTAAATTTATCACTATTTTTTCTTCTTCTTTGTAAATTACATTTAAGGCAGGAAATAATAGTATTATTGCATGTATGCTCATTTAAATTATTTAATCTATCTAAAGTCCACTGTTTAGAATAGCGAACTTTATCAAATAAAATAAAAATATTTTCATTACAATAATAACATATTAATTTTGAATCATGAAGTTTGTTAACAACATCATCAAATAATATTAAATTTTCAATTTCATGTATATCTTTTTTAATGTCTTGTTGTCTGTATGAAGATATTTTAGATTTTAATTCTGAAATAATAAATTTTTCTTCGATAAAAGATTCTTTAAATTTTAATTTTTTTATTAAATCAATTTGAAATTGGTGATTATTGATATTTTTAATAATATTAGAAGATATGTCATTTGGTATTTTATTTATTTTATCTCTAATTTTAGTATTAGAATTATTAGAATTATTAGAATTATTAGAATTATTAGAATTATTAGAATTATTTTTTAAGTAAATAGATTTCATAATTATAAATATAATATATAATTATAATTATTTAAAAAGATTAACAAAAATAATAGTTAAAAACTTAAACTAATAAAAAAGAGTATAAAATTATATTAACATATAAATATAATGAATAATACAAATGACTTAAATAATTTATTAAAAGATGTATCAAATATAAATATAGATAAAGATAAAGATAAAGATAAAGATAAAAAATCTAAAAAATCAGATAATTGTCAAGAATTAAAAAATATTGCATATAAAACTATGTTATTAAATGGTACAGATATAAATCCTAAATATGATTATAATGATAGTAATGACAAAATTTCAAATTTTTTAGATAATGAATCAAATGCTAATAAAAAAGAATCGTGGTCAAAATTAGATAAAACACAAAAAGTAAAACATTTACACGTATATTCAATGCATTTAAAGGAAATAGATGGTTTAATAGATGATGAAGTAGAAAAATTAAAAATTTATTTATTACGATGTTTAGATAGAAAATCACTTATAAAAACTAAAGAAGTAATTTATGATAAAGACACTAATAAAATAATAAAAATTCCATATTTAATTTTTAATAAAGAAACAAGAACATATATTTTAAAAAAAGATGATAAACATGTATCAACTGCAAAATCTTTACCAGTTGATATGAAAAAATGCAAACAGAAAACATCAAAAAATTATAAATTAGAAAATAAATAATAAATTTTAATTTTTAAATTGATATAATATAATAATATAAATATATTAAATAAAATAAATATATCATATAGTTATACATGAATAACTTAGAAAAATATAATTTTTATTTAAAATATTTATCTAATAAATATTCTATAAAAAATTTAGATTTAGAATTTTTATTAAAAATTCTTTCAACAATTATAGAATTTATAGAAGAACATATATTACAAATTATTTTTGTGGATTTATATAATAATACATATAATTATTGCTATGAATTACTATATAGTGAATTTATAGACAATAATGTATTAGAAAATATTTATAATATATCACATGAAGAATCTATTACTTTATTAAATAATTATTTAAATATTGGTATTTCATTTACATATAAATATATAATACCAAAAAGATCATATAAAAAAAGTTACATTAGAAATATAAAACAAAATAATTTAAATATTTCTAATAAATTAAATAAATTAAAAGAAATTATTCAACCAGAACAAAGAAGTGATGAATGGTATATATTTAGAAATTCAACATTAACAGCATCGAACATTTGGAAAATATTTTCAAGTGAATATACACAAACACAATTAATATTGGAAAAATGTGAACCATTAGATATAAATAAATTTAAAGTTACAAATACAAATAGTCCATTACATTGGGGTCAAAAATATGAACCTGTTTCTATATTATATTACGAATATATAAATAAAACTAAAGTGTCAGAATTTGGTTGTATACCACATTCAAAATATAGTTATATAGCAGCATCACCAGATGGTATAGTATGTGATGCAAGTTCTAATCTATATGGACGAATGTTAGAAATAAAAAATGTAGTTTCAAGAGTAATTACAGGTGTACCAAAAATGGAATATTGGATTCAAATGCAATTACAAATGGAAGTTTGTGATTTAAATGAATGTGATTTTTTAGAAACAAAATTTATAGAATATAGTTGTTACGAAGAATATATAGAAGATAAAGAAGATAAATTAAAAGGTATAATTTATCAATATTTAAAAAATAACGAAGCATATTATGAATATGCTCCTATAAAAATAAATGATATAGAAAGTGAAGATTTTAAAGTTTGGGAAAATGAAATTAAAGAAAAAAATAAAAATTTAGAGTTTATAAATACTATATATTGGAAATTGGATGTTATAAGTTGTGTTTTAGTATTGAGAAATAAATATTGGTTTAAAAAAATACAACCATTAATAGAATGTTTTTGGGATAATTTAATTGATGAAAGAGAAAGTGGTAAATATAAGGAAAGAATACCTAAAAAAAGAAAATTAGCATCAGAAGAATATAAAAATAAAAGTAATTTACCAAGGAAATCAGGTTGTTTAATAGATGCATCACTTTTTAATAAATAATATTTATATATAATATAATGGATATTCAAGAATTAACACTAGATAAGAAATTGGATTTATTATATAGAAAAAGAGAAATATTGCTTGAAAATGCTAATGATATACTTAAAAATGACCCTGAAAAATTAAAACAATACATAAGTGATACAATTCCGGAAATAGACATGCAAATAATATTAATAAAAGCATTGATTAAAGGTAAGTTTAACCCGGATGAGTATAGACATGTATCAGGTGTAAAAAAAAGAAAATCAAGAAAACCAAGAAAACCAAGAAAATTAAGAAAACCAAGAAAATCAAGAAAACCAAGAAAATCAAGAAAACCAAGAAAATCAAAAACACAATAAAAGATTTAAAAAATATAATTTTTTAAAACAATTTAAAATTATATTTTGTATAATATTAAGATATATGACTAAAAATTCGACAGAAACAGATATGCGAGTTATTAAACGAAATGGAAAAAAAGAAACAATATCATTTGATAAAATATTAAAGCGTATTAAAACTTTGGGAAAATCATTAGATTTGAAAAATGTAATATATGGTCAATTAGCAATGAAAGTCATAGATCAATTAAAAGATAATATTAGTACAACTGATATAGATGAATTAACCGCAGAACAATGTGCATCAATGGGTTCACTATATCCTGATTATAACAAACTAGCTAGCTCTATTATTATTTCAAATCTTCATAAAAATACAGAAGATAATTTTTATGTAACAATTAAAAAATTATATGATTTTGTAGACATTAATAATAATAATTATAAATTAATCCATCCAGATATAATGAATATAGTTGAAAAATATAAAGATGAAATTAATTCTATGATAGATTATAAACGAGATTTTTTATTTGATTATTTTGGTTTTAAAACATTAGAGAGAGCATATTTAATGAAAATAAATGGAATAATAGTTGAACGTCCTCAAGACATGTTAATGAGAGTAAGTATATGTATTCATGGAAAAGATTTAGAAAAGGTAAAAGAAACATATGACTATATGTCCAATAAATATTTTATTCATGCAACACCTACATTATTTAATGCAGGAACACCAAGACCACAATTAAGTTCTTGTTATTTATTATCAATGGAAAATGATTCAATTGATGGTATTTTTAATACAGTTAAAGAATGTGCTCAAATATCAAAATGGTCAGGAGGTATTGGATTACATATACATAATGTTCGTTCTTCAGGTTCTCATATAAGAGGAACAAATGGAACATCTAATGGAATTATACCAATGTTAGGTGTATTTAATAAAACAGCTAGATATGTTGATCAAGGTGGTAAAAGAAATGGTAGTTTTTCAATTTATTTAGAACCTCATCATCCAGATATTGAAGAATTTTTAGAATTAAAAAAAAATCATGGAGATGAAGAATCTAAAGCCAGAGATTTATTTTATGCAGTCTGGATAAGTGATTTATTTATGGAAAGAGTAATTGGAAATAAAATATGGTCTTTATTTTGTCCTGATAAATGTCCTGGTTTAAGCGATGTTTATGGTGAAAAATATAGAGAATTATATATTAAATATGAATCTGAAAATAAATATAACAAACAAATAAATGCACGTGATTTATGGTTAAAAATATTAGATTCACAAATGGAAACTGGAACTCCATATATACTTTATAAAGATGCTTGTAATATAAAATCAAATCAACAAAATCTAGGAACAATTAAATCTTCTAATCTTTGTTGTGAAATTGTTGAATACTCAGATGCAAATGAAACAGCTGTTTGTAATTTAGCCTCATTAGGATTACCTATGTTTGTTAATGATGATAAAACATTCAATTATGATGAATTATATAAAGCAACACAAATTTTAGTAAACAATTTAAATAATATAATTGATATTAATTTTTATCCAAATGATAAAACTAAAATTAGTAATTATAAACACAGACCAATTGGTATAGGTGTACAAGGCTTAGCTGATACATTTTTTAAAATGGATTTAGTATTTTCATCAGATGAAGCAAAAAATGTTAATAAATTAATTTTTGAAACAATATATTATGCTGCATGTGAAAAAAGTTGTGAACTTTCATATAAAAGAAATAGTATTATGAAAATATTAAAACAACAATATGTATTATCAAACTGGCATTTTAAATCAGATAAAAATGATTTATCAGAAGAAGATAAAAAATATGATTTATGTACTGATTATATTGTAGATGATAATGAATTTGATCATCATATTGAATTAAGTTCTATGTTAAATTTATATAAACCATTAAGATGTGAAATAGATAATTTAAATGATGAATATATGGGCGCATATAGCTCATTTAAGGGGTCACCAATAAGTGAAGGAAAGTTTCAATTCGATTTATGGAATGCAAAACCAACATCTGAACGCTATGATTGGAGCAAATTAAAAGAAAATATAATGAAATATGGAATGAGAAATAGTTTATTAACAGCACCCATGCCAACTGCTAGTACAAGTCAAATATTAGGAAATAATGAATGTTTTGAACCAATTACAAGTAATATTTATAGTAGAAAAACTCTCGCTGGAGAATTTACAATAGTTAATAAATATTTAGTAAATGAATTAATTCAATTAAAATTATGGAATGAAGATATTAAAAATAATATTATTCTTAATAAAGGCAGTGTTCAACATATTCAAGGTTTATCTGACCATATTAAAGATAAATATAAAATTGTATGGGAAATACCTATGAAAAATCTAATTGATATGGCCTCTGATAGAGGTATATATATTTGTCAATCTCAAAGTATGAATTTATGGATGGAAGATCCTGATCCAAAATCTTTAACTAATATGCATTTTTTTACTTGGAGATCTGGTTTAAAAACAGGTATTTATTATTTACGTAGAAAACCAAAGCATCAAGCTCAACAATTTACAATTGAACCTGAAAAAAAAAATAAAGAAATAACAGATGATAATGATGGATGTTTAATGTGTAGTGGTTAAAAAAAATATAATACTCATATTATTTACAATTAATATTTAATTTATTCATTAATTAATAAATTAAATATTAATTTATTTTTTGTTGCTCCTATAATATCAATTATTATACTATAATATTTTAATGATTTTTCATAATTCTCATTAGATAAATCATATTTCTCAATATCAAAAGTTCTATTATTATATAGAGTGTCAGGGAAGAAATTATTAAAGACAAAACCTCTTTCAACAGGACGAATTAATGAAATTAACCACCAAGTCTGTTCATTTATATCTTCATGTGTTAAAATATTACTTGCATTATATAGAAATTTTGATACTTTTTTATTATACGGATCCAAATATGAATCTCCTCCATATCTTAAATATTCCATAGTAGTTGGTAATTTGCTATATTCATTATACAAAGATATTTCTTTAATTAACCGTTTTTTTTGTTGTGCTTTTGTAAAATAATTTCTTACTATGTAATTTGATAATACAATTTGGTGGATAAAATATTGAATATCATTTGGTAGAAAATCGAAAAAGTAATTTTTCATTGCAATCTCTCTAATTTCAATGTTATATGTTTTAATCTTATAAAATTAAAATATATAACAATCAATTTTTTTAACATATAACAATTTTTGTTTTTTCACTACATGTTCTCTTTTTTTTCATTAGCCATCTTAAGATTATATGATGGTTCATCACATGTCTTACTACCACCTAATCCTACTGCATTTTTTATTTTTCCTATTAATCCTGTATTTCTTACAGGAAAACATTCTGCGTTATGTTGATAATCATGCTCTTCATAATCAATCCAGTCAAGTGCATCACCATTATTCACTTCTTGATCATCAAAACATTTAAATACAAATTTATTATTACTACATTTTTCATCTATTTTGCATCCAATATATGACAATTCTTTATTTCTTGCTATTGTTTGACTCTTATATTTTTTATCTAAACATGTACAATGTTTCGGCGCATAAGTATATTGGTTGCCAGCAAAAGATTTAGTCACACATTTTACTTTAGAATTAAATTTATTGGCTTTTTTACATCTATTCCACCAACCTCTAAGATCATGATACCCCCCTTCACAACCATAATTACCCGTTTTTTTTTTATTTTTATTAAAACTTAATTTTCCTGAATTTATTTTTTCTTTTCCTGAATTTATTTTTTCTTTTCCTGAACTTATAGCATTTTTTATTTTGTTTTTCGCTTTATCCATATCTAATCCTTCTGTTAATATTAAGTAATTATTTTTATTTAAATTTGTAAAACAATAAATTAAAAAAAATAATATTAATAATATTAACAATAAATATATATTTTTTTTCATAAAAATAAATTTCATATTATATTTTTTCATCTATATAATTATATAATATTGTATTTTTCACATAATATTTTTATTTTATCGTTTTTTTCAGCAATGTCAAAATTATGATTATATTTAATATAACATTTAAATGTTACTAGTATATCAATTAAAGAATTATGTAATTCTTTTGGTAAAATAGATTCAGGAAATAAATGTAAATATAATTCTGATAATGATGGTGTTTTTAAATAAGGTTTATTGTTTTTTTTAGATATTTTAATTATATTGCAGAATTGTCTTGTTTTTTTCATTGTACAAAATTCTAGTTTTTTTATTGTTTCTTTTCCTTTAAAATATGTAAAATACTGTTTTATATTGTTTCTAAAACATTCAACCATAATCAATCGTTTATCAAAAGAAATATTATGTCCTACTATAATATCTGATATTTTTAATAAATTATTAAATTCATTTAATACTGGAATTATATTGGCTCCGTGTATGTTTAAAAAATTATGTTCTAACTTATGTATTTTATAACTTTCAGGTGGAATAATAATAGAGTTATTTATTTTAACATATTTATTTTTAATATTTGCTTCATTTTGAGACAAATCATATAAAATATAACTAATTTGAATTATATAAGGCCATTTATCTAAATCATAAATAGATGGATCTTTACCATATTCATCTTTTACCGGTAATCCTGTTGTTTCAGTATCAAATATTAATATTTTCATTGTTATTATAATAAATAATATATAATATTATCAATTTTTTATTTTCAAATTAAAAAAAATTGATAGCAAAATATTTATTTAATTTATATAATATTAATAGAATAATGACTTCTAATAACATTATCAATAATCATAATAATAACTTGCTTATTATTGAAGATTATGTTACTCCATTAGATGTTCCAAAAATTCTTGATTGGTTTAATGATAATAGTATTGCTGAAATTAAAGATATTACATATCATAAGCATGAAGAGCCAGAATATTATGTTGAAGATAAACAAATTTATGGTTATGTATTAATTGAAATTAATAAGTGGTATGACAATACTTATAGCAATTATATTTATAATCATTTAGTTAGTAATGGATATTATTATGGAATTAGTCTATGGAATACAGATATCTTTAACTTTAAATTAGAATTTTATTACAAAAATTCTAATATTAATACAACTATCGATAGTAGTGTAAATAATAGTGATAATAAATTTGATCCTAAAAGTCCTCTTCCGCCTCCAATTGTAAGACAATATGCTAGTACTAGTCCTCTAAGTTCTGAACTATATGAAGGTGATGAAGTTGATGTACTAGATGAAGCACATCATGATGTAGTAGATGAAGCACATCATGATGAAGTAGATGAAGCACATCATGATGAAGT
>CESM01530112.1_pt1 | contig 16977 bp, 15 predicted proteins | sample 361421 | NCBI WGS metagenome assembly CESM01 (sample SAMEA2622219, study PRJEB7988) | marine metagenome | isolation source: saline water (ENVO:00002010), including | reverse complement strand
TCAATTGCGTGCTGTGCAATTTCTTGATTTTTTACTCCACAAATTTTAATTTGAAGATCACTCACATTATTTCTGAATAAATATTTTTAGCTGCTTTAGCAGGATCTTTAGCATCTGTTATTGGCCTGCCTACAACTAAAATATCAGCCCCTGCGTCAATAGCTTCCTTTGCTGTAAGTGTTCTTTTTTGATCATTTGATGCATTTTCTTTACTTCTAATTCCTGGAGAAATTATTTTTAGTTTACTTCCATGTGTATTTTTTACTTCTGAAATTTCCAGAGGACTACAAACAACGCCATCCATATCACAATTGACAGCAAGTTGAGTAAGCTGTTTCACATTATCGTTGACTGAATTTTCAATGCCTAACTCTGAAATGAGTGCATCATTAAAACTAGTCAGCATGGTTACACCGATCAATTTAGTTTTACTATTAAGTTCTTTTTTTACGTTTACACACTCAATAAGCATTTCTGAGCCTCCTGAAAGATGCAAAGTAGTGTATTTTGGTTCAAATTGTAAAATATTATTAAGTGCTTTTTTTACTGTATTAGGAATATCGTATAATTTTAAATCTATGAATATTGGAATCTCTAATTTTTTTATTTTTTCCATTCCTAAAAGACCACATGATGTAAAAAATTCTAAGCCTAATTTAATTCCACCTATATGAGGATAAATTTGGTCAACTAAAGCTACTGCCTTATCAATATCACTTGTATCGATAGCGCAAAAAATAGGATTATTAGTCAAAACAAAATTATATATTAATCGCCTTCTTCTTGTGAAACAGAAGTATTATTTTTTGAATTTAATTTAAGTCTTAATTCTTTTCCAGTTTTGAATCTTGGAATAAATTTTTCATCTACTTGAACTGCCTCTCCAGTCCGTGGATTTCTGCCCGTTCTTTCTTTCCTGTGTTGAACTGAAAATGCTCCAAAACCTCTTAATTCTACTCTTTTTCCCTCAGCTAATGAATGTGTGATTTCATTAAATATCGTATTAACTATTCTTTCTACATCTCTGACAAATAAATGAGGATTAGCTTCAGTGATATTTTGAATAAGTTTAGATTTAATTAAGCTCATATAATAATTATATGATATTAAGACTTATTGTAAATAATTGAATGTAAAGAATATTTAGTCTTCTTTTTTGTCTCTGCCAAGAGCTTTTCCCAAGATAGCTCCAAGACTGGCTCCACTATCCTTTGAGCCATACTTTTCCATAGCTTCACGTTCTGTAGTTTCTTCCATTGTACGTACAGATAAAGTAATTTTATAACTTGTCTGATCTATACTTGTGATTGCGGCATCTAACTTATCATTCTTTGCCCATCTTTCAGGACGTGCATCAGACTTTCTAAGAGCCAGCTCATTTCTTTTAATTATGGAAACCGGACCATTTTCTCCAATACGTATTTTTAATCCAAAATCACCTGTTTCTATTACATTACAGGTGACTATATCTCCCTTTACTTTGCCATTTAATTCATCAAATGGATTACCGTCAACCTCTCTAATAGATAGCGATACTTTATCATTATCGTTGGTAATAATTTTTGCTTTAATTGTATCTCCTACGCTGTATTTTTTAATTTCTTCTTTTGGATCTAAATCCCATGAGAGATCTTTGCTAAATATTGCCCCGTCAATTTCGCCTTCAAGATTACAAAATATAATGCCATCTTTAATATTTGTAATATTCGTTTCAATTATGCTCCCAACAGGATTGGACTCATTAAATTTCTGCCAAGGATTTGGTGATAATTGTTTAATTCCAAGACTTAATCTTCTTTTTTCATGATCAATTTCTAAGATCTGGCAATCAACAGCTTGAGATCTAGCATAAAGATTTCCTGGTTTAGAATTTTGCCTCTGACTCCATGTAAGCATATCTTTGTGACATAGACCCTCTACTCCATTTTCAATTTCAATGAAAATTCCATAATCTGTTACATTGGTTACAACACCTTTTACTTTATCATCAACATTAAATTTTTCCTTAACTTGGAGCCATGGATCATCTTCAAGTTGTTTCATTCCAACAGAAACACGATTTTTTTCTGGATCAACTTTTATAATCTTTACTTTTACCTTCTGGTCTATTTTAAGAACTTCTGATGGATGACCTATCCTTTTATATGTAATATCACTACTATGAAGTAATGAGTCATATCCTCCCAAGTCAACGAAAGCCCCGTAGTCTGTTATCGCCTTTATCTTACCTTCAACTACATCTTCTAGTTTGAGCTGCAAGAAACGCTCTTCTCTGACTTCTTTATGCATTTCTTCTAAAACAGCTCTACGACTTACGACAATATTATTTCTCTTTAAATCCATCTTTAGTATTTTAAACTTTTGTGGAATATCAAGTAAGTGACTTACATCTCTTACAGGTCTTGTATCAATTTGACTACCAGGTAAAAAAGCTGTGACTCCAATTTCACACGATAATCCACCTTTAACTTTCCCAGTAATAACCCCCTCAACTAACTCACCTGCTTCAAAGGACTTCTCTATCTCAGCCCAAATTTCTTTTGATTTTGCTTTAGAGCGGGACAGAATACAATCGCCATTATGGTTTTCAATTTTATCTAAATAGACATCAATCTCATCGCCAACCGAAAGTTCCTTTTGGTCTTTTCGAAACGCAAATTCACGTTTCGAAATTCTACCTTCTACCTTAGCTCCTATATCAACTATAACTGCATCATCTTCAATTTCAGAAATAGTCCCTTTAATTATGGTTCCCTCTTTTAATTTTGAATTGCTAATCGACTCTGCGAGAATTGAATCAAACTCTGTAATTTGATTATTATCTATGGACTCTTGATTCATATAGTTTTAGTTCTTGATATTATCTTTTTTAATGCATTAAAAACCTGTTCTATATCAATATAAGTGGTATCTAGCAATACCGAATTTGCGGCTGGCATTAGAGGGGCAATTTTTCTTGTTATATCTTTTCTATCGCGAACATTTATTTCACTAAAAATCTTACTATAGCTTACATTTTTGCCATTTTTTCTGAGTTGCTCGTGTCTTCTTTTGGCCCTTACTTCTATCGCCGCCCACAAAAAAATCTTATGGTTTGCTTTTGGAAATATGATTGTGCCAATATCTCTACCCTCAATAATCACAAATTTAATGTTGTCCCCATACTTTTTTGGAAAACCTCTTTGAAATGTAATAAGCTTATTTCTTACTTGTCGTTTAGCTGATATTATTGAGGATACGTTGTCCACTTCACTAGTGTAAAGCTCTTTAGAGCTTAAATTATCTAAATCGATATAAGTAATACATTTTAAAATTTCTTCAGTATTTTTAAGATTTATTTTTCGTTTGACAATTTCTAATGCCAACGCTCGGTATAACTTGCCACTATACAACACAGGTGCTTTGAATTTTTTTGAAATTTTTTTTGCTAGTGTTGATTTTCCAACAGAGGCGGGTCCATCAATTGCGATTATTTTTGCCATTAATGGGTAGATAGTTTTTTTAAATGTTTCTTAAAATCAGGATAACTTATTGAGATACACGACTCATCATCGATAATCAATTTATTTTTATAAAGTAGACTTAAGATTTCAAATGACATAGCAATTCTGTGATCGCCATATGTTTTTATTTTTTTTTTATTAATAACCTGTATTTTGTTGGATCCTTTGATAGAAATATCATCCCTCTTAGAAATTACTTTGAAGCCTATCTTAGATAAATTTGTTTTTATACTCTTTATTCGATCACTTTCTTTATGTCTAAGTTCTGATAGTCCTTTCATAACTGTAACTCCTTTGGCTTGTGACGCGGCAATGGAGAGTATTGGATATTCATCTATTAAGTAGGGAGATGAAGATGCTTTTATTTCAATTGCATTTAGTAAGCTATATGAGACTTGAATATTACCAACATCTTCGCCAGATATTGTTTTAGTTTTTTTTACTTTTATCTTGCCTCCCATTTTTTTAAGGACATCGATAAAAGCAATTCTAGATTTGTTAAGCGCTATATTTTTTAGAGTAATCATAGACTTTGGAATAATAAGAGCTCCCACAATAAAAAAAGCTGCACTTGATGGGTCACTTGCCACTGTAATATCCCTTGGTTTTATTTCATAAGGACCATTAAGTTCAATTGACGTTGAACTTTTGCTTAAAATTTTCTTTTTGAAGTTTATTTTAAGATAACGCATTAGTCTTTCAGTATGATCACGTGTATTTTTTTTTTCAATTATTTTAGTCTTACCTCGCAAGTTAAGAGCCGAAAGTATAATAGCAGATTTAACTTGAGCTGAGGCTTTTTGCATAACGTGCTCCATAGGAATTAGATTTGTGTCACCGTTTATATAGAGCGGCAAAAAATCTTTTTTAGTAAGTTTTATTTCTGCACCCATTTTTTCAAGAAATACTGATAGTCTTGACATTGAACGTTTGCTCAGAGAATTATCGCCTATAAATGTACAGCTTATAGGATTAGACGAAACTGCTCCTATCATTAAACGTGAGGTTGTGCCACTATTGCCGCAATTAAGAACTTGAGTAGGTTCAATATAACCCCCAGTTCCATTGCCGTATACAATCCACTGTGTTTTTTTCTTAACAATCTTTATACCCAACTCTCTTAAAATATTTAGAGTTCGCATGACATCATCTGACTCTAGTAAATTTGAAATTTTTACTTTACCCGTCGAAAGTGAGGCAAAGATTAGTGCTCTATGTGAAATAGACTTATCGCCAGATATTTTGATTGAACCTTTTAATTTTAGCACTTTTATATTGTCAATTTAATAAGTTAGGATATTCTTTAATAATACTGTATATTTTTTTAAATTGTCAAAATTTTAACCAATAAATTATTAAGAGATAAAATATGCCAAAACCGGAGTTTGGAAAAAAATTAATTTGTAACAATTGTGAAGCAAAATTTTATGATCTAAATCGAAAACCAGCGATTTGCCCACATTGTGACACTGAATTTATTGAACCTTCAAATGAGACAATACTAACCACAGCCAAACAAGTATTTATAGATGATGTAGATACTGTTGCAGATGACAACTTAGTAGGAAGCGATGCAACGGAGTCTACAGCTGATGTTGCTGAAATAGACATAGAAGATGAAATAGACGAAGATACAATTAGCCTTGAAGATACAGAAGTAGGCGATGAAGTTATAACCAGTGACGTCGAAATCGATTTGGATAATGGCGAAACCAATGAAGGAATTGATAACGACTAAATATGGGGCTGTAGCTCAGCTGGGAGAGCATCAGCATGGCATGTTGAGGGTCACCGGTTCGATCCCGGTCAGCTCCACCATTAGAACTTGAACGTGTCTCCTAAATAAAATTTTCTTGCTTCCTTGCTGCCAAGAATTTTTTCACTTGTTCCATGAGCGATAATCTCTCCACTGAAAAGTAAGTAGCTGTAATCGCTAATATCTAATACTTCTCTGACTTGGTGATCCGTGATTATAACAGATATACCTTTCTTCTTTAGTCTATTAATTTCAGACTTGATATCGTTTATAGAAATAGGATCTAGTGCAGAAAACGGCTCATCAAAAAGCACATACGACGGGTTAGTTCCAAGCAATCTTGCACATTCGCATTTTCGCCTTTCGCCACCTGACAACTGGTGAGGCATTGCATTTCGCAAATGAGTTAAATTAAATTCTGCTAATAGCTCCTCAAGCCTATTTATTCTTTGATCTAGATTGAGTTTTGTTGTTTCTAATATTGCCATTATGTTATGTTCAACGCTTAAACCTCTAAAGATACTTGGCTGTTGTGGCAAATAACCTAGTCCTGCTTGAGCTCTTTTCCACATTGGAAGAGTTGTAATATCATGATTATTTAATTTTATTTCACCACTATCGCAACTAATAAGGCCCATAATACAATATAAAGCTGTACTTTTCCCTGCTCCGTTTGGACCAAGTAATCCTATTACTTTTCCTTTTTCAACTTTCATTGAGATATTTCTCACAATCTGCTTTCCTGAAAGTGATTTTCTTAAGTTATTAACTTCAAGTCCTGGATTTGAGGAAACTAATTTAGGTTTTTCAGTCATTGTATTCTTACTTTTCGTTGATTATTAATGCTTCTACTCTTTTATTTGAGTCACTACTCATAATACTTGATGAATTTTCTAGATCTACAATTATTTTATCACATAAGATAATGCTTTGATTTTGTAAAACCTCAACTTTCCCAAAAACAAATAATTTATTTTGAACAGGGTTATACCTCGCCTTATCACCATTAATGGATAATTCTTCTCTTACTATTTTTACATTACCATGGGCATTGATTTCCTTAACTTCTCTTTCATCTTTGCTTGAGGTTAAAATTAATTTTTCAGACCAAATACTTAAATTATCTTCTACGGCATATACATTTCCTGAAAAAATCGAAATATTGTCTGCTCTGATAATTTCTAATTTATCAGATATAATTTTTATTTGCTTAGCGTTAGCCGAATTGGTAAATAAAATGAACAGGATAGCAATAAAAAAATTTTTAAGCATAAATTAATCTGTAATATAGGAAGTACTCACATTACCCTTATAGACAATATGATTAAAGTTACTTCTTATTTTTGATTCGTTTGCTGTTATAATATTGCTTCCTCTAATATGCTTAACATTATTATTGAACTCAATTAAATCATCATTAATTGAAAAAAATGCATTATCAGACTGAAATCTATCTTCTTCATCAGTATAAAAGTTTATTTCCCCGGTAAGTTCTATTAAATTTTTTACTTGGTCAAAGTTACCTTTTTTTGCATTTAAATATATCCAAACACCAGAGTCAGTTCTTAATTTACCCTCGACAATAAATAACTCTAAATTACCTTCTCGCTGAATGCCCTTTTCAGCTTTGATTTCATAAAGCCTATTATCAAGACCTTTTTCAGAAAATTTTGGTTTATCTATTTTAATTTCGAGGTTTTCATTAGAAAATAAATTAGTCTGAAATAAAATTGATATTAATAAAAAGAAAAAAGATATTTTTGTAATATAATTAATTAACATATCGAATACAGTCATGGATATGGATAATACCTATTGGCTTTTTTTCTTTTAAATTATTTACTACAAATAAACATGTAATTTTTTTTGCATTCATTTTTTGTAATATATTAATAACCAGTTCATTTTTGCATATAAGCATTGGTTTTGAGGACATAATTTCTTTTACATTTACATCTAATAATGCTTTTTTAATGTGTCTTCTTAAATCTCCATCGGTAATTATTCCTATTAGTTTATTTTCTTTATTCTTTACTGCTACATGACCAAATGATTTTTTTGTCATCTCAACAATAACAGACTTCATTGAAGAATTTTCACGAACAATTGGCATTTTTTTCCCAGTATGCATTATATCTTCAACCTGAAGCATATTAGCACCTAAAGCACCTCCAGGATGTATCATTTTGTAGTCTTTAAGCTTGAAATTCTTTACTTTCATTAGAGATACACAGATTGCGTCGCCTAAGATTAATGACATAGTGGTTGAAGTTGTAGGTGCCAACCCTATTGAACATGCTTCTTTTGAATTCGGAATTAATAATGGGATATTACACAATTTATAAAGATTACTTTTTGCATTGGATGTGATCCCTATAACAAAAACTTTATTTTTTTTTGCAAAATTTAACAAAGCTCTAATTTCCTCACTCTTACCAGAATTAGATATAATTATTATGGCATCATTTTTAGTAATTATTCCTAAATCACCATGACTCATATCTGTTGGAGAGCAATACTGAGAAAGCGTACCAGTTGAACTCATGGTACTTGAAATTTTACTTGCAATATGACCAGATTTTCCTACGCCTGTGATTATTACCTTCCCCCTAATTTTTGATAGTTTGTTGATAGCTCTGGCAAAATCTGAATTGATTGATTTAAACAGTTTTTTAGCGCCAAATATTTCTGTTTCTATAACTGATTTTCCGTAACTTTTAATTTTATTTATGCTCATGTGTAATATTAATTAGAATGAGAAAAAATATCATTTTCCCATCCCCTTAAATCGAGCTCAACTCTAATAGGCAGAAATTTGATGCACGATTCGACAAGTAGTTCTCTATTTTGTCTTTTTAGGATTTCATCTAGTTTAATCTTTATAGCATGCAAGTGCATTACATCAGTTGCAGCATAATTAATTTGTTCTTTAGTTAAATCAGGATTTGACCAGTCGCTTGATTGCTGTTTTTTTGAAATATCGATGTTTAGAAGTTCCTTACATAAATCTTTATATCCATGACCTTGTGAGTATGTTCGTGCAATTTTTGAACTCAGCTTTGTGCAATAAACGCTTTTAATCATAATATCTAAGTCATGCTTAATTGCTGCTAAATCATGTCTTGCATAATGAAAAATGAATGTCTTATTGCTACTCAGTAGCTTTTTAAGATTGGGAGCGTCAAATTTTTTATCAATAAATTGAACTAAATGACAATCACCTTGCCCATCATATAATTGTATTAAGCATAAAGGATCTCTATCAGGTTGCAAACCCATCATTTCACAATCGGCAGCTATAAGATCTGAAAATTCAACACCCTCTGCTAAATCGTTTTTATGTAAAATTGTTTGCATTGTATGAAAATTAACTTATTTCAGAGAAGTACATAAGGTATATTTATCAAATATGAAGAAAAAAAGAATTACTATAATTGGAGGTTCTGGTTTTTTAGCCAAATATTGCATTTCAGAATTACTAAAACTTGGGCATAAATTAAAAATTATATGCAGAAATACCCACCTTGCTGGGCATTTAAGAATGATGGGTCCCATTGATCAACTAGATATAATTAAGGGGAATATTAACTTAAAACACACTATTGAACCTCATATAATTGGATCTGATATTGTAATTAATTTTGTAGGTATACTTAATGAATCTTCAGGCGATCAGACTTTTAATAATTGCCATGCAGTTGGACCAAAAAACATTGCAGAAATATGCTCTGAACACAAAGTCGAACGTTTAATTCACTTTTCATCTATAGGCGCTGATGTTGATAGCGATGCAAAATACCAAGTATCTAAAGGAATAGGTGAAAAGAATATTTTAGATAATTTTTCGCATGCAACAATAATTAGGCCATCGATTGTTTTTGGGCCTGGCGATGGATTTTACACCTTGCAGTCAAAACTGGTAAAGCTTCTTCCAATCATCCCCTTGTTTAGCAATAACAAGTTTCAATGCGTTTATGTAAAGGATATAGCCGAGGGGCTAATCAAGCTTTTAGAGGATAAAGAAGCAGCAGGAAAGATCTATGAATTTGGAGGACCTGAAGTCATGACGCTTAAAGAAATTTATCAATTAATTTTAAACACATTAAAAATTAAAAGAATTATCCTTCCTTTGCCTCTATCTTTTGCAAATGTTACCGCATTATTAATGAAATTATCACCATCTCCTATGATTACATTTGATCAAGTCAAGATGTTAAGGAAAGACAACGTAGTATCTGATACTCCATACAATCTCAGTTCGTTAGGAATAACTGCAAAATCATCAAGAGATATCATAAGTAATTATATTTCTTAATTTCTAAAGATAAATTAAGATAAGTGTTCCTATAACAATTCGGTAGATAACAAATGGTTTCATAGTATTTTTTTTCAACCATTTAAGTAAATAGTCGATTGAAATATAAGCCACAAAAAATGAGATCAAAAATCCAAAAAAGCTAGAAGAAATATTAGTACTTGTTGGTGATTCTATGAGTTTAAGAATTGGTATTGCAGAAGAAATTAAAATTACTGGAATTGATAGTAAAATAGAAAGCTTTGCAGCTTCAATTCTATTTAAACCAATTATCCTTGAACCTGAATACACAACTCCCGCTCTACTTGCCCCAGGTATAATTGCTAGTATTTGAAAAAGACCAATGATAAGTGCATTTTTTATTGATAATCTTTCAATGCTTTTAGTGTTGGCATTAATGTAACTATCAGAATAATAGAGAAGAAGTCCAAAAACTATTGTGGCTAGTCCAACAATTTTTATATTTCTTAGAATGTCGGCATAACCCGTAAGAAATAGTAAGCCTCCAACAATCACAACAGGTAACGTTCCAACAATGAGACAGAAAGCTAAATTTTTCTCATCTTCATCTAATTTAATGCTGAATGGTAAAAGTAGAAAAATTAATACTTTAATATCCTTTCTAAAATAAATGATAACAGCTAAGAGAGAGCCTAGATGTAGGCTCACATCCAACATCAGACTTTCTGGAATACTCATTATTTCAGCGGCAATCAATAAATGTCCCGAACTTGAAATAGGCAAAAACTCAGTAATACCCTGTATAATTCCTAATATTAGTATTGGCAAAAAGACCATAAGAATTAAAAAAATACTGTTTTACGCCATTTAGGCAAGAAAAACTTAAACTGTGTCATACTTTATGACTATTATTATATATTTTAAATGTTATAAAAAGTTTACTTAATTGAGAGGAATATAAATATGTCATCTATTATGACATATTAATTACATAATGCTTAAATTTACTAATTTAAATCAAGAATACCCTGAAAAAAGATCCTCAGAAAATAGAAAGAAAGATTTTGGCGAAATTTATGAGAATTTTATAAAGAATAGCGCTAAAGAGCAATCAAGTCGTTGCTCTCAGTGCGGGGTACCTTATTGCACTGTTCATTGCCCCTTGCATAATCATATTCCTGATTGGCTTAAGCTTGCAGCAGAGGACCGACTTGAAGAGGCTTTCCAAATATCTTCGAGCACAAATAATATGCCAGAGATATGTGGAAGAATTTGCCCTCAAGATCGGTTATGTGAAGGAAACTGTGTTATTGAACAATCAGGTCATGGCTCAGTCACTATCGGATCGGTAGAAAAATATTTGACTGACAATGCATTTGAAAAGGGATGGATTAAACCTATCAAAGTTCCTGACTATTTAGAAAAGGAAAATAGCATTGGTATCATAGGCGCTGGTCCTGCAGGTCTTGCCGCCGCCGAGGAATTAAGAAAAAAGGGTTATAAAATTGATGTGTATGATCGCTATGACCGTGCAGGAGGTTTGCTGATTTATGGAATTCCAAATTTTAAACTTGAAAAAGACATTGTTCAAAGAAGAATGAAATATCTCCAGGACTCAAATATTAAGATTCATCTAAATACTGAAATCGGAAAAGACATTCATTTTTCGGATCTTCAAAAAAAACACGACGCTGTATTAATTGCAACCGGAGTTTATAAAGCGAAAGAAATTTCCCTTGAAGGCGATGCATCCAAAGTAGTTCCAGCTCTAGATTTTCTAATTGCATCAAACCGAAAAGGCTTGGGAGATAGTGTTGATGCTTTTGATAGTGGGTTGCTTAACGCTAAAGATAAGAATGTAGTTGTAATTGGTGGAGGAGATACAGCTATGGACTGTGTAAGAACAGCTGTTAGACAGGAGGCAAGATCCGTTAAATGTCTTTATCGAAGAGACAAGGAGAATATGCCTGGCTCGGCAAGAGAAGTTAACAATGCTGAGGAAGAAGGAGTAGAATTTTTATGGCAATCTCTCCCGAAAAAAATTGAAAGCGATAATAATGGCAACCTTTTAAATTGTATAAAAATGAATTTAAGTGAACCAGACTCCGATGGCAGAAGAATACCTCAGGAGATAGCAGGTTCTGATTTTGAATTAGAGACTGATTTAGTAATTGCCGCTCTGGGTTTTTCTCCAGAAAATTTGCCAAAAATGTTTGAAGTCGAAGAACTTCCGGTCACTAAATGGGGTACGGTTCGTGTAGGATTTAATACCATGATGACTAGTCTTGAGGGTGTATTTGCTGCAGGAGATATCGTCAGAGGAGCTTCTTTAGTAGTTTGGGGAATTAGAGATGGGCGAGATGTAGCAAACTCTATTCATGATTATATTGAAGAAAAAAATAATGCAAAAAATCTAAATACTAAAGCATCATGACACATGAATTAAAAAGATATTTAAAAAATAAAAAAAATTTAGAGGATGCCTTTCTATATAATCCGGGACATGAACATGACTCTTGTGGTGTAGGTTTTGTAGCATCTACAGATGGCAAACAAAGACGTGAAGTTGTCAAAGGTGGTATTGATGCCCTCAAGGCTGTATGGCATCGAGGTGCCGTTGATGCTGACGGAAAGACTGGTGACGGAGCAGGCATACTTACCCAGATACCTTATAATTTTTTTGATGATGAGATAGCAAAGACAGGCCATGAAAAAAGAGATGAACCTCTCGGTATTGGCATGATGTTTCTTCCAAGGAATGATTATGCCGCACTCGAAAAATGTAGAACAATTATTGAGTCCGAACTGCTAGATCATGGTTATTACATCTATGGTTGGAGACAGGTTCCAATAAATAATAGTGTAATTGGTGAAAAAGCAAACTCTACTCGTCCTGAGATTGAACAGGTCATGTTCGTAAATAACATAGAAAGAGATAAAGACTTTGATTTTGCAAAAGAGTTGTATCTTGTGAGAAGAAGACTTGAAAAAAGAATAGCTAAGCAGCAAATTAATGATTTCTATGTTTGCTCATTAAGTTTCGAGTCAATTATCTACAAAGGACTTTTCTTAGCCGAACAACTATCAATTTTTTATCCTGATTTAGCAAATGAAGAATTTATTTCATCTTTTGCTGTATTTCATCAAAGGTACTCAACAAATACTTTTCCGTCTTGGGGTTTAGCTCAGCCTTTTAGACTGTTAGCTCATAACGGTGAAATTAATACAATATCAGGAAATACTAACTGGATGAGGAATCACCAAACAAGAATTACCACTGAAATTTTTGGAGATGACAGTGAGCAAGTTAAGCCAATTATTGAAAAAAACGTTTCAGACTCTGCAGCCTTAGATGCAGCCTTTGAGTTGTATGTAAGAGCAGGAAGATCAGTCCCTCTTGTAAAAATTCTTCTAATACCGGAAGCCTGGTCAAAAAGAAGTGAGTTAATGCCAATTGAGCATAGAAATATGTATGAATTTTCAAACGCTATTGTTGAACCTTGGGATGGTCCTGCTGCAATAGCAGCAGTTGATGGAAATTGGATCGTTGGAGGTATGGACAGAAATGGATTACGGCCTATGAGATACTCAATTTCTAGAGATAATCTCATATATGTAGGTTCTGAAACAGGGATGGTGACAGTCGATGAATCTAAAATAATAGAAAAAGGTAAACTAGGACCAGGTGAAATTATCGGGATAAATCTTAAAGAAGGTAAAATATTTAGAGATCATGAAATGAAGGAACGATTGGCGTCGGAAGCGCCATATGAAGAGTATGTCAAAAAAATAATACGATTAGATAAACGAGTTAAAATCTCTAAAGAATCAACGGTTACTGATCAAGCCAATTTAAGAAAGAAAATGATTGCTGCTGGGTATACGATGGAGGAACTTGAACTCATACTGCACCCAATGGTTTCGGATGCGAAAGAATCTACTGGCAGCATGGGTGATGATACGCCAATAGCGGTATTGTCGGATAAGTACAGACCATTATCACACTTTTTTAGACAAAAATTTAGCCAAGTTACAAATCCTCCCATCGATAGCCTAAGAGAGCAAAGTAGGATGAGTTTGAAAACGAGATTTGGAAATCTTCAGGACATTTTGAATCCTAATCCATATGAAGAAAATGTTTTTGTCATAGATAGCCCTTTTATTACTAATGGCTTTTTTAAAAAAATTTCATCACGCGGCCAACAGACAACAACAAATATTGATTGTACTGTGAAAAAAAAGTCATTTGATTTAAAAAAAGAGATTAATCGTATTCAGTTAGAAGCTGAAACCGCAGTACTAAGTGGAAAGTCTCACATAGTCTTATCAGATATTAATGCCGATGAAGAAAAAATTGCATTGCCATTAATTCTTATTACTGCTGCAGTTCATACAGATCTTACACGAAAAGGAATAAGATCATTTGTTTCGATACATGTCAGATCTTCAGAATGCATTGATACTCATTACTTCGCTGTATTAATTGGTGTTGGGGCAACAACTGTAAATCCTTATTTGGCGCAAGACTGTATCTATGAGAGGCACCAGAAAGGGTTATTTGGTGACATGTCCTATGAAGAATGTGTTGATCGATATAAAAAAGCCATCGATCAAGGACTCCTAAAAGTAATGTCTAAGCTGGGTATATCCGTTATTAGTGCGTATAGAGGTGGTTTTAATTTTGAAGCAGTAGGCCTAAGCCGTTCCACAGTAAATGAATATTTCCTTGGTGTGCAAAGCCGAATGTCAGGAATAGGTCTTACTGGAATTGAGAAAAAACTTACTGAATTACATGATTACGCTTACTCAGATACTGTTCAAACACTGCCTATAGGAGGAATATACCGATATCGAAGTGGAGGAGAAACTCATGCTTATGAAGGTAAATTAATACATCTTCTTCAAACAGCAGTAGCTGAGGATTCTTATGATATGTACAAAAAGTATTCTAGCTCAATGGGGAATTTTGCGCCAATCAACATAAGAGACCTTCTTGAATTTAAGGAAGCAGAGAATGATTTAGATCTTTCTGAAGTTGAATCTATAACGTCAATTAGAAAAAGGTTTGGAACTGGAAGCATGTCCCATGGCGCTTTATCAAAAGAAGCCCACGAAACACTTGCAATTGCAATGAATAGAATTGGAGGAGCGTCGTGTTCGGGTGAAGGTGGTGAGTCGATTGAACGATCATATCCACTTGAAAATGGAGATAGTGCAAATTCAAGAGTTAAACAAGTAGCTTCTGCAAGGTTTGGTGTGACTACAGAATATCTTAACAATTGTGAAGAAATTGAAATTAAAATTGCACAAGGGGCTAAGCCTGGAGAGGGTGGCCAATTACCAGGTTTCAAAGTCACAGCAGAAATTGCTAAATTAAGACACTCAACTCAAGGAGTAACATTAATCAGTCCTCCTCCACACCACGACATCTACTCTATCGAAGATCTTGCGCAGCTTATTTATGATTTGAAACAAGTAAACTCAAATGCAAGAGTATGTGTAAAATTAGTTGCTTCTTCTGGAATAGGAACAATTGCTGCGGGGGTAGCTAAGGCAAAAGCTGATGTAATTTTAATTTCTGGTCACAATGGGGGCACTGGAGCGAGCCCACAAACAAGTATTAAATATGCAGGTATACCTTGGGAAATGGGATTGACCGAAGTAAATCAAGTTCTGACATTAAATGGCTTGCGTCAGAATGTGGTACTCCGTACAGATGGTGGGATAAAGACCGGTCGAGACGTAGTCATCGCTGCGATGATGGGAGCTGAAGAGTTTGGAGTTGGCACGACATCTTTAGTGGCTATGGGATGTATTATGGTTAGGCAGTGCCATTCAAATACTTGTCCAGTAGGTGTTTGTACACAAGATGATGATTTGAGAGCGAGATTTTCAGGTAGCCCAGAAAAAGTGGTTAATCTGTTTAGCTTTATAGCAGAAGAGGTCAGAGAAATTTTAGGTGACTTAGGCGTGAAGAGTTTAAATGATGTTATTGGAAGAACAGATTTATTGTATCAAATATCAAGGGGATCAACTCATTTAGATGATTTAGATTTGAATTCACTTTTAATTCAAGCTGAGAAAGACCCAAACGTTGAGTACTTCAATCACTCTTCAATTAATGATGTAGGCTTTACGCTTGATGAAAGAATTATTCAAGATGCCTCGAAATTTTTACAGACTGGACAAAAAACTGAATTAAATTATCCAATTAAAAATACTGATAGAGCGGTTGGAACTAGATTATCATCAACTATTTACCGAACATTCAAAAACACTGAAGTTAATAAGGAGCACTTGACTATCAATCTAACAGGATCGGCTGGACAATCACTTGGCGCTTTTGGAATTAAAGGATTAAAAATAAATCTCTTTGGGGATTCAAACGACTATGTTGGAAAAGGCTTATCAGGAGCTACAATTTCAATTAGGCCTCACAAAAAAAGTTCTTTAATTAGTAACGAAAATACAATCATTGGAAATACTGTACTGTATGGTGCAACGTCTGGTGAATTATATGCTGCTGGTGAGGCGGGTGAAAGGTTTGCTGTTAGAAACTCAGGCGCAACAACTGTAGTGGAAGGATGTGGTTCAAATGGATGCGAATACATGACTGGTGGTACTGTTGTAATACTAGGAAAAACAGGAGACAATTTTGGGGCCGGAATGACTGGTGGCATGGCATTTATATATGATGAGGATCAAAATTTTAATTTAAGAGTAAATCCAGACACTTTAATCTTTGATACAATTTCCTCGGATTATTGGACAAATGAGCTTTACCAAATTATTCTTAATCACCATCAAAATACATTAAGTTTGCATGCCAAAAATATATTAGATAACTGGGAAACAGAAAAAATAAAATTCATTCACGTATGTCCGAAAGAGATAGCCAACATATTAGTTCAACCTCTGGGTTTCGAAAAAAAATTGAAGCTAGTCAATTAATTACAGAGAGCAATTATAAAAAACTTGATCAATTAATTAAAGAAAATGGTTTTGATGTTTTTGGAGTTATACCAGCAAGCTCTAAATTAGATTTTAAAAAACAGCTTAATGAATTTTTAGATAACAACCATCATGGTGATATGAAATGGATGTATGAAAGATCACATCTGAGATCTAATCCAAAATCACTTTGGGATAAAGCAAAATCAATAATAGTACTTGGAGTAAATTATAATTTTAATTGTAATTCACTTGAGCTTTTATCAAATAAGGAAAAAGGAATTGTATCAGTATATTCAAGAAATAACGACTATCATAAAATTATCAAAAAAAACTTAAAACAGTTATCAGTACAAATTTCAGATTTGTATGATTGTGATTATAAATACTTCATTGATACAGCGCCAGTAATGGAAAAACCTATAGGCATGTTAGGAGGAATTGGTTGGCAAGGAAAGCACACAAATCTAGTTTCAAAAGACTTTGGATCA
>CESM01225575.1_pt1 | contig 17016 bp, 13 predicted proteins | sample 361421 | NCBI WGS metagenome assembly CESM01 (sample SAMEA2622219, study PRJEB7988) | marine metagenome | isolation source: saline water (ENVO:00002010), including | reverse complement strand
ACTTAGAGTTTTCTTCCCCAGCTTTTGGATATTTGAATACTTTTTGAGTTGGATATAGTTGATTATTATATATTTCCATAGAAAATTCTTTCACTTTACTTTCATCAAATTTATAGTATGATAAATATTTACTATCATTTGACCATTCAAAAGCATCTACTAATGCAAATTCTTCTTCATATACCCAATCAGAAGCTCCATTAATAATTTTGTTTTTTTCTCCATCAATAGTAACTTGAATGTGATTTTTCGATAGAATATTATATATATATATATTATTTTCAAATATATATGCGATGTTTTTTCCATTAGGTGAGAATTTAGCATACATTATTTTTTTATCTAAAATACTTACAATTTCTTCTGTATTAATATCATATAAGAAATAATTGGATTTAGTACTATATCTATAAATTGATTCAGTATTAGTAGATATTAATATTTTATCTTCATCAAAATTAAAATCATAATTACTGATATTTGATAATTCTTTATTTTCAATATTTAATATTTGATCAACAATTTCACCTGTTTCAAAAGAATATTTATTTATTAATAATTTATTATCATTAAACATTCTAGTAAAATGCTCACCATCATTCATTGATTTATATCCTTGATAACTTTTTGGATAAAATTTATAATTTAACCAAATATCTTCTAAAGTAATTTCACTTTGAGCAAACGTATTGAAGCTAAAAAAAAACGATATAGTAATTATGATGTAATTTTTCATTTAGGATAAATTTTAAATGGCGAATTTAATTAAATTTGTTAAATATTTAATATGACATATAAAAATATAAATAGCGTTGATATTTCAGAATTCAATAAAATTATTGGAGATAAAAATACTTTGTTAGAAAAAGATGTAATTTGTGATTACTCACATGATTACACTGAAGATCTTAAGTTTAATCCTGATGTTGTATTAAAACCGAAAAATACTCAAGAAGTTTCTTTAATAATGAAGTATTGTAATACAAATAAAATACCTGTAACACCATGTGGTGCTAGGACAGGATTGAGTGGTGGATCATTACCTGTCCTTGGAGGGGTTTCACTATCATTGGAGAGATTAAATACAATATTAGATATTGATACAAATAATTTACAAGCTACTGTTGAACCAGGTGTGATTACTGAAGTATTTCAAAACAAAGTAAAAGAGTTTGGTTTGTTTTATCCTCCTGATCCTGCAAGCAAAGGAAGTTGTACGTTAGGAGGAAATATAGCAGAAAATTCAGGTGGTCCAAAAGCGTTAAAATATGGAGTTACTAAGGATTACGTACTAAATATGGAGGTTGTTATGCCTAATGGTGATATAATTTGGACTGGTGCAAATGTTTTAAAGAATTCAACAGGATATAATTTAACATCACTAATTGTAGGTTCCGAAGGAACTTTAGCAATTGTAACTAAAATAATTTTTAAATTGATTCCTTCTCCTAAAGAAGATATTACATTACTAGCCTCATTTAAATCTGTATCTTTAGCTTGTGAGGCAGTTGCAGCTATATTTATGAATGGAATAGTACCATCAGCCTTAGAATTTATGGAGAGAGATGCGATTCTTTTGACTATTAAATATTTAAATATTAGTATAAATTTAGCTGATGACACTCAAGCTCAATTATTAATTGAAGTTGATGGTCAAGAAAAAGATGATTTATATAATGATTGTCAAAAAATATCAGACATATTAGTAAATTTTCACTGTAATGAGATATTAGTAGCGGATACTAATAATGAAAAAGATTTACTTTGGAATTTAAGAAGAAATGTAGGGGAGGCTGTAAAACAAAATTCTATATATAAAGAGGAAGATACAGTTGTACCCAGATATGAGTTGCCAAAGTTAATATTAGGTGTAAAGAAAATTGAAGAAAAATATGGATTTAAATCTATTTGTTATGGGCATGCAGGTGATGGAAATTTACACATTAATATAATTAAGGAAAATATGAGTGAATATAAATGGAAACATGAGATTCCTATAGCCATCCGTGAAATTTTTACACTTACTAAATCTTTGGGAGGTACAATTTCTGGTGAACATGGAATTGGTTATGTTCAAAAAGAATATTTAGATATTGTTTTTAGCATAAATGAATTAGAATTACAAAAATCTATAAAATCTCTATTTGATCCTAATCTCATATTAAATCCCTCAAAAATTTTTAGATAGTCTTATATTATAAATAAATAGATTTATATTTGAAAAAAACTTAACAATGGCTAATAGACCTTTAATTCTAGTAGTAAATGACGATGGTATAGAATCTCCTGGTATTCGAAAATTGATTTCTATCATGAATGATTTTGGTGATGTAATAGTTGTTGCTCCTGATTCACCTAAATCTGGAATGAGTCATGCTATTACTTTAGATTCTATTATTAGATGTAAAAAATTACCTAGAAATGACAATTTACAAATTGAATATTCATGTACTGGAACTCCCGTAGATTGTGTAAAATTAGCTCTAAATAAAATATTAAATAAGAAGCCAGATTTATGTGTTTCTGGAATTAATCATGGTTCTAATTCTTCTATTAATACTATTTATTCTGGAACTATAGCTGCAGCTATAGAGGCTTCAATTGAAGGTATTCCATCTATAGGTTTTTCATTATTAGATCATTCTATTGATGCAAATTTTGAGGAGTCAGATTACTTTATTAGAAAAATTATTAAAAAAATACTTAATAATAAGATTCAAAGAAATTTATGCTTAAATATTAATATCCCTAAAAGTATCCCTAATAAGAAAATAATGGGAATTAAAATATGTAAACAAGCTAATTCTAAATGGATTGAAGAATTTGAAGAAAGATATGATTCTAGAGGAGAAAAGTATTATTGGTTAACAGGTAAGTTTATTTGTAATGATGATAGAATTAATACTGATGAATATGCGTTAACTAATCATTATATTTCGGTTGTTCCTGTCAACACTGATTTTACAGATATTAATTTAATGTCAAAATTAACTAGTTTTTTCAGTGAATAAATCATTTTTAATATCTGTAATTACAGGTTTAATTTCACCTATCATCTTTAGTGCAATGATAATTGTATTTTATTTAGATCTGAAATTGTCATATTTTATTGAACATAAAATTAATTCTGAAAATCTTCCTGCTATTATTAGTTTATCATTACTAATAAATTTATTTCTATTTTTTATTAATATTTGGAAGAATCAGGACATTAAATCTAGAGGAATCTTATTTTCCACTATTGTTTATGGATTTTTCATAGTATACTTAAAGTTTTTATAAAATGAAAATATATATAATATCAGGTGAAGAATCTGGAGACTTATATGGATCGTTGTTAGTAGAACAACTATTAATTGAAGACAAAGATTTAATAATTAGAGGAATAGGTGGAGATAAAATGAAATCTTTTGGAATAGAAATTTCACAACATATTTCTGAATTTTCTATAATGGGTTTAAAACAAGTATTACTAAATTTATATAGCCTAAATAAAAAAATAAATCTTTGTAAGTCAGATATTCAAATATTTAAACCTGACTTATTAATATTAATTGATTTTCCAGGGTTTAATTTCAGATTGCTAAAGTTTGCTAAAAAAAACAATATAAAAGTAATTTATTATATTTCACCAAAAGTATGGGCATGGGATAAGAATAGAATAAAAAAAATTCGCAGATATGTTGATGAGTTAATTGTAATTTTCCCTTTTGAGGTTGACTTTTTTAACGCTCAAGGGATTGATGCCAAATATTTTGGTAACCCTTTAACTGACCGTATAAGATATTTTAATAAAAAAATAAATAGAGATAAGGAAATTATTTCTCTTTTACCTGGAAGCAGAAAACAAGAAGTAAAAAGAATTCTCCCAATAATGTTAGAAGTTACAAATTCGTTTCCTGATTATCATTTTGTAATTGCAACCACAAGAGAAATGAGTAGTTTATGTAAGCTTTTGTCTGAAAATTATAACATCGAAATTATAGTTGATCAAACATATTCAGTATTAAATAGTTCAAAAATATCTATTATTACTTCTGGAACCGCAACTTTAGAAGCTGCTCTATTAAGAGTTAAACAAGTAGTTTGTTATAAAACTGATTTTGCAACTTTTCTACTTGCTAAAATATTATTAAAAATAAAGTGGATATCTCTAGTAAATATATTAATGAATAAGGAAGTAGTTAAAGAGTTAATCCAAGATAGATTATGTTCTAAAAATTTAAAAAATGAAATTATTAGAACTTTAAGAAATCAAAATAGTATAATTAGTGAATATGAAAATTTAATTAAACTATTAAGATCAAAAAATGTTTCTTCAAAAGTTGCTAGATTTATTTTAGAAAAAAAATAATCATTTCATTTCATTTAATTTTTCAATATAATCTCTAAGTTTTGCAGCATGTAAAAAATCTAAGTTCTCAGCTGCTTCCTTCATTTGTTTTTTTGTTTCTCGAATTTTCTTGTTGATTTGATTCTTATTAAGATTTTCAATGTTAACATCTGTATTTGAGATGTTTAAACTATAAGGATTTAGTTTGTTTTCAATATCAGATTCAATTTTTTTAATAATAGCTTTAGGTATAATATTATTTTTCTTGTTATAATTATTTTGAATCTTTCTCCTTCTATTTGTTTCATCAATTGTTAATTTCATTGAATTAGTAATTTTGCTAGCGTACATTATAACTAATCCGTTAATATTTCTCGCTGCTCTTCCAGCTGTTTGAGTTAGGGATCTTTCAGATCTTAAGAATCCTTCTTTATCAGCATCAAGAATTGCCACTAGACTTACTTCAGGTAAATCAAGGCCTTCTCTTAATAGATTAACACCAATTAGCACATCAAATTCTCCTTTTCTTAGCCCTAATAAAATTTCTATTCTCTCAATTGTATCTACATCCGAATGAATATATCTACATTTGATTGAAAATCTTGACAAATATTTTGTAAGTTCTTCAGCCATCTTCTTAGTTAATGTTGTAACTAATATCCTTTCTTTTTTAATTACTCTTATTCTAATTTCTTCTAAAAGGTCCTCTAATTGATTATCATTATCCCTAACTATAATTTTTGGGTCTATTAACCCAGTAGGTCTTATTAATTGTTCAACTATTATTCCTTTTGATTTATTTAATTCGTAATCTGAAGGAGTTGCGCTTACATAAATAGTTTGATTATTTAGCATTTCCCATTCATCAAATTTCAATGGTCTATTATCTAATGCTGATGGTAATCTAAATCCATGTTCAACTAGATTAATTTTTCTTGATTTATCTCCTCCATACATTGCTCTAATTTGTGGGATTGTGACATGACTTTCATCAATAACGGTTATATAATTATTTGGAAAGAAATCAATCAAACAAAATGGTCTTGATCCTTCCTTTCTTCCATCAAAATATCTAGAGTAATTTTCAATTCCACTGCAATAACCTAATTCTTTTATCATTTCAATATCAAGATTTACTCTGTCACTTAATCTTTTTGATTCAATTTTAAGCCCTGCGTTATCAAAATAATTTAATCTAGAAATTAAATCATTCTTTATTTTAGAGATAGAGTTTTTTATGCTGGCATCTGATGTTATAAATATATTTGCAGGGTAAATTTTTATATTGTTAAATGCATCAATTTTATTTCCATTCTCAGGATTTATACTTATAATATCATCAATTTTTTCATCCCATATTAATATTCTATAGGCTGTGTCAGTATAAGCCGGCCATATATCAATTGTGTTTCCTCTAATTCGAAAATTCCCTCTGTTGAAATTTTCATCATTTCTACTATAAAGTGCCGAAACAAATTTTTTTAAAAGATCATTTATTTTAATATTTTCACCTGTATTAAATTCAATCATTCCGTTATTAAATTCTTCAGGATTACCTATTCCATATATGCAACTTACAGATGAAACAACAATAATATCTTTTCTCCCAGACAATAATGAAGAAGTGGTGCTAATTCTTAGTTTCTCAATTTCTGAATTTATAGATAAATCTTTTTCTATATAAGTACCAGTTGAAGGAATGTATGCTTCAGGTTGATAGTAATCATAATATGAAACAAAATATTCCACTAGATTATTTGGGAAATAATTTTTGAATTCTGAATATAATTGAGCTGCTAATGTTTTATTATGACATAAGACCAAAGTTGGTCTATTAATTTCCTTAATTACATTAGCAATAGTAAAAGTTTTTCCAGAACCTGTTACACCTAATAATGTTTGGTGTTTTTGAGATTTTTTTAATCCACTTAACAGTTCTTTAATTGCCTCTGGCTGATCACCTGTAGGTGTATAATCAGCTTCTAAGTAGAAATTCATTTACTAATTAATTTTAATTTTTTTTCTAATTTTTCAACTTTATTTTTTGAATTTTCAATAATCATTAAAATATTTTGTAATAATGAATCTGTTTTCTTTGAATTTGACAAAAAAAGTATATTGTTTTCATAATTATTTATTTCATTATTTATTTTATTAATTTGATTAATTATATTTTTTCTTTCTTGTTTTATAAGTATTTTGTTATTTTTTATAGATTTTAATCTGTTATTATAAATAATATCATCTAATTTATTTTTATCTATTTTTAATTCTGTGCAAAATTTTAATATCAAATTAGAAAACTTTTTTTCTAATGAATTATTTTTTTTAGAGGTTAATTCAATTTTATTCCATTCTTTCAAGTATTTTAATATTTTCTCCTTATCAATTTTTTTATTTATGTATTCAAGATTAATTTTTTTTATTATATCATTTTTAAGTGTAATATTATTTTTATTGGCAATCTTTATTTTTTCATAATATCTTTTTTTTGACTCGAAAAATATATTACACGCTTTGTTAAATCTTTGAAATAATGCTAATGATTTTTTAGATTTAGAATATGGAATATTATTCCACCTTTTTTGTAGGTTTATTAATTTTTTAGATTCTACATCCCAATTAGTTGATTTTGAGATAATTTCAGCGGACTGGCAAATATCTATTTTTAACTTAAGATTATCTTTTGATATTTTCTTTAAATTACTATAAAATTCTCTTCTTTTTGAATAAACGTTATCTTTTAATTCATTTAGTTTCTTCCATGATGTTTTAACATCTTTTTTTGCAATAGGTTCAGACTTCTTCCATTCCTTTAATAAGACATCCATTTCATTAATTAATTTTTGCCATTTTAAATGTGTATTTGGCAATGTTTTTATGATGGATTTAATCTTTCTACATACATTATTTTTTTTGTCTAGATTATTTTTGTAAATAAATAGAATCTTTCGATGGTGTTTAATTTTTGCTTTATTTATTTCCTTAGTTATATCTTGAAATCTTTTCCAAATATCCTCTCTTTTTTGTCTACTTACTGGTCCAATTTCTTTCCATATATCATGTAATTCTTGTAATTTTTCGAATGATTTTTTTATAGATGATTCTTTTAATAATTTTTCAGCTTGATCACATATTTTTTCTTTTAAGTATAAATTCTTTTTAAAATCTATATCTCTTAAGTCATTATTAATTTTTATATAGTCATAGAATTTTTCAACGTGATGATTATAGTTCTTCCATATATTATCAGTTTCATTTTTTGGAACTTTTCCAGTTTCTTTCCATTCTTTTTGAAGTAATTTAAATTTTTCAAAAGTTTTATTTATTGTCTCTCTTTCAGAAATAATGATTTTAATTTTGTTTATAATTTCTTTCTTTAACTTAAGATTTTTTTGATATTCCTTTTCCTTTTTTTTTCTGTATATTTTTATTAAATTTTCATATTTATTTAGGGAATCATTAAATTTACTTTCATAATATTTTGTGTTAAAAAATTTGTCTTTTTCATCAATGGGAAAATCATTTATGTTAATTTTATTTAGAGTATTATAGAATAAATATTTAATTTCAGTAACTTTATTTGACACACTATATGGGTTGTTATTTGAACATAGTATTTCTAACTTTCTATGAAGCTTGTCAAAAAATGATGATATTTCATCATTATTATTAAAAATAATTTCTTGTTCCATTATGTTAATATATGCAAAATTACAAAATTATTCACTATTATAAATCCCATATCAAATAGCTTTCATCAGCTTGAATATTTAACATTTCCTCACCATTTTTTATTGCGCATGAATTTTCTAGACCCTTTTTAAGAAAAGAACTAATAGTTGGGTTATATGTTAAATCATATAACAAATGACTTGAATCTAATTTTGTATATGGTATATCTGGATATTCTTCTGTATTGGGAAATGTCCCTAATGGTGTGCAATTTATTATAATTTTATTTTGTTGAATTATTTTATCATTTATATCAGAATATTTAAATTCAGATTTCCTGCTTACAGTTTGATTTTTAATTTTGAGTTTGTTTAGTATATATCTTATAGATTTAGATGCCCCACCATTACCTAATATTAAAGCACTTTTTCTACCATCAAGTATTGGTGATAAACTTTTTTCAAAACCAATTATATCAGTATTATATCCTAATAATTTATTATCAATGACTTTTACACAATTTACCGATCCAACTTTCTCTGCTAATTTATCTACCCAGTCTAAGTATGGTATAATCACCTCTTTGTAAGGTGTTGTAACATTAAATCCTTTAATTTTTTTCTCTATTATTAAACCCTTAACTAATTTTATATTATTTATTTCTAAATTTAAATAATCAATATTAGAAATGTTCTTTGATTTAAATCTTTTACAAAAATATTTTTTTGAAAATGAGTGAGATAAATTTTTACCAATAAGTCCGTAATATGTCATTTTACTTTTTTATTGAAAATTTTTCAATCCACCAAACCATTATTATTCCTAATATAATTAATAAAATAGCTGAAATTGATTCAAAATTTAAATAATCTGGAAAATATCTAATTGATCTAATACATTTTTGTTGGTCTATATCTAACCAGATTGTACACTCTTGCCAAGGCCATACAATCAATAATGAACCTATTATAAAACCTGTGAGTATAGATAAAGTTTGATTTCTATAATTCTTTAATATCCATGATAAAATATGAGAAAAAATTATTAATCCGAATAATGATCCGATAAAAAAAACTGATAAAAATAGAATATTAAATTCAGTTACTGATTTTACCATAAGTAATTCATAATTGCCCATTAAAATTAATATGTATGATCCAGATAATCCAGGCAACATCATACCGCTTATTCCAATGATTCCACAAATAAATATATATAATAAATTTTTATTTTCAGAAGAAGGTTCTTGAAATGATAAGATTATCGCAAAAAATATTCCAATAATTAATAGTGATACATTAATTATGTTCCAAGTTGTTATCCTTCTAGCTATAAAGTAGATAGATGAAATTATTAATCCAAAAAAGAATGACCAAATTAATATTGGGTAATGTTCAAACAAATACTCAAATAAAAGTGCTATTGAAAAAACACTAAAAATACTTCCACTGAAAACATAAAATAAGAAGTCGAAATTAGTAGTTTTAATAAATTCTTTAAATTTAAATTTAAATAATAAACTAATAGATTTTAGATTAATTGACTTTAAGGAATTAATTAATTTTTCATATATCTCCGTAATTAAAGCTATTGTGCCTCCAGAAACTCCTGGAATTACATTTGCTATTCCCATTGCCATACCTTTTAAGAATAGTGATATATATTGTTTCATATATTTAAATAGTCAAAAAAAGTATCACCTCGAAGTCCCAATCTGAGTGTTTCTAATGGAATTACTTCATCCCAAGATATATTTCCTAAATTTACATTAGCACCTAAAAGTTTGATAAACCATACTTGTTGAGGTTTCTTTGGAGCTTCCCACATAATTTTTTCAGTAGGAATTTTTGTAAGAATTTCATCAATTAAATCAGATCTTACATCACCACCACTTCTGTAAATACCAACATTGCCACCTTCTCTTGATTCAGCTATCACTTTCCAAGCTCCAGATGAAATTTCTTTTTCCATTAGTTCAATCCATTTATATGGCGGAATTAATTTCTTTTCATCCTTAGAACCTACTTCAGACACTACAGTAAAATCCTTTGATAGATCAGCAATATATTTGCATTTTTCGTTGTGATCTAATACGATTGAACCATCAGAAACTTCACACATATTTAACCCCCATTTTTTTAATAAATCCTTATATTCATTATACATTCCTCTAATTAGAAAAGCTTCAAATAAGGTTCCTCCTAAATAAACTTTCAATCCAGCCTTTTGGTATAATTCTATTTTTTTTTCAATGTGAGGAGAAATAGCAGATGTTCCGAAACCTAGCTTGATAATATCAGTATGAGGACCACTCATATCAATAAAGTTTTTAGTATCATTTACACTTAGTCCTTTATCCATAACCATAGTTAATCCATCTGTTCTAGGCTTTATAGTTCTTTTAGGAATATCTTTAAGAAAAAAATTCATTAAATTAAATTTAATTGATGCAAATATATCAGAATTAGATAATTTAGTAGTTTTGTTTTACAAAAAATTAAAAATTAATGACTTTAATTAAATCAATCTCTGGTATAAGAGGTACTATTGGAGGATATGTAGGTAAATCGCTTACACCAATAGATGTAGTAAAATATACAGCTGCTTATGCAACGTTTTTAAAAAGTAAAAAATTAATATCAAATACAATAATTGTTGGTAGAGACGCAAGAATATCAGGAGAATTAATAAATAATCTTGTAACTTCAACATTAATTTCTTGTGGATTTGATGTAATAGATATAGGTCTGACAACTACTCCAACTGTAGAGATAGCTGTTGAATTAAATAATTGTGATGGTGGTATTATTATTACTGCAAGCCATAATCCTATTCAATGGAATGCTTTAAAATTATTAAATAATAATGGGGAATTTATTTCTGAAAATGATGGTAATGAAATATTAAATATTGCAGAAAAGGATAATATATGTTTTGAAGAGATACATAATATTGGCAAAATAAGTTATGATAATTCATTTAATGATATTCATATAGATAAAATTCTTAATTTAGATTTAGTAGAAGTTGAATTGATTAAATCAATGAATTATACAATAGTTCTTGACGGTGTAAATTCTACAGGTGGAATTATAATACCAAAATTATTAAATAAACTAGGTGTTAATGTGATTAAATTATATTGTGAACCTACTGGGATTTTTCCACATAATCCGGAACCATTAGAGGAGAATTTAACTGACATATCAAGATTAGTTGTTAATAAAAAAGCTGATTTTGGAATAGTTGTAGATCCTGATGTTGACAGACTTGCTTTCGTTTGCGAAGATGGAATAATGTTCGGTGAAGAATATACTCTTGTAGCTGTGGCAGATTATATTTTGAGTAAAAAAACAGGTAATACAGTTTCTAATCTTTCATCTTCTAGAGCACTCAAAGATATCACTGAAAAATATGGATCCAAGTATTATGCCTCAGCAGTTGGTGAAGTCAATGTTGTTGAAATGATGAAAAATAAAAATGCAATAATTGGAGGAGAGGGGAATGGTGGTATTATATATCCTGACTTACATTATGGAAGAGATGCATTAGTAGGGTTAGCACTTTTTTTAAGTTATATCTCAGAAAAAAAGCAATCGCTTAGAACAATTAAGAGAAATCTCCCACAGTATTTTATCTATAAAAATAAAATTGATTTAGATATTAATATAGATTTAAATATGATTTTTGAAAAGATTAAACAAAAGTATAATAATGAAAACATTACCTCAATTGATGGTTTAAAAATTGATTTTAGTGACGGTTGGGTTCATCTAAGAAAATCTAATACTGAACCAATAATTAGAATTTATTCAGAAAGTAATACTATTGAAAAAGCTAAATTGTTTTCTAATAATATGTTAAATGAAATTAAAAAAATGATAATATGAAAAAAAGAGTTTATTTAGATAATGCTGCTACAACACAAATTGATAAAAGTATCATTGATTTAATGTTAAATTTAATGAATAATGATTATGGTAATCCATCATCTCAACATTCACTAGGAAGAACAACAAGAAGTATCATTGAAACATCAAGAAAAAGTATTTCTTCAATTTTAAATACTTCTCCTGGAAATATTTTCTTTACTTCTGGAGGTACTGAAGCAGATAATATGGCTATCAAATGTGGTATTTATAATTATGACATTAAACATGCAATTACTACAAGAACAGCTCATCATGCAGTATTATATCCTCTAGAAGATCTTGCAAAAAAAGGTGATATTGAACTTTCTTATGTAGATGTTAATTCAAACGGAGAGGTATGTTTAGATAATCTTGATCAAATATTGAAAAATAAACCAAGATCTTTTGTGTCAATTATGCATGCAAATAATGAGATAGGTACAATTCAAGATATTAAAAAGATAGGAGATGTTTGTAGTCAATATGATGCTATATTTCATTCTGATACAGTCCAAACAGTTGGTCATTATTTAATAGATTTAATCGATATCAATGTTCATTTTATAACTGCATCTGCTCATAAATTTCATGGTCCAAAAGGTATAGGTTTTCTCTATATCTCTGATAATATTAGTGTTGATCCATTAATATTAGGAGGTTCTCAAGAAAGAAATATGAGAGCTGGTACCGAAAATCTATATGGAATTGCTGGAATGTCTAAAGCGATGGAGATTGCTTATAGTAATCTAACTGAAGATAAAAAATATATTTCTTCAGTTAAAGGTTACATGATAACTGAATTAGAAAAAAATATTAAAGGAATTGAATTTTTTGGTAATTCTAACAAATTAGATGATAGCTTATATACTGTTTTGTCATGTAAATTTCCTGAAAATAAAAATTCAGAAATGTTATTGTTTAATCTAGACATTAATGGTATTTCTTGTAGTGGAGGTTCAGCCTGTACTTCAGGAACTAATAAAGGTTCTCATGTATTAAAAATTATAGACCCTAAAAATAATAGACAAGGAATAAGATTTTCATTTAGTAAATATAATACTAAAGATGATATTGATTATGTAATAAATAAACTTAAGACCCTAATTTCCTAACTTTTTAATTCTTATTCCTAAATAAGCATAAGATATAGTCATAACTGGAGATATTAAATTGAAGAAGCAATAAGGAAGATATGCTAATGTCGCAACTCCTAATACTGCTGATTGAGTTGCACCACATGTATTCCATGGAATTAATACTGAAGTAACTGTACCAGAATCTTCAAGTGTTCTACTTAAATTTTCAGGAGCTAAACCAATCTCTTTATAACTATCTGCGAACATCCTTCCAGGAACAACAATGCTTATATATTGATCAGATGCAGTAATATTAAAGAAAATACATGTACCTGCAGTAGTAGTAACTAAATTACCACACGTTTTAGCACGTTTAATAATTGGTTCGGCTATTTGTTTTAGAAGTCCTGTAACTTCCATAATCCCACCAAATATCATTGCACAAATAATCAGCCATATTGTATTTAACATCCCATACATACCACCAGATGATAATAATGAGTTTAATTCTTTATTTGTTGTTGTAATATTTATTTCAGAACTCATTGAATTTAAAATTCCCGCATATGCATTAAATATATTCATTTTGCTAATATCTTTTATTTCAAATATAGTATTTCTGAATAAGTAGTTGAAAGTATTGATTTGGTCTGCACTTATATCTGTTATTTCAAGTATAATATTTGGCTGAAAAATAATAGCAAAAATACCCCCTAAGAGAGTACCTACTAATAATGATGGAATTGCTGGAACCTTCTTTACAATAAGAAAAATTACAACAACAGGAACTAAAAATAACCAAGGAGTAATATTAAATGAGGAGGATAAAGCAGATAATATTGCGTCAATATTCTGAGATGAATTAACTTCTGTTTGAAAACCTAAAATAAGAAATATCACTAAAGCAATAACAAAAGAAGGTATCGTTGTATACATCATATATTTAATATGAACAATTAAATTCGTTCCAGACATTGCTGGAGCTAAATTAGTCGTGTCAGATAAAGGAGACATTTTATCACCAAAATAAGCTCCAGAAATAATAGCTCCACCAATTATTCCTTCTGACATTCCTAAAGCCTGACCAATTCCAAGTAATGCAATACCAATCGTAGCAATAGTACTCCAAGAACTTCCAGTAGATAAACTTACAATTGCAGTAATAATAGCTGTGGCAAACAAGAAATATTCAGGATTTAATATTTGAAGACCATAATAAATCATTGCAGGAACTATCCCTGAAATTAACCATGTTCCTGCTAAGGATCCTATGAGTAATAGAATAATAATTGCTGGAGTAACAGATTTTATTGAATTGCTAACGCCATTAATTATTTTCTTCCAACTACATCCAAATTTAATTCCAATTATTCCAGCAATAGCACCTGATAATAGTAGTGATAATTGATTTGGCCCTCCTAATGAATTGTCCCCATAGATATATACATTTATAGATAAAAGAGATATTAAAATTAATATTGGTATTAATGAAAAAAAATATTTTAATCTATTCATTTATAAAATTTTCACTTTTTTGAAACAGCTTATCATTTTTTTATATGTCCTTTCAATGTCATTGTCTAATCCAATAGAGACACGTATTAATCCATCAGATAGCCCCATATTTAATCTTTCTAATTCAGGAATTTCAGATGAAGTTGATAATCCAGGAGAAGAAAATAAAGTTTTATAAAAACCAAGACTTACTGCTAGATATCCAAGGTTGTTCTTTTGCATTTCTTCCATTAGAAGGTTAGATTTTGACTCAGATTTAGTATCAATTACAAACATCCCACCATAACCAAAATCTTCATTCATTTGTCTATTAATTAATTGATGTTGTGGATGATTAGATAGTCCAGGATAAATAACTTTTAATCCATCATCAAAAAATCTTTTTGATAAATAACTAGCATTTTCTGAATGTTTTTTCATTCTAATATGTAAAGTTCTTAAGTTTTTTAATATAGATGATGCTCTTACTGAATCCATTACAGGTCCTAGTAACATTGAACTTCCAGAATTTACATCAATTAAACTTTCAATGAAACTCTCATTAGCACATATCACTCCACCAACAGTATCAGAGCTTCCGTTTATAAATTTAGTTAATGAATGTATAACAATATCAGCACCTAATTTAATCGGAGAAAAAATTAACGGTGTAAATGTATTGTCAACTATTAATTTTATATTATTATTTTTTGAGATTTTTGATATTTCTTCAATATCTGAAATTTCCAACAGTGGATTACTCATTAATTCACAATATATAATTTTTGTTTTATTTGTTAGAGCTTCTTTAATTGCTTTAATATTAGTAGTATCAACAAATTTTGTTTTAATATTAAAATTTGGAAGAAAATTCTTCATAAAAGCAAATGTGCCTCCATAAATAGTTCTACTACAGATAATTTCATCACCACTATTACATATTTGTAATATAGTAGTACTAATTGCAGCCATTCCAGATGCAGTTAATACAGAACCTTTAGTGAATTCCATTTGAGCTAAAGCCTCACCTAAATATGATGTAGATGGATTAGTATGTCTAGAATATAAATAACATCCTTGTCTAGCTCCATCAAATACTTCACCCATTGTCTTACCTGCTAGGTATGTAAAAGTTGATGAGTCTGATATTGAAGGATTTACTCCTCCATATTCACCAAAAAATTGCAAATCTTGTATTTTGTCTGCTGGTTTATTTTTTTTCATTTTTATTTATTCATAATATCCATAACCATCTCCGTACCCATAATTATATCCATATCCATAAGAATTAGAATTAAATTGATAATCATTAATTATAATATTAATATTATTTATTTGCCCAGTTTTATGTAAATCATTAATTATATTTAACATATTTCTTTTTGTATAATTATGTCTTACAACATATAGGTTTATATCAGAAAATTTCATTGTAATTAAACTATCAGTTACAAGCCCTGCTGGTGGGGTATCTATAATTATATAATCAAAATCCTTCTTAAGTTTTATAATTAAATTTTTCATTCTTTCATTATTTAATAACTCTGAAGGATTTGGTGGTATTGGGCCAGATGTAATTATATTTAAATTATTATTCTCTTTTGAGATTGTTAATATATCCTTTAAATCACATTTATTTATTAAATAAGTGCTCAATCCAATTTTATTATTAATATTAAAGTCAGTTTGTGTTTTTGGTTTTCTTAAGTCTGCTCCGATTAAAATTGTTTTATATCCTGCTGCAGATAGGATTAATGCTAAATTACTAGAGCAAAATGTCTTACCTTCGGAACCGACAGATGATGTAATTGTAATAACTTTAGATTTTTTATCTGCAGATAAATATTGAATATTTGTTCTTAAAGTTCTAAAGGATTCAGATATTATTGATTTAGGATTTTGCATTACCGCAATGTTGCTAGAGTTATCAGAGTTGCCAATAATTCCAAGTATAGGAATTTTAGTAATTTTTGTTAAATCTGATTTACTAAGTATTTTCTCATTAAAGAAATTTTTTAAGAAAATAATTAATGTTGGAATTATTAACCCAATAATTAGAGATAAAATATAACTTAACTTGTTTTTTGGATGCAGATGTTTGTCACTATCATGTTTTCCTGCTATATCTAAAATTTCATGATCAGAAATTGTTCCTTCTTTTGCAATTGATGTTGCGTGTAATTTTTCATTAAGATAATTTAAATTAATTTCAGTTTGAAGAAATTCTCTTTTTAATTTTATATACTGTCTCTCATTTTCTGGTAATGAATTTATTTCATTATCAAATATATTTACTCTATTTTCTAATTCTTTTTTAGCTTTATTAGTAGAACTTATTAAGTTTTTAAGATTTTCAATTATACTATTTTTTGAAAAATTTATTTGTGAAACTATAGATTGATATTTTGGATGGTTCGTTGTAGTAGATAGTTCTAGTTCCTTTTTCTTTGAGTTTAGAGTTATAAAATTTGAAATTAGTGAGTTTAATTCAGGATTTGATATACCCATTGAATTAGGTGATATTATT